>WNFQ01000191.1_pt1 | contig 36894 bp, 31 predicted proteins | sample 5400171 | NCBI WGS metagenome assembly WNFQ01 (sample SAMN13153356, study PRJNA577476) | soil metagenome | isolation source: 20 cm soil under Madrone tree | place: USA:California | collected 2016-06-14
AGTGAACTCGCGGCTCGGCATCTGCCCGTAAACGGTCGTGCTGCGGCCACTTGAGCGGCAGACCCCGAGCCGCGGCTTCAGCCGCGACTCCTAGAAGTGCTCTTCCTCTTCCCCCGCTACCGCCCCCCGGGCCGGCAGCCGGACCACCCGGTCCCAGGCGCTCGTCTGCCAGTTGTCAGGCCGCTCCGCCTCGCGCACCCACGGCGGCAGCGGCACCGCGAGATGATGCGCCAGTGCTTCGACGTAGGGCTCGTACATGCGGCGCAACTCGCTGAGCCGCGACTCGAAGTCGGGCCGGGCTCGCAGCCCGAGTCCGCCGCTCGCGAGGCGCTCGCGCAGCCTGGTCAGCTGAGCCGACGAAAGGCGCTCTGCCACGTCGCGTGGCGGCGTGCTGAACACCTGCGCCAGGTCCACCACCGCGTGGCGCGCCATGGCGAACGTCAGCTCTGCTTGGCGCGCCGACCACCCCTCGAGGCCCACGATGATGACCGCGCTCGCGTCGAGGATCGTGGTGAGCGCCGCGAGCCATGACTCGTTGTAGTGCTGCGACCTGAAGTAGGCGAGCGGCGGATACGACAGGTGGCTCTCGAGCACATCGGCCGCCCAACGCTCCCAGTCGCGCAGCAAGTCGGTGAGCGCCGCCGTACCTGGATCTCCACGGTGCCGCCACAACAGCTCTGACGCGCTGGGCGGCGAGCCGGCCCGGGCGTCGAGCAGGGAGATCGCGACCTCGCGGCGTGAAAACGCCTGATAGATCACCGGAAAATACCCGATGACCGCCGCGAGAAAGGCGAACCCGGTTCCCGCCTCCACCACCGTGAGCGCCTTCGCGATCGTGCTGCGCGGCACCACGTCACCCAAGCCGAGCGTGAAGAATGTCGTGCCGCTCATGTACGCGTCGGCCCAGAACCCGGTCGCGCCGCCCCCAACGACCGTCATCGCGGAGCCGGCGGCCCACTGCAGCAGGCCGAACGAGAAGACGCTACCCAGCGCCCACAGGGCGAGGAGAAAGATCAGTGAGAGCGGTCCGTAGAAGGAGAGAAACGCGTCACGCCGCCGCCCCGCCAGGAGCCGCGCGGCACCGCGCCAGGGAATCCAGGTGGACCGATAGAACAGCTTGGTGAGTCGGATCCGTCCGCTCACGCGACGCGGCAGGATGATCGTCTCGAACGCATCCCACAGCACCACGGCGAGCAGCATCGCGCCGGCGAGACCACTCAGCCATCGCATGGCTATTTCCACGACTGCGTCGGCACGTTGGCCGGCGGCTCGAGCGACTGAAGGTAGGTCACGAGTTTCCAGATGGCGCCCGGCGGCAGCAGACCGCCGTATGCCGGCATGCCGTGCGGCTGGCCGTAATAGATCGACTGGAAGATCTCGCCATCGGAGCCGCCGTAGCGCCAGCGACCGTCGCGCAGGCTGGGGCCCACCCAGCCCACCGCCCCGCCACCGTGACAACCGTCGCAGTTCATCACGCCGAACGTCCGCTCACCCTCCACCGCCGACTGCCGGTCTCCGCGGAACGGATTCTTGCCGGCCTGCGGGGCGCCCGCCGGCGGCGCGACGCCGCCCGCGAAAACGCGCGCCTCGTATCGGGCCCGGGGCGTGGCCTCACGTCCCCTGCATGCCGCGCCGACGCCCAGAGCCAGTACTAGAGGGCGAAGATCCATACGATGCCTCCCTGGCTCGTATGCCGGCCGATGTCCGGCATGAAGTCCGCCGGCGGCCGCACGTCCGCCGGGTCATCCGACCGGACGTCCCCCGCCAGGAGGAACCAGTCGCCGCCGATGCCCGCGTACACGGCCACGTACTGCTTGCCGTCGGAGCCCGTGTATGTGATCGGGTTTCCCACCACTCCCGATCCGACCTTGAACCGCCACAGGACCTCGCCGGTCCTCGCGTCGGCCGCTTTGAACCAGCCGTCGAGCGTTCCGTAGAACACGACGCCGCCCGCGGTGACGACGGCGCCGCTCCAGACGGGGTAGCGCTCCGTCGTCTGCCACACCTTCTTCCCGGCGCCCGCATCCCAGGCGATGAACGCTCCGAGATGCCCGCCGCGGCCCGCGTGGTAGGGCGTGTTCGCGCCGATGAACGGCGTCCCGGCAATGCGGGTCGCCTGCGTCGCCTGGTAATCCATGCACAGGTTATTCGTGGCGAGATAGAAGAGGCCCGTGCGCGGTGAGTACGCCGCCGGCGACGCCGGGCTCTTGCCGCCTTCCAGCGAGGGGCAGACATCCTTGACGTTCCCGCGGGACGCGCCCGTCAGTTTGGTGGAATCGATCACCGGACGGCCGGTCGCGACGTCCACCCGCTTCGCCCAATTGACGTCCACGAACGGCTGGGCCACCAACACCTCGCCCGTGGCGCGATCCATCGTATAGGCGAAGCCGTTCTTGTCGAAGTGGACCAGGACCTTCCGCGGCCGGCCGTTCACGGCCAGGTCGGCAAGAATCATCTCCGAGGCGGCATCATAATCCCAGCTGTCGTGCGGCGTGAACTGATACGCCCACACCAACGTGCCGTCCTCGGGCCGGCGGGCCAGGACGCTGGCGGTCCACTTGTTGTCGCCGGCGCGCTGGTCGGGGTTATACGGCGCCGGATTGCCGGTACCGTAATAGAGGAGATCGAGGTCGGGATCGTAGGACATCCATCCCCACACCGGCGCGCCGCCGTTCTTCCACACGTCGGCGGGCCAGCTCGTGAGCGCCAGCTCGGCACCCCGATCGTAGAACGGCTGGAAGCTCCCCGGCTTCGCCAGCACCTCGCTGTCGGGGCCGATGTTGTACGCGGTCCAGACGATCCGGCCCGTCTCGAGATCGAGTCCCTTCAGCCAGCCGTGGATGCCGAACTCGCCGCCGGACGCGCCGACGATGACCCGGTGCTTCACGACGAGGGGGGCGACGGGCGTGGTCTCACCCTGGGAGAGGTCCGCGATCTTGGTCTTCCACAGCTCCTTGCCCGTCGCCGCCGCGACCGCGACGGTGTGCCCGTCGAGCAGGTTGTACACGAGCTTTCCGTCGGCGTAGAAGGCGCCGCGGTTGATCGCATCGCAGCAGGCGATGCCGAGGGCATTGGGATCGACGGCCGGACGATATTTCCACTTCAGCGGGTAGCCCTCCCGGGTGAGGTCGAAGGCGTACAGCACGTTCGGGTACGGCGTGACGACGTACATCGTGTTGTCGACCACGAGCGGCTGACCCTCGTGCCCACCCAGCACCCCGGTCGAGAAGGTCCACACCGGGCGCAGGCGGCCCGCGTTGGCGCCCGTGATCTCGCTCAGGTCGCTGTAGCGCGTGGCCGCGTAGTCCTTACCCGGCATGAGCCAGTCGCCGCGCTGCGCGGCGCCGCCGATCGGCAGCAGCGCCAGCAGGGTCAAGACCGTCATTCGAGTCATGCGCGCCTCCCCCTCCCCTTGAAGGGAATATGCAGACCCGTAGAATTGCTGCGTGAACCTTGACCTGGTGAGACGCCGGTGGGGGGCTGGGGCTGCGCTCACCGCCCTGGCGGCAATCTGCGTAGCACCCCGCACGGCCCCGATCCTCGAGGCACAAGCCGTCGGCCGGGAGGCGCCGGGCGACTCGACCGAGTCGCGCGCGCGTGCCCGGCTGTTCGACGCCGCAGACCCGCTCGTGCTCACGCTCACGGCGGATTTCGGGGCGATCGCCAAGCAGCGAGGGACCGAGAAGAAAAACCTGCCGGGCGTTCTCTCCTACGTCGCAGCGACGGGCGACTCGGTCAGGCTCGACGTGCAGCTCCGCACGCGCGGCCACTTCCGGCTCAACATCTGCCAGTATCCGCCGCTCAAAGTCGTGCTCGACAAGGCACAGACGGCGCACACCATTTTCGCTCACGAGAGCTCGAGCCTCAAGCTCACGGTGCAGTGCCGCGGCGGACAGTCGTACGCGAACTATCTGCTCGAAGAGTACCTCATCTACCGTGCCTACAATTTGCTGACCGACCGGAGCTTCCGCGCGCGTCTCGCGCGGGTGACGTACGTGGACGCCACGGGAAAGAATCCTCCTGAGACACGTCACGCGTTCTTCGTCGAGGACGACGACCGCATGGCGCGGCGCAACCACACGAAGCTGTTCGTGCGGAAGGGGGTCACCCAGGGCGAGCTCGACTTCGAGCAGACGGGCCTGGCGATGGTGTTCCAGTACATGATCGGCAACACCGACTTTGCCGTGACCGCGCTGCACAACATTGTGCTCATCCAGGATTCGGTCGGCATCGTGTACCCGGTCCCCTACGATTTCGACTGGTCCGGGGTCATCTGGACTCCCTATGCCCGACCCGATGCCCGGCTCCCCATCCAGACCGTGCGCCAGCGCACCTTCCGCGGCATGTGCCTCGCGCCCGAGGAGCTGACCGCCGTGTTCGCGCGGTTCAACGCGCAGAAGGAAGCGATTTACGCGCTGTACCACGGCCTCGAGCCGGAGGGCCTGGAGCCCAAGCGCGTGAAACAGGCGCTCGACTACTACGACGAGTTCTACAAGATGATCAGCGACCCGGGCCGGGCACGTCAGGAATTCATGCGGTCGTGCCAGAAGTGATTCGGTGGGAGGTGCGGAGCGCCGAACGCCTGGCCGAGCTGATCGCCGCGCCCCCGCCGCTCGCCCTCCGCGCCGGGCCGGCCCGGCGCACGTTCCACCGCGATCTCTACTTCGACACGCCCGACGGCGATCTGCACCGGCGCGGTGCGACCTGCCGGCTGCGGTTCGACGTGGACGATCGTCGCGCGCTCGCGCTCGACGTCGCGGGCGTCGCGCGGTGCGAGTCGCGCGTGGTCGAGCTCGAGCCGCGTCACATCTTCGGCGGCGACGCGGAGCCGGCGCGCCGGCTTCGCGCGATCGTCGATCCCGGCCGTCTCGTGCTGCAGGTCGAGCTCGAGATCGAGCGACGGCTGCGCCCGGCGCGTCTCCCCGTCGTTCCGGTGCCGCAGTTCATGCTCGCATACGATACCATCACCGCGCGCGGGGGCGAGGCGGGACCGCCGTACGAGTTCTACGAGCTGGCAGTATGGCGCCGCTCGTGGAGCGTGATCCCGACCGCACGATTCGCGCGGGCGATCGAGCAACGGTACGGTGTGTCCCGGGCGTCGGCCGATCAGGTCGCGCGCGCCACCGCGCTCCGTACGGCGCCTGCCTCCATTGCCCGGCAGACCGCCGTGCTCGCGGTCGCGCACGGGCGTCTGGCGCTGTGCAGCAGCGGTGCCGCGTTACGATTGCCGCTCGAGGAAGGAGGCGGCGAGGACGCGTGCCGCCGGGCGATGCGGCGCGTGTTCGGGAACGTGGAAGGGGAGGTGCGGTTGCTTGGCGTCGTGCCGGCGGCCGACCGCCGCGCGGCGATCGAAGTGTGGCTGGTGCGGCGCCTGCGGCGCGACCTCACGGCCGTGCCCCCCGGTGGTCTGCAGTGGTTCGCCCCCCAGGACATCGTCGCGCGAGTGGGCTCCCCGGTGCTCCGGGACGCCGCGACGCTGGCGGCACTGGCGGTGGCCGCCCGCTCGGAGCTCGTCCCGGAGTGGTCGGCCGCACCGCTCGTCGGAAATTCCCCGGCCGTCCGCGGCACCACCGATGAGACCAGCCGGCTCACGCTGAGCGAGCTGCGGGTGCCGACGCTTCCCGCGAAGACCCTCGACGCCGCCCGTCCCGCCGCGGACCAGTTCATCAACGGTCTCTTGTCCGGGCTCGAGTTCAATGCGCGAGTGCTCGCCCTGGCCGAGGATCCCAGGACCCCCCTCCTCGCCCGTCTCCGCTTCCTCGGGATCTTCAGCACCAACCTCGATCAGTTCTTCATGGTCGACGTCGGCTCCCTGAAGCACCAGATGGCGACGGGAATCGCTGAGCGCTCGCCGGACGGGTTGACGTCGGCGGAACAGCTCGACGCGATCGCGATCCGGCTGCGGCCGCTCGTGGCGCACCAGTACCGGTGCTTCCGCGCGGTGGCGCAGGCGTTGGCCGCGGAGGGGGCCCGGATCCGCGACTGGGGCGAGCTCGCGCCAGGCGAGCGCGCGTCGCTCGAGCGCTGGTTCGCCGCAGACGTGGCTCCGGTGCTCACGCCCAAGGCGCTCACCCGCGCGCCCGGCCACCCGTTCCCGCATCTGGGCGACCGGCGACTGAGCCTCGCCGTCATGCTGCGCGATGGGCCGGATGGCCCGCTCCATTTCGCCTCGGTCGAGTGCCCCTCTTCCCTGCCCCGGCTCGTGGCTGCGGCCGCCGGTGGGGTGGTGCCGCTCGAGTCGATGGTGCGCGCCCATCTCGGCGCGCTGTTCCCCGGCCGGGAGGTGGTCGAGGCGCATGCCTTCCGGGTCACCCGCAGTGGGGATATCCAGCTCGACGAGCTGGGTACGGCGAGCTTCGCTCAAGCCATCGCGGACGAGCTGCGGCGGCGGCCCTGGGGGCCCGTGGTGCGGATCGAGGTGGAGCGCACGATGCCGCCGCTGTTGCGCGAGCTGCTCCAACGCGAGCTGCGGTTCGAAGAGAGCGCCCTGCAGAGCGTACTGGGACCGTCGGACGTGTACGAGGCGGACGGCCCGCTCGACCTTGGCGGGCTCGGCGAGCTGGCGGGCGGCGCGGCGCGCCCCGACCTCGACTATCCGCCGTTCACACCGCGCGACCCCTTTGCCGGCGAGCGTGGTGTGTTCGACGTGCTCGACCGCGGCGACGTGCTCGTGCACCATCCCGACGATTCCTTCAGCGCCAGCGTCGAGCGCTTCATCGCCGAGGCGGCCGACGACCCGGACGTCGCCGCGATCAAGCTCACGCTGTACCGTCCCGGGGGACCGTCGCGCATCGCCGAGGCCCTGCGCCGCGCGGCTGCCGGCGGCAAGGATGTCTCGGTATTCGTGGAGCTCAAGGCGCGGTTCGACGAGGAGCTCAACATCGGCTGGGCGCAGAGCCTGGAGGCGGCGGGCATCCACGTGATCACGGGTCTCGCCACCCTGAAGATCCACGCGAAGGTCGCGCTCGTCGTGCGAAGGGCGGCGGGGCGCACCCGACGCTACGCGCACGTGGGGAGCGGCAACTACAATCCCGACACCGCGAGGTTGTACACCGACGTCGGCCTGCTTACGGTGGACGACGGTATCACCGAAGAGCTCCACGCGCTCTTCAACGAGCTGACCGGCTCGTCGCGCCCGCCGCAGGCCGCGTTTCGCCGGCTGCTCGTCGCGCCGACCGACATGCTGGACCGGTTCCTCGCCCTCATCGCGCGCGAGGCGGACCACGCGCGCGCCGGCCGCGGCGGGCGCATCCGCGCGAAGCTCAACGGTCTCGCCGACTGCACCGTGATCGGCGCGCTGTATCGCGCCGCGCAGGCCGGCGTCGAGGTCGACCTCGTGGTCCGGGGAATCTGCATGCTGCGCCCGGGGATTCCCGGGCTCTCGGAGCGGATCCGCGTGGTGAGCGTCCTCGGCCGATTCCTCGAGCACGCGCGCATCTACCACTTCGCCAACGCCGGCGCGCCGGAGTACTACATCGGCTCCGCGGATTGGCGACCCCGCAACCTGCGGCGCCGGGTGGAAGTCATCACGCCGGTGGACGACCCGGCGGCGCGGGCCCGGCTCGACCGCATCCTCGAGCTCGAGCTCGCCGAGCCCGGCGCGTGGAGCCTCGAGTCGGACGGATCCTACACCCGGCGCCCGGCAGCCTCATAGGCTTCCGTCGTACCGCATCTCGTTCGTCGGCGTGAAGCCGAGCTTCTCGTAGAGCGGCCGCCCCTCGCCCGACGCGTGCAATACGACGCTCTCGATCCCGTTCGCGCGGCACCACCGCAAGAGCTCCCGCATCAGCGCGTCGGCCACTCCCCGGCGCCGCCACACGCGCTCGGTGTAGACGTTCACGACCAACCCTTGCGGCCCGCGAACCAGCCGCTCGCGGGCGACGTCGGGTCGGGGCAAGAGCTCCCGCAGCTGGAGGCCCGCGCCGGCGATGATGCCTCCCGACCGATCGTCCAGCTCGGCGACCCAACCCAGGTAGCGGCCATCGGCGATGGCTGGTGTGTAGTACGCGCGGGCGGCCTCGACCAGGGTGTCGTACAGGCCGTCCGGCAGCTCGCCCATGTCGCGGAACATCTCCGCCCGATGACGCGCGAGAACGCCCGCGTCGGCGGCGGTGGCTCGGCGGATCCGGTACACCGCTAGTGCCGTTGCTCGAGGAGCTCCAGCGCGCGTCGCAACCGAGCCACGGCGGCGTCGAACACCGGATCGCCGGCGAACGGCAGCTGTCCGAACAGCTGCAAGGCGTTCCGCAGGTGCTCGCCGGGCCCCTCGAGGGAGGGATCGCGCTGGGGGCGGCCGGTAAGCAGGGTGGTCGGCAAGATGCCGGGAAAATAGCTCCGCCAGGCAGTGCCAGCCAGCAGCGACGGTCGCGGCCGGAGCCGCCGGTTGTCTCCAAGTAGATTTCCTCCACGTCCATGCCCTCCATCGTCACGGCCGAGCGGCTGAGCAAGACGTTCCAGGTGAAAGTGCGCGATCCCGGACTGCGCGGCGCCGTGCGGGCACTCTTCCGGCCGCGCTATCGCGACGTGCACGCGGTGCGCGACGTGACGTTCCGGATCGAGCCGGGCGAGATCGTCGCGTTCCTGGGCCCGAACGGCGCAGGCAAGACCACGACGCTCAAGACGCTCACAGGCTTGCTGTACCCGACCAGCGGGCGGGCGGAGGTCGCGGGGTTCGTGCCCTGGACCGGCGGACCCCCGTTCAAGCGGCACATCGCGCTCGTGCTCGGCAACCGGCAGCAGCTCGTCTGGGATCTCCCCCCCGAGGAGACGTTCCTGCTCAACCGGGCGATCTACGACATCCCCGAGGCGGACTACCGTGAGCGGCTGGCCGAGCTCGTGGCTCTGCTCGAGCTGGGCGACGTGCTCACGAAGCCGGTGCGCCAGCTCTCGCTCGGCGAGCGGATGAAGTGCGAGCTCGTGGCGTCGCTGCTGCATCGCCCGCCGCTCCTGTTTCTGGATGAGCCGACCTTGGGGCTCGACGTGACCGCCCAGGACGCGATCCGCCGCTTCCTCATCGAGTACCGCGAGCGGCACGGCGCGACCGTGCTGCTCACGTCGCACTATATGCAGGACGTGACCGCGCTCGCGTCGCGGGTGCTGATGATCAACCGCGGCCGCCTCCTGTACGACGGGGCGCTCGAGGTCCTCGTGGCGCGGATCGCGCGCACCAAGCGGATCGAGCTCGTGCTCGGCGGGGGCGAGGGGAATCGCGTCACGGCGGAGGCCCTGGCCGCGTTCGGTGAGGTCAAGACCTTCCGCTTCCCGAACGCGGTGCTCGAGGTGCGGCGTGAAGAGGCGCCCGCGACGAGCGCCCGCATCCTGGCCGCGTTCCCGGTAGCCGATCTGTCGATCGAGGATCCACCGATCGAGGAAGTCATCCGGCTCGCGTTCGCCCGCGGCGTGGAGGAGGGCGAATGATCAGGCGTTACGCGGCGTTGATCCGCAACGCCTGGCTGGTCGACCTCCAGTACCGGGCGTCGATCGTGCTCTGGTTGCTGTGGGGTGTGACCGAGCCGGCGATCGCGCTCGGTATCTGGTGGGCGATCGCGGGAGACGGGTCGGTCGCCGGGTACACGCGCGACGACTTCGCCCGCTACTTCTTCGCGGTCATGCTCATCAACCAGCTGACCATCGCGTGGGATTCCTGGTATCTGGACCGCTGGATCCGCGAAGGGGATCTCAACTACCGGCTGGCCCGCCCGCTGCACCCCGCGCACGAGGCCGTGGCGGAGAACATCGCGTACAAGGCCCGCACCGCCAGCGTCATCCTCGTGGTCTGGCTGCTCGTCGCCGCGGCGTGGCCCGCCGTGCGACTGCCATTCGACCCCGGCCGCTGGGCGATCACGGCCGTGGCCGTGCTGCTCGCGGCCGCGATGCGGTTCTTCATCAGTTTCACCACGGGCCTACTGGCGTTTTGGACGACGCGCGCCACGGCGATCATGGAGCTGCACGCCGGCGTGTCTCTGTTCCTCGCGGGGCGGATCGCGCCGCTCGCATTGCTGCCTCCTGCCGTCGCCAGCGTCGCGGGAGTGCTGTGGTTCCGCTCCATGCTCGCCTTCCCGGTGGATCTCCTCACGGGCGCGGTGCACGGCCCGGCCGCGGTGCTGCGCGGGCTCGGCGGGCAGATCGCCTGGCTCGGTGTCTGGATCGTGGCGTACCGGATCGCGTGGACTCGCGGCATTCGAAAGTACGGGGCGGTGGGCGGATGAGCGGGATGCGTCGGGTGATCCACGTGTTGGGGGCCTTCTGGCGGCTCAACGTCGCCGAAGAGCTCCAGTACCGCGCCAATTTCGTCGCCAGCGTGCTGGGCACCCTGTTCTCCATGGCGACCGCACTCCTCACGCTCTCCCTCTTCTTTCACCACACCACAAACCTGGGCGGCTGGGACTACTGGGAGATCGTCGTGCTGCTCGGCGTGTTCAACGCCCTCACCGGTGTGATCGAAGCGGTGCTGCGGCCGGGGATCGGCCAGCTGGCCGGCGAGGTGCGCAGCGGTGAGCTGGACTTGGTGCTGGTGAAGCCGGTAGACGCCCAAGGGTTCGTCTCGTTTCGCCGGCTCGACCTCTGGCGCCTGTCGGACGTCGTGCTCGGGCTCGCGCTCGCGGGATATGCGCTCACGCGCCTGGGCCGGATACCCTCGGTAGCGCAACTTGCGGCGTTCGCCCTGGCGCTTGCGGCTGCAGCGGTGGTCGTCTACGCCATCTGGGTGGTGCTCATGAGCCTGGCGTTCTGGTTCGTGTCGGTCGAGAACATCGCCGTGCTGTTCGACGCGGTGTACGAGGGCGCGCGCTATCCCGTCTCGGCGTATCCGGGAGCGCTGCGGTTCCTGTTCGTGTACCTGATTCCGATCGCGTGGACCACGACCATCCCAGCGTCGGCGCTCACGGGCCGGCTGCGGCCGGAGATCGCGCTCGCGGCCGCGCTCGTCGCCGGACTCGCGTTCGCGCTGGCGCGGGCGCTGTGGCGCGCGGCGCTCAAGCGGTATGCGGGCGCGAGCGGGTGAGGGACGTGCTCTGGCTCAAGCTGCTGCTCGTGCCATCCTTGATGGCCGCGGTGACCCTCGCCGGCCGGCGCTGGGGGCCGGCCGTGGCCGGCGTGCTGGTCGGTCTTCCGCTCACGTCCGCGCCGGTGGTGTTCTTGCTCGCGCTCGAGCACGGCACCGCCTTTGCCGCCCAGAGCGCGGTGGGCGTGCTGGTCGGACTGGTGCCTCTGGGTTCCTTCTATCTCGCCTACGGGCTGCTGGCGCAGCGGGCGCGCTGGCCTGCCTGCGCCGCCGCGGGGTGGTGTGCGTACCTCGTCGCGGCGGTAGCCCTGCGCGCCGCGGCGCCTTCCCCCCTTACCGCATTCCTCGGTGCGGTGGCGTTCCTCGCAGTGGTGGTGGTGCTCCTACCGCGAGGCGCGCCGGGCCGTCCCGCTGCGCGCGCCCCTTCCTGGGACATCCCCTTCCGCATGGTCACGGCCACGGCCGTCGTGATCGCCTTGACCGCGCTCGCGCATACTCTCGGCCCGCGCCTGAGCGGTCTGCTCGCGCCGTTTCCGGTAACCGGAGCCGTCCTCTCCATCTTCACACAGCGTCTGGATGGCGATCATGCCGTCATCCGACTGATCCGCGGGATGGGGCTCGCGTCGTTCACGTTCGCGGCGTTCTTCCTCGTCCTGGCGGAGCTGCTTGATCGGCGGGGCACGGCGGCCGCGTTCGGCGTGGCGATCGCGGTCGCCGTCGTCATGCACGGCGTACTGCTCACAGGTCCGTCCACACGGCCAGCTCGTTCCCGCTCGGATCGCTGAAGTGGAACCGGCGGCCGCCCGGGAACGGGTAGGTCTTTCGGACGATCTTCCCCCCGGCCTGCTCGATCTTCGCTTCGATGGCGTCGAGCTGGACGGCGTAGATCACCACCAGGGGATTGGCGGGCCGGACAGGCGCGTCCTTCGTGAAGCCGCCGCTCAGGCGGCCATCCTGGAAGCTGGTATAGTCGGGTCGGTAATCCTGGAACCGCCAACCGAAGACCTGTTCATAGAACTGCTTGGTCCGGTCGATATCGGTCGCGCCGAACTCGATGTAGTCGACCCGCTTGTCATGATCGCTCTGCGTCATCTACCCTCCTAGACACCGGGGGAACGCGCTCGTGATGGTAAGAAACGTCGCCGTGAGATTGCCGTCCAGAGTTCCTGTTTGACTTCACCTGTCCGGACCGCTAGCCTTCATCGAGCGTTGTACGTCAAGGCGGGACTTGGCCAATGCGCCGGTCCCGCCTTTTCGTTTCCCCCCCTTACACGGGCGGACCGATGGCAAAGGAAGAAGCGATCGAGATCAATGGCACCGTCGAGCAGGTGCTCCCGAACACCACGTTCCGCGTCCTGCTCGAGAACGGCCACTATGTGCTCGCGACCATCGCGGGCAAGATGCGGCGCTTCCGCATCCGCGTGCTCGCCGGCGATCGGGTCACGCTCGCGGTGTCCCCCTACGACCTCACACGCGGGCGTATCACCTACCGGTACAAGTGAACCGGGCCCTGGCGCGCACGGGCCTCGTCAAAGACGGCGGCCCGCCCCGCTGCCCCCAATGCACTCGGCGTCTCGCGTTCGGGACGGATCGCCTCGGTCGAACGACGGAATCGTGCGGATGCGGGTACCGCGCGTACGTGCAGGTGCGGGAGAGCGAGCGCGCCGCTCCGGCCGCCGCTAGTGGCGTGCCGGCGCTTGCGGGGTCCGAAAATGGAGGGGGTCTCTCAAGCCCTGTAGCTCCCGGTAGTAAAAGAGCGCTGTAGGCCGCTTACCGGCGAACCGCAGGCCCTTGAGGAACGCGATGGGGGCGGCATAGTCCGCCCCCTTTGTTTTTTTGCTCCGCGACGGTCCATCCTACGCCTTGCGCACCTGCAGGCTTGAGGTCACTGTAGCGCGCCCTCTTCAGGATCATCCCGTTGCGTTTCGCTACCATCGCTCCGATCATCGCCGCCGCCGCCTTGGCTTCCCACGCCGCAGGCCAAGGCCCTCGCGTCGAGATCACCGTGCCCGCGGCGCTCCGCGGCGCACCGGTGACCGGACGCATGTACGTGTTCGTGACGCGGCACGACGACGTCGAGCCGCGCCTCCAGGTGCGCCACGAGAGCGACTGCACCCCGTTTTTCGGCGTCGACGTCACCCAGCTCGGGCCCGGCGCATCCGGGGTGATCGACGGCACCACCCTCGGCTATCCCGTGTCGAGCCTCAAGGAGATCCCCGCAGGCGACTATTACGTGCAAGGGTTGCTCCACGTGTACTCGGAGTTCCACCGCGCCGACGGGCACACGCTGTGGCTGCACGACGATCGGTGGGAGGGCCAGCAGTTCAACAAGGCGCCGGGGAATCTGGTGAGCGCGGTCCGGAAGGTGCATCTCGATCCGGCCCGATCGGACACGATCCGGCTGGAGCTCACCCGCGTGCTCCCGCCGATCGACCTGCCGCCGGACACGAAGTGGGTCAAGCACATCAAAATTCAGAGCAAGCTGCTGACCGCCTGGTGGGGACGTCCGATCTATCTCGGCGCGACGGTGTTGCTCCCGCGTGGGTACGACACGGATACCGCCCGTCGCTACCCTACCGTGTATGAGCAGGGGCATTTCAATCTCAATCCCCCGTTCGGGTTTTCGACCGACAGCACTCCCGAGACCCCCGAGCAGCGGGCGGCGCGACTGGCGCGCACCGCGCGCGAGCCCGGGTTCGAGTTCTACCGGGCGTGGAGCGCTCCCAATTTCCCGCCCCTGATCGCCGTGACGTTCCAGCATCCGACGCCGTACTTCGACGACTCGTACGCGGTGAATTCGGCGAACAATGGCCCGTACGGAGACGCGCTGCTGCAGGAGCTCATTCCCTATCTCGAGGAGCAGTTCCGGATGATCCGGCAGCCATGGGCGCGCGGGCTGACGGGCGGCTCGACCGGCGGCTGGGAGGCGCTGGCGCTCCAGGTGTACCACCCGGACTTCTTCGGCGGGACGTGGGTGCTGTACCCGGACCCGGTGGACTTCCGACACTACGAGATCCCCGACATTTACAGCGACACGAACGCGTTCGTGCATCGGGTGGCGGAATGGATGACCGCCGACGTGCCCGCCGAGCAGGAAGTCACCGGCCAGCCGCGCATCAGCATTCGGCAGGAGAGCCAGTTCGAGGCGGTGCTCGGCAGCCGCGCGCGCTCGGGCGAGCAGTTCGCGATCTGGGAGGCGACGTACGGTCCCGTGGCGCCGGACGGCTACCCGGCCGAGTTGTGGGACCTCCGCACTGGAACGATCGACCGTAGCGTGGCCGAGTACTTCCGGGCCCACGACTACGACCTGCGCGATTATCTGGAGCGGAACTGGGCGACCCTCGGGCCCAAGCTCAAGGGACAGATCCACGTCTTCACGGGCGAGATGGACACCTTCTACCTGAACCTCGCCGTGTACCGGCTGGAGCAGTTCCTCACCCGCGCGCGGCCTGCGGCCGACGCCGAATTCGTCTATGGGCGTCCCATGAAGCCGCACGGCTGGCAGCCGTGGACCAACGCCAAGCTGATGCGGATCATGGCCCGGCACATTGAGCGCCGCCGGCCGCGGCGCTGAGACCTAGAACGTCGCTGGCCGGCGCGCGTCGAGGCTCAGGGGACCCGCGCCAAAGTGCGTGATCAGCAGCGCGGCGCCCAGCATCGAGACGTTCTTCATGAACATCGCGATCTGGATCCCGCGCATCATCGGGTCCGTCACTGCCCAGAAGTTGTGCAGCGCGAGCGTGACGGGCACGAGGAACAGCACGATCAGCCAGCCGCCGAGTTTGGCCTTGTAGCCGAGCGTGATGCTCAAGCCTCCGAGGATGGCAATCACACCCGACAGCGGGACCAGCAACCCCGGGGCCGGTACCCCCGCCTGGGCGGCGTATCCGACGTACCCCGCGGAGAAATGCCCGAATGCCGTCATCAAGAAGATCGCGGAATAGAGGAATCGACCTAGCGGGACGAGGTAGACCACGGGAATCCCCTTTCTGTGGTAGGAGAACGAATCAGGACGTCAGCGCGCTGAGGGCGTTCTGGAGGCTCGTCGCCTCGCCCGCCTTGAGCGCGCTGACGATGGCGCGTTGCGCTTCGCCGAGCGCGCGGACGCCCTTGGTGTGCGCCTGCTCGCCCGCCGGTGTGAGCTCGGCCAGGACGCTGCGGCGGTCGTCAGGATCGGCACGCCGCCGGACCAGGCCGTCCTTCTCGAGCCGATCCATCAGCTGGGTGATATTGGAGCGCACGCAATGCTGGCGCGCAGCTAGATCGGACAGCGGTAACGGCTCGTTCGCATCCGCCAGGAGATGGAGCACCGCGAGCTTCGCGAGGGACAATCCGGTCGGACTCAAAGCCGCTTCCAGGCGGGCTTCGATGGCGTCCGCGGCGCTGAGAAACGAGAACACGAGGGAGTCGGCCGCCGGGCGGCGCGCGCCTTTTCGTGGACGCTTGCGCACGGCTTCATTATCGCTCACTGCTTTGCGGCCGGCCACCCTGCCCCCACGGCGCGATACAGCTGCACGGCGGCGACGAGCTGGTCTCGCTCCGCCTGCGTGAGCGCCAGCTCGGCCCCAAACAGACCGCGCTGGGCGTCCAGCACGTCGAGATAGCTCGACACTCCGTTCCGATAGCGCATGTCCGCGAGCTCGAGCGCCCGGCGCAGCGCGATCACCTGACGCTCCTGCGCCGCGCTCCGATCCTGGGCGGTCCGCAATCCCACGAGTGCGTCTTCCGCTTCGCGCAGCGCCACGAGCACCGTCTGCTCGTAGCGCGACCGCGCCTGCGACGCGCGCGCCTGCGCGACATTGACCTGCTCGCCCGGGCCCGGCCGGCCCTGGGTGAACAGCGGGATCGAGACCCCGGCAAACGCCTGCCAGATGTTAGTGCCGGACCCGAACCACTTGGAAAATTCGGTGCTCTGGGTGCCGTACTGCCCGGTGATCGTAAAGGTCGGCAGCCACGCGGCCTGCGCCACGCCGATGCGGGCCGTAGCGGCGCGGAGCGTCGCTTCGGCGCTCCGGACGTCCGGTCGGTTGCCGAGCAAAGCCGAGGGCACCCCGGCGGGGACCGGGATCACGGCCGCCATCTCGGTGAGCGCGCGGCCCCGCGCGATGGCGCCGGGGTTGTGCCCGACGAGCACGCTTAGGGCGTTCTCCTGCTGGGCCACCTGCCGCTCGAAGTCGGCGACGCTCGCCGCCGGACTCGCCACGTCGGCCTCGAACTGGCGGACGTCCAGCTCCGAGATCAAGCCCTGGTCGAGGCGCCGGCGGGCGAGCGCCAGCGTTTGGCGTCGCGAGTCGAGCGTGCGCCGCGCGATCGCGAGGTTCAGATCGGCGGCGCGCAGGTCGAAGTACGCCGTTGCCACATCGCCGATCAGCGACAACTGCAGCGCGCGCCGGTCTTCCTCCCGCGCCACGAGGTCCGAGCGCGCCGCGCCCATGCCACGACGCAGCCGGCCCCAGAGATCGAGCTCCCAGCTCAGGTCGGCGGTCGCCTGGTAAACGTTGTAGGTGAACGACCCGAACGTGCCGAACACCGTCTGGTTGCGGCCCGCCTGGCCGCGGGCGGTGATCTCGGGCAGGAGCGCGCCTCGCGCGGCCCGGTACTGCGCGCGGAACTCGTCGATCACGCCGAGCGCGGTGCGCATGTCGCGGTTCTCGCGCAGGCTCGTATCCACGAGCTGTCGCAGCACGGAATCCTGGATCAGGTCGAGCCAGCGCAGCGCGGCCGTCGAATCCCCGCGCGGACCTTGAAAGGCGGTGTCGTACGCGAAGGGGACACGCGCGGTGTCCGCCCCCGGCGGCAGCAGCGTGTCGCGGCTGGTGCGCAGCGAGTCGTAGAACGACCGGAGTGAGTCTTCGGACGCCGCGGGCCCCCGCCAGCCGTCCGGCATGCCGACGGAGGAGCGGCGATACCGGGGCCCGACCGCGCAGGCTTCGGTAAGGGCGAACAGCGCCGCCACGCCGAGAAGCATGAGACGTCTCATGGTCAGTCGCCCTCCGCCGGGAGCGGGGCGGCTTGCGGGATCCCCGTAGGCTCAGCGCGCCGGACCAGGCCTCGCTCACTCAAGGTCCGGATCGCCGTGAAGAACAAGGGGATGAAGAAGACGCCGACCAGGGTCGCCACGAGCATCCCGAAAAACACGCCGGTGCCGATCGAGTGGCGACTCGCCGCACCGGCGCCGCTCGACGTGAGCAGGGGCGTGACGCCCAGGATGAACGCGAACGACGTCATCAGGATCGGCCGCAACCGCTCCCGCCCGGCCTCGAGCGCCGCCTCGCGAATCGACCGCCCCTGGGCGCGCAGCTCGTTCGCGAACTCGACGATCAGGATCGCGTTCTTCGCCGCGAGACCCACCACTACGATCAGGCCAATCTGGACGTAGACATCGTTCGCCATGCCGCGCAGCCACACGCCAAGCAGCGCACCGAGCGTCCCGAAGGGCACACCGAGCAGCACCGCGAACGGGATGGACCAGCTCTCGTACTGCGCGGCGAGCACCAGGAACACCATCACGAGCCCGAGCGCGAACACGAGGCCACCCTGGCCGCCCGAGGCGCGCTCCTGATACGACTGGCCGCTGAAGGCGTAGCCCACGCCGCGGGCGCCATACTTGTCCTGGGCCAGCCGCTCCACCGCCGCGAGCATGTCCCCGGAGCTTTTCCCGGGCCCGGGCACCCCGACCACCAGCGCCGATGTGAAGCCGTTGAACCGGGTGATGACGCTTGGTCCCGCCCGGAACTCGGTCCGGATGAGGGCCGACACGGGCACCATCTGCTGATTAGGTCCTCGCACGAAGAGTCGCCCGATGTCTTCGGGCGTCTGGCGGAAGCGGGCCTGCGCCTCGGCCTGCACCCGGTACGTCTTGCCGTACCGGTTGAAATCGTTGATGTAGAGCGTCGACAGCGACGCCTGCATCGTCTGGAACAGCTCCGACAAGGAGATCCCGAGTGCCTTGACCTTCTCGCGGTCCACATGCACGAACAGCTGCGGCGTGTTCACCCGGATGGTCGGGTACACGCCCCGCAGCTGGGGCAACGCGTTGGCGTCAGCTGCGAATTCGCCCGTCAGGCCGGCGAACCGTGTCACGTTGTTCACCCCCCGGTCCTGGAGATTCATCTCGAGACCCGCGGTCGTGCCCAACCCGATGATCTCCGGGAGGTTGAACGCGAAGCCGCGCGTCTCCTGCAGCTGGAACAGATAGCCGTTCACCGCGCCGAGCACGGCCGGAAGCTGGTCCTTCGCGGCATTCCGCTCGTCCCACGGCTTCAGCATGACGAACATGATCGCGGCGTTCGTCTGGTTCGCATTCTGGATGAAGTTGAGGCCAACCAGCGACACGACGTGATTGATGGCCGGCTGCGCCTTGAGAAAACCCTCGACCTGTTTGACGACCGCCTCCGTGCGCTGACGCGAGGCATTGTCGGGGAGCTCGATGAGCATCCCGAAGTACCCCTTGTCCTCGCTGGGAATGAACCCACTCGGGACGGCACGCACGAGGACGAGCAGCAGGGCGACCGCCACCGCGAAGGCGGCGAAAAACGTACGAGGGCGGTCGATCACGCGACCGGCGGCGCCCAGGTAGCGCTGGGTCACCGAGCGGAAGCCGCGATTGAAGCCACCGAAGAACCGGTTGAAGGCTCTCGCCAGGACGCTGCTCTCAGCCGCTGCCGGCGCGCCCTCCGGGACGGGCCGCAGCAGCACGGCGCACAGCGCCGGCGTCAGGGTCAGGGCGACGATGCCGGACAGCACCACCGACACCGCGATGGTGATGGCGAACTGCTTGTACATGAGGCCGGTGATGCCCCCGAGGAACGCCACCGGGATGAACACGGAGCAGAGCACGAGCACGATGGCGATGAGCGCCCGGCTCACCTGGTGCATCGCCTTGTCGGCGGCGACGGCGGGCGGCACCCCTTCCTGGGCCATGATGCGTTCCACGTTTTCGATCACCACGATCGCGTCGTCTACGACGATACCGATCGCGAGCACCAGGCCGAACAGCGTGAGCAGGTTGACCGAGAACCCAAGTACCTGCATCCCGAAGAAGGCACCGATGACCGACACGGGCACCGCGACCACCGGAATCAGCGTCGCCCGCCAGCTCTGCAGGAAGATGAATACGACCAGCGTCACGAGCAGCAGCGCCTCGAACAGCGTCTTCACGACTTCCTTGATCGACTCGGTGACGTACGGCGTCGTGTCGAACGCGATCGACCAGCGGACGCCCGGCGGGAAGCTCTTGGCGAGCTCGCCCATCCGCGCGACGACCTCGCGCTTCACCTGGAGGGCATTCGCGCCGGGACGCAGGAATACCGGCGTCAGGGCCGTGGGCGCGCCGTCGAACCGGCCGGCCAGGTCGTAGTTGCGCGCGCCGAGGTGAGCTTCTCCGATGTCGGAGAGGTGCACGAGCGAGCCGTCGGGGCGACCCCGCACGATGATGCGCTCGAAGTCACTCGGGTCGTTCAGTCGCCCGCTCGTAATCACTGGAATCGTGAGCTGGGTGCCGGGCGGAGCGGGCTCGCGCCCGATGCGGCCGGCCGGATTCGTGGTGTTCTGCTCTTGCACCGCAGCGGCGACGTCCGACACCGTCAGGCCCAGCTGCGCCATGCGGTCGGGATCGAGGCTCAACAGCATCGAGAAGTCGAGCTGGCCGAACGTGCTCGCATCGCCCACGCCGGGGAGCCGCTTGAGCTCGTCGTCGATATAGATCTTCGCGTAGTTGTTGAGATACTCCGTGTCGTAGCGCGGATCGGCGGACGAAAGCGCCAGCACCACCAGGAAGGCGGTCTGCCGCTTCCGCACCGTGATCCCGTTGCGCACTACCTCCTGCGGCAGCTGCGGCTGGGCGAGGGCCACCTGGTTCTGCACGTCCACTGCCGCCAGATCCGGGTCGCGCGACACGTCGAAGTAGACCGACAGGTTCATGACCCCGTCGCTCGAATTGGCCGACTTGAAGTACAGCAGGCCCTGCATGCCCGACAGCTGCTGCTCGATCGGCGCGGCCACCGCATCGGCCACGTCCTGCGCCGTCGCACCCGGGTAGACGGCCTGCACCTGGATCTCGGGCGGCGTGAGGGGCGGATAACTCTCGACTGCAAGCCGGGTGAGGGAGAAGAGCCCGAGCAACACGATCACGATCGAGATGACGGCCGAGAAAACCGGGCGCCGGATGAAGAAATTCCGAATCTGCGGTGCGTCGCTCATGGCCGGCTCCGGATCCTCAGCGGCGCGGCCGGGAGAGCGATCGAGCCGCTATCCCGAGCGTCGGCCGCCGCGCTGTCGGCCGCGGGCTGATAGGCCACCGCCTTCGCCGGCTGGCCGGGTGTGACTTTCTGCACGCCCTCCACGATCACGCGGTCGCCCGCCTCGAGCCCCTGCTCAATCAGCCACGATCCACTATCCCACGAGGTCGCCACCACGTTTCGCGCCGCGACTTTACCGCTGTCGCCCACCACGTAGACGAACGCTCCCCCCAGGCTCTGTTGCACGGCGCGTTGCGGGACGAGGATCGCGCTGGGCCGCTTGAGGCCGAGCAGTCGCACGCGCACGAATTGCCCAGGGAGCAGCACATGATGCGGGTTGGCGAGCTGCGCGCGCAGCTGCAGGGTGCCGGTCGCCGGCTGGACGGCCAGGTCCGCGAAATTCAGATGGCCAGTCGCGGGGAAGACGCTTCCGTCCGCGAGCGCGACCTGCACGGCGAGCGCATGGGGACCGGGCGGCAGGAGCAGTCGGCCGTCCGCGATGTCCCTGCCCAAGGCGAGCATGTCCTCGTCGGACGGGCTGAAGTTCACGTAGATGGGGTCCACCTGCTCGACGGTCGTGAGCAGGTCGGCCGAGCCGGTCACGCGGGCGCCCAGCTCCAGCTGCGCGCGTCCGGCACGCCCCGAGATCTCGGCGCGAACGAACGTGTCGTCATAGTTTTTTTTGGTCTGATCCGCCGCAGCCTGCGCTTGGTCGAATGCCTGCTGCGCGTCGTCGAAGTCCTTTTGCGCCACCGCGCGCGCAGCGAGCAACGACTTGAGGCGCGCCAGGTTGCGCTCGGCGTTGGCGAGCTGTGCCTGGGCACTGCGGTACGCGGCCTCGTAGGTGGTCGGGTCGATCCGGAACAACAGGGTCCCCTTGGCGACGTCCGTGCCCTCGGCGTACGGCCGCGCGACGATCACGCCGGTGACCTGCGAGCGGACCTCGACCGAGCGCGACGCGGCTGCTTGGCCCACGTATTCATAGCGCGCTGCGACGGTATCCGGGACGACGGTCAGCACCGAGACTTCCGGTGGTGGGGGGGCGGCGACCGCGGTAGGCGCGCGCCGACGCGCCGCCACTGTCCCCACGAGAACGAGCGCGACCGCGGCAGCCGCGGTCCACGTAGCAGGTCTGGTCACACGCTTCATACGAACACCCACTGTGAAAGTGATGACTACCGAGCCGATAGTGCAGGAATGAACTATGCCGCGCCAGGGTTCCCGCGCATTGATCCAGCCAGGCTGGGCTCCCCCGTTTGGGTGGGGCCGCACCACCCGGCTGGATGGTCCTGCTCCGGCTACGACGTCAGGGTCCCGGGATTACCGTTCTGTGTGCAGCGGGGTGAGCTCATCCAAGGCGCGCACGTTGTCCGCCGTCCGCGTCAACCACACGAACGCGGGCACGAGCGACTGCCGCAGGGAATCGCTGCCCGGGTCGCCCACCGCGGTGGTGTCGGGCATGGTGACGGTGGCGACGGCGAACATCACGCCGATGATCCGCCAGTTGGGCTGCCGCAGCGCCACCGCCACGAGCTGCTGCAGCATCGTCTCTCCTCACGCATCCATCGTCGTACCGCTCGGCATCTCGTCGACCATCTTGACCACGCCCATGACGGCGGGATCGTTGCACGCGGTCCACGGCTCGTCCGCCACCCGCAGGCTGTCCACCTGCACGTAGGTGGCAGCGCTCGAATCGAGAGCGACCCGGCCGACGACACACACATAGGGATGGTGCGCGCGCTGCCGCCACAACGCCGCGAATTCTGTCTGGACCGAGGCGACCGGATAGCGGGGGAAACCGTCGTCGACGGGACGTACCGGCCTCTGGCCCCAGAGCTCAGGGGCATAGCTGAAGATCAGTATGACGGCAGCAATCGCGGCGCGCATGGACGGGGCTCTCTTCGGGGCCTACCCCACCCCGCGCGCCCCCTCTCCTCATATGGAGAGGGGGACGGGGGGGAGATCAGAACGACAACGTCAGGCCGCCCTGCCAGGCGACATCGTGTTGGGTCTTGTCGAAGCCGTAGCGGTCGAACTTGTAGACGAAGTCGCGACCCTCGGCGCGGATGCCGACGCGCCCGAAGCGGTACTCGAGCCCTGCGCCGAAGTTGCCGGCGAACTTGGACCAGGTGTCGCTGGCGTCGAGCTGATGCACGCTGATCGCGCCGGCCCCGCCGAGCAGGTAAGGCGTCAGCGTGGCGGACCCGGTCTCGATGGGATAACGCAGCACGAGGTCCGCGTCATAGGTGAATTTGTTGAACTTGCCGCGACCCGTCAGCGCGGCGCCGCGCAGGCTGTCTTGCGCCCAGCTGCCGCTGGCGCGGATGCCGACGTTCCGGTGCAGCCACACGGTTCCGTCGACCGAGCCGATCCAGCCCAGGCGCCAGTCGGCGGTTCCGGCGGGATTCAAATTGGCAGCCCCCGAGAGGCCGCCGAACGCGCCGCCCAGGGTGAGCCGATTCGTCTGGGCGCGCAGCGCGGTGGGTGCGAGCGCCACGACGAGCGCCGCGGTGAGCGGGAACAACGAACGCTTCAACATAGACTCCTCCAATGGGACAAAAGGTTCATGGGGTCGATGCCCCGGGGTGACAACACCGTTGACGTCTTTCAGATATGAAGCAGCGCTGAACTGTCTATCAATGAACCATCTCACCAAAAAAGTTCCCGCCTCACGGCGTGAACCCGACACCCACGCCGAGCGAGGACACGTGATCGCGGTAGAATTCCCCATAGGGCGCCGGTCCGGTGTAACCCTTGAGCAGGACGCTCCAGCGTGCGCCGGATCCCGGCACGGCGAGCGGGTCCCCGAGCTCGAGTCCGGTCACGACGCTCCACCCCACCTGCCACTGCCGATCCTGTATCGACTTGGCGTCGAGGCCAGCCACCAGGCGACCGCCGAGACTGCGACCCAGTCGCAGCCACGAGCGGGCCTGACGGTATTCGAATCCGCCGTGGAGCACGCCGGGCCTCAGATCGGCCGGGGAATGGGCGAAGACGTACCCACCCCCACCGTAGGCCCGCCAGGTGGGGGCTTGGTGCGCCACCAGCAGGTCCACCGCCTGGAACGTCAAATCCACCCGTTGCGCGTGCGTGTGCGCCATGTATTCGTCGCCCAGATGTGAGCTCTGGTGGAACAGGCGGAGGCGTGTCGCCAGCGTGCCGTGGCGGTACGTGACAGGAATTCCTACGATGTAGTCGGTGTTGAGCAGGTCAGTGGTCGACGATCCCATGTTGAACTGCGAGAACACGCCGGCGGTGATGGCGACCTGCCAGTCGGGGCCGCCCACGAGGCCGATGGTCTGGCCGAATCCAACACTCCCCAGCCGCGACGCGAGCCGGGGCGAGCGGGCCCACAGGTACGTGGCGAAGAACTGCGGCTCGTTCGGGTCGGCGATCAGGGGCTGGAACAGGGCGGTCGCCCGCCCCCTGGCCACGGGAGCCTGGACGGCCGCCCCCGCCGAAGCGATGGCCACGGCCGCCGCCAGTTGCAACACGATTGCGCTCGCCCGCATGCGCCCCTCCCAGGGGTTGATAGTTCAGTAATGAATGGTATTTTGGGAAAGTTCCCGTGGAACCTGGCTACGATCTAGCGCCTTTTCGAACTATCATGACCCCACCATTCGCGCACGACTCAGGCGACGCCACGGCGGACGAGGGCCCGGCGGTGTCGGGCCTTACGGCTACGCAAGCACACGAGCTGGTGGCGGCCGGTCGGGGCGTGTTGGTGGACACGCGCGACGGGCGGCTGTTCGACAACGCCCACGCCGCGGGCGCTCTCTCACTGCCGCTGGCCACGCTCGAAGCCGCGCAAGGGCGGGCGCCGGTCGGCGTGCTGCCGCCTGATCGCACCCTCATTCTTTACTGCGCGTGAGTGGACGAACGCTCAAGCGCCCGGGCGGCGCGACTGCTGATCGCGGCGGGATACGACGAGCGCAAGGTAGCGGTGCTCCTGGGAGGGATTCGCGCCTGGTATCAGGCGGGCTACCCGCTCCAGAAATGGACCGATCGCGCGTGACCCGCGCGGTCGCCCTGTGACGGTCGCCGCGGTACTTTGCCAACCATGGTCGACGTCTTAGGAGCCCTGCGCGAGGGTCTTGCCCCCCACTACAGCGTCGAACGGGAGATCGGGGCTGGTGGCATGGCGCGCGTGTTCCTCGCGGTCGAACGCCATCCGGCGCGCAAAGTGGCGGTGAAGGTGATGAACCCCGAGGTCTCGAGCTCCGAGTTTCGCGAGCGGTTCATCCGGGAAGTCGAGCTCACGTCACGGCTCAGCCACCCGCACATCGTGCCGATTCTCGCCGCGGACGAGTGCCTCTTCGTGCCGGATGGGCCCGAGGGGCTGTGCTACTACGTGATGCCGTACATCGACGGCGAGTCGTTGCGCGCCCGCCTGGAGCGGGAGCAACGCCTGCCGCTCGATCAGGCGGTGCGCATCGCCCTCGAAGTCGGCGATGCACTGTCCTACGCGCACGGGCAGGGCATCATCCATCGCGACATCAAGCCCGAAAACATTCTCTTGTCCGGAGATCACGCCTGGGTGGCCGACTTCGGTATTGCGCGCGCGGTCAGCGCCGCGGGCGGCCACTCACTCACCGGGGGCAACCCGGTCGGCTCGCTGGCCTACATGAGCCCCGAGCAGCTGATGGGTAGCCGCGCCATCGATATGCGCACGGACGTGTACAGCCTGGGGGGCGTGTTCTATGAGATGCTGGTAGGCGAGCCGCCGCTCCTGAGGCTCGCCGGCAAGACGCCGCACGGCGGCGCGGCCCTCGATGCGGTGCTACGAGCGCAACGCGTGAGCCACCGGAGCGAGCGCTTCGTCAAGGAGATCATCACCCGCGCGCTCGCGCCCGAGCCCGACGACCGCTTCGTATCTGTAGACGAGTTCGTGGCCCGCCTCCGTGATGTGCTGGGCAGGGGCCTGCGGCTGCCGCGGGTGGGCTGGAAGGCGGTCCTGCTCCTTGGCGCGGCGGCAACAGCCATCGGCGTGGTCGGCGCGGTAGTACTCGGGAGGCGCGCGCCGGCGCTCGACCCGAGGCGCGTGGTCGTCGCGGGGTTCGAAGACCTCTCCGGGGATTCGACGCTCGCTCCGCTGGGGCGCATCGCCGCCGATTGGGTCACACAGGCGCTGGCGGGCCGTGGCGGGCTGGAGGTCGTGCGCGGCGCCGCCACCGGCCATCTCGACGCCGCCGAGATTCGAGCCCTGGCCGCCCAGACAGGGGCGGGGACGGTGGTCTCGGGATCGTACTATCGTGATGGGGACTCGGTCCGCTTCCACGTGCAGATCATCGACGCGGCGCGCGGCGTCGTGCGGCGTGGCGTGGAGCCGGTCGGCGCTCCGCGACGCGCGCCGACCGAGGCAGCCGAGGCGGTGCGCCACCGCCTGACCGCCGTATTCGACACGCTCTTCCTGCCTGCCAGCCGGTGAATCCCACGGTCGCAAGTAACCATGCCGCAATATGTTACATGGTATCACCGCACCCGGCCGGCGGCCTATTGTGACTGAGGCCACCGTGGTGAATCCTGTGGGGCCGCATACTGCTCGATGGTAGCACCCATGACTCTACGGATCCTGCTGCTCGAGGACGTGCCGGCGGACGCCGCGCTGATCGAACGCCACCTGACCAAGTCGGGATTGGAGTTCATCAGCCAGCGGGTCGACACGCGCGCGCGGTTTGAGGAGGCGCTGCGGGACTTCGTGCCGGACATCATCCTGTCCGATCACGGCCTCCCCGGGTTCGACGGATCCGCGGCCCTCCAGCTCGTCAACCAGCGATTCCCCGCCCTCCCCGTCATTCTGGTCACGGGCTCGCTCAACGAGGAAACAGCGGTCGAGTTCATGAAGGCGGGCGCCGCGGATTACATCCTGAAGGACCACCTGACGCGACTGCCCGAAGCGATCCGGCGGGCCATACGGGAGAGGCTTCTCCAAGAGGAGCGCGAGCAAGCCGTCGCCGCGCTGCGGGAGTCGGAGGCGCAGTACCGCTCGATGTTCGAGAGCACGCCGTATCCCATGTGGGTCTTCGATCTGGAGACGCACCGCGTACTCGCGGTGAACAGCGCCGCGATCAAGCATTATGGGTACTCGCGCGAGGAATTCCTCGCGCTGCGGATCGAGGACCTGCGGCCGGCGGAGGACATCCCGGCCCTCCATCGACACCTCGAGACCATGCCCTCCGACTACCACGCCGCCGGCACCTGGCGCCATCGCAAGAAGGACGGGACGCTCATCGAGGTGGAGACCAGCGGTCACGGAATCACGTTCGCCGGCCGGCGGGCGGAGCAGGTCGTGATCAACGACGTGACGGAGCGGAAGCAGCTCGAAGAGCAGTTCCGCCAGGCGCAAAAGATGGAGGCGGTGGGCCGTCTCGCGGCCGGAGTAGCGCATGACTTCAACAACCTCTTGACCGCGATCCTCGGCACGACCGAGCTGATGCTCGAGGATCTGCCGACGGACGATCCGGATCGCGAAGGCCTCCTCGATATCCGGAGCGCCTCGGAGCGCGCGGCCGTGTTGACGCGGCAGCTGCTCACGTTCAGCCGCCAGCAGGTGGTGTCTCCCCAGGTGCTGCGGCTGAACGACCTCGTCCTCGAGCTCGAAAAGCTGCTGCGTCGCCTGCTCGGCGAGGACGTGGCGATCCGGGTCGCGGTCGCACCCGATTGCGGCGGCGTGAAGGCCGACCCGGGTCAGCTCGAGCAGGTCATCGTGAATCTGGCGGTGAACGCGCGCGACGCGATGCCGAGCGGCGGACGCCTCACGATCGAGACAAAGAACGTCGATCTCGACGCCAGTTATCCCACGGATCGGGTCACTATTCCCGCCGGGTCCTACGTCATGCTGGCCGTTACCGACACCGGGACCGGGATGGACGCGCCAACGAAGGCCCGGATCTTCGAGCCGTTCTTCACGACCAAGCCCGTCGGCAAGGGGACCGGGCTCGGGCTCGCGACGGTGTACGGCGCGGTGAAGCAGAGCGGCGGATACATCTGGCTATACACCGAGGTGGGGCAAGGCACGAGCTTCAAGATCTACCTGCCGCGGGTCGACGCGGTGGAGCCGCATGCGGCGGCGGACGAAGCGGCGGTGTTGCTCGACGGCTCCGAGACGGTGCTCGTCGCCGAGGACGAGGACGCGGTGCGCCAGATCATCGAAAAGGCGCTGCAAGCCCGTGGGTACCGTGTGATGGTCGCACGGGACGGGACCGAGGCCCTCGCCCTGGCCAGCGGTCATGCCGGGCAGATCGACCTGCTTGTGACCGACGTGGTGATGCCCGACATGAACGGCCGGGTGCTGTCACAACGCCTGACGCAGGTGCGTCCCACCATCAAGACGCTCTATCTGTCCGGCTACACCGACGACGCGATCCTGCATCACGGCGTCCTGGAGGAGGGCGTGGCCTTCCTGCAGAAACCGTTTTCGCTCGGAGCCCTGGCACGCAAGGTCCGCGAAGTGATCGAGACCCGCCTCTGAGGGACCTGCCCCTCGTCGCCCGCGCGCGGGGGCACGGTGACCGGCCGGCGATCATCGCCCGAGAAGGCACGTTCAGTTATCGCGAGCTGCTCGACGCCTCGGCGCGCGTTGCCGCATGTCTGCTCGCCGGGCGTGAGGACCTCGCGGAGGCCCGGGTCGCCTTTCTCGCCCCTCCGGGCTTTCACTACGTAGTCACTGAGTGGGGGATCTGGCGGGCCGGCGGCATCGCCGTTCCGCTCGCCGTCTCTCATCCTCCCCCAGAGCTCGCGTACGTGATCCGCGACGCCGAGGCTGAGGCCGTCGTGGTGCACCCGGATTTCGGCGCCGTCATGCAAACCGTGCCCCTCCCGCCGATGGTGCGAACCATCACCACAGATGAAGCGGTTGGGACCGCTCCCTGCTCCCGGCTCCCCGAGGTAACGGACGGGCGGCGGGCCATGATAGTCTACACCAGCGGCACGACGGGCAAATCCAAGGGCGTGGTGACGACGCATGCGAACATCGTGGCGCAGGTGACGAGCCTCGTCACCGCCTGGGGGTGGCGGGCGGACGACTGGATCCTGCTCGTGCTGCCGCTGCACCATGTGCACGGGATCATCAACGTCCTCACCTGCGCGCTGTGGGTCGGCGCGCGCTGCGAGATGCCGCCGAAGTTCGACGCGGAACAGGTCTGGGCCCGGATCGCCGCAGGCGAGCTCACCCTGTTCATGGCGGTGCCCACCATCTACGGGAAGCTGATCACGGCCTGGGAGGCGGCCGCGCCCGAGCGGCGTCGCGCCTGGTCGGCGGGCTGCGGGCCGCCCCGGATGCGGCTCATGGTGTCGGGCTCCGCCGCGCTGCCAGTGCAACGGCTCGAGCGGTGGCGCGAGATCAGCGGCCACGTCCTGCTCGAGCGCTACGGCATGACCGAGATCGGCATGGCGCTCTCGAACCCGCTGCGTGGAGAGCGGCGGCCGGGATTCGTGGGCACGCCGCTGCCCGGCGTGGAGGTGCGCCTGGTGGACGAGGCAGGACGGCCGGTGCGGGATGGCGGGGGCACGCCGGGGGAGATCGAGGTGCGTGGGGCGACGGTGTTTCTCGAGTACTGGCGGCGGCCGGACGCGACGGCAGCGGCGTTCCGGGACGGCTGGTTCCGCACCGGCGACGTCGCCGTCGTGGAACACGGCACGTACCGGATCCTCGGCCGCTCGAGTGTGGACATCATCAAGACCGGCGGCTACAAAGTCTCGGCGCTCGAGGTGGAGGAGGTGTTGCGGACGCATCCGGCGATCGCCGAGTGCGCCGTGGTGGGCGTGGACGATCCCGAGTGGGGAGAGCGGATCTGCGCCGTGGTCGAGCGGCGCGGCGAGGCAGAGCTGACGCTCGCCGAGCTGCAGGCGTGGGCGAAAGAGCGGCTCGCGCCGTACAAGATTCCGCGCGCCCTCCGCTCGGTGCCCATCCTGCCGCGGAACGCCCTGGGAAAGGTGACGAAGCCCGAGGTCGCGAAGCTCTTCACCGGTTGAGTGTCAAGGACCTGTCAAGGTTCCGCGAATCCTCTTGTGACGTCCCCGGCGGGCCGGCATGTTCGGCCTCGCACGGGAACGTTCCCGACCCCCGGTCGCCTGCCGCCAGCGTTCACCGAGACTTCCCACATCGGAGACGACGATGATGTCTGTCAGCCACGCGTCCACGCGTGCGGCCCTGGCGCTCGTGCTCGCGTCCGTCAGCTGGTCTGCCGGCGCCGCGGCGCAGGGCCCGCGCTCCGCGCTCGATCCCATCACGAGTGCGGTGATCAACCATCCCATCACGACCTCCTCGGCTGAGGCGCGGGCGCACTTTCTCGAAGGCCTGCGGGAGTTCGATCTCGGCCGCCTCATCGACGCAAACGTGCACTTCAAGGCCGCGGTGGCCGCCGACCCGGACTTCGGGTTCGCCTACCTGAACGTCGCCAACACCGCGAACTCGCTCGACGAGTTCAAGACCAACCTGGCGCTCGCCGAGCAGAACGCGGCCGGTGCGTCGGGAGCCGAGCGGCTCCAGATCCAGATGGCGCGGAAGGGCTTCGACAACGATCTGGCCGGCCAGCTCGCCCTCGGCCAGCAACTGGTCGCGCAGTATCCCCAGAGCCCGCGTGCCTGGCTCGCCCTCGCGGGCGCCCAGGGAGCCCTGAACGAGAACGCAGACGCGAGGGCATCGATGGCGAAGGCCCTGGAGCTCTCCCCGAGGCTGTATGTGGCGCATGTTATCATGGGCAACAACTACATCTTCGGTGAGCCGCGCGATTTCACCAAGGCGCTCGCGCACATGCAGGAGGCCGAGGCCTTGGCGCCCGACGAGTCCAATGCGCACATGTTCGTCGGCGATGCCTACCGCGCGCAGAAGAATCTCGAAAAGGCGCGCGAGGAATACCTGCGGGGCCATGCGCTCGAGCCCCGCAATGCCGTGCTTCTCGTCAAGGCGGGGCACGCCAACACGTTCCTGGGCGAGTATGCGGCGGCGCGCGCCGACTACGACTCTGCCATGGCCCTCGGCCGCGCGAACGAGAAGGCGGCTTACGCCCCGTTCCGCGCTTACGTCAGCGTGTACGCCGGCGATCCCGCGGCCGCCATCGCCGAGCTCAATCGGCTGGTCGCGTCCGTGGACGGCATGGGAGTCCCCGACCCGAAGGCCAACAAGGTCGCGGCGCTCACGAACGTCGTGGTCATCGCGACTCACACCAAGAACCGCGCGGCCGCGGAGCAGGCGTTGAAGCAGCTCGAACCGTTACTGATGCAACAAGCGGACGAGGCGGGGAACCCCGCATTCAAGCGGGGGCAACAGGCGCAGATCGCGTACCTCGAAGGGTGGACCGCGGCGCGCCGCGGGGACTATGCGTCGGCCCAGAAGCAGGCCGATCGCATCACTCAACTACTCGCCCCCGACGCGAACCCGCGGAAGCTCGAGCCGATGCACCAGCTGAAGGGATTCATCGCGCTGTATCAGGGCAGGTATCAGGAGGCGGTCAGCCACCTGCAGCAGGGCAACCCGTTCGATCCGTACATCAAGTATCAGCTCGCCGTGGCGGCGGAAGGCGCAGGGGACGCCGCCCGGGCGAAGAAGCTGTTCCGCGAAGTCGCGGACTACAATTTCAATGCGCTTGGCTTCGCGCTCGTGCGGAAAGAGGCGCGGCAAAAGGCCGGCGCCGGAACGGACTAGACGGGCACCGACGCGACCGGCGTTATGCGTCGTACGTGTCACCCCAGCCCACGTCGAACACGCCGGCGCACTTCGTGCAGCGCATGTTGAGGGGCCCCTTCGGCAGCGGCGCTCGCGCGTAGCATTTCGGGCACACTCCGTAGCGGGCACCCCAGCTCTGCGGCAGTTGCCGCGCGTTGCCGGGGCGCGGAACGATTGCCCACACGCCGGGCGCTCGGGGTGTCAACTGGAGCGCGGAGCGCGGCACGTTGATCACCCGCTGGTTCACCTCGAGGATCGCGTCAGACCCCGTCACCCGAAGCACGCGATACCATGCCCCGCGCCGCAGCGGGACGCTGGCATCGCTGCGTAACCGTGCCCACTGGCTGCCCGTCACAGGAGGCCTCCTTAGTTCTCGAGAACATCGGCGATTGTGGGCGCACTGGTGCGTGACGGCTGTCACCCGTTGCCGGGTCGGGCGTGGGATCGGGACGCTTACCGGCTCGTCGCTTCGCGCAGCAGCGCTGCGCGACCGATCGGATGCAGCCCTTCGACCTGGGTCGCCAAGGCCAGCAGCGCCTCCTCGCCGAACGGCTTGCCGACGATCTGCAGACCCACCGGCAGCCCGTCGGGATCGAGCCCGCACGGCACCGACGCGACCGGAAGACCGCTGAGACTCAGCACGAACGTGGGCGCGATCCAGTCCACGTACGTCTCCATTTTCCTACCGGCCACCGTTTCGGGATAGTTCTGGTCCACCGGGAAGGGCGGGACCGCCATGCACGGGGTGAGCAGGTGGTCGAACTTCCCGAAGAGGTCGCGGAACAGGTGCCACATCCTGCCGCGCGCTGCTTCCGCGGCGCCCAGCTCCCGCGTGGTCGCCTCGAGCCCGGCGCGAATGTTACCCGCGACGTTGGCTCCGAACCGGTCGAGCTGCTCCATTCGCGGAAACATCTGCGCGACAAACCACAGCCCGCGCAGTGCGAGGAACGCCTTCCGGCCGAACGACAGGTCGAGGTCGATCTCCTCGACTTGCACGTCGAGCTCGCCGAGCCCGACTGCGGCGCGGCGGCACACCCGCTCGATGGCGGGATCGATCCCGATTCCGGCGATATCGGGGCAGTAGGCGACCCGCAGGCCTTGCGGGATGCCGCGGGCGGCCGCGGCCACGAAGTTCCGACCGGCGGTGGGCTGGCAGAGGGGAGAGAGCGGGCTCGGACCCGCCACGGCCTGCAGCATCAGGGCCACGTCCGCCGCGGTACGCGCCATGGGGCCCTCGACCTGGAGCGTGTCCCACGCCCAGTCCGACGGATACGTCGGAACGAGCCCGACCGACGGTCGGAGCCCGACGACGCCGCAGAACGACGCGGGAATACGCAGCGACCCGCCCAGGTCCGTCCCCTCGGCGAGCATGATCATGCCGGTGACGAGCCCCGCCGCGCCGCCGCCCGTCGAGCCACCGGCGCTGCGCGTCGGGTCCCACGGGTTGCGCGTGCGGCCGAACACCTCGTTGAACGTGTTCCCACCGGCGGCGAACTCGGGACAGTTCGTCTTGCCGATGATCACCGCGCCCGCGTCCCGCAGCCGCCGCACGACCAACGCATCCTCGGTCGATACGTGGTCCCGGTAGAGCGGGGAGCCATAGGTCGTGCGGAGCCCCGCGACGGGCGTGACGTCCTTGATGCCGACCGGCAAGCCCGCGAGCAGACCCACCTCTTCGCCGCGCACCAGTCGCAGCTCGAGCTCGCCGGCGTCGTCGAGCGCCCGGGGGTTGAGGGTCACGACGGCGTTGACGGCGGGGTTGTAGCGCTCGACCCGCTCGAGGCACGCCTCGACGACCTCGACCGGCGAGACCTCGCGTGATGCGACGAGCCGGGCGAGCTCGGTGGCGGAGCGATCCGCTAGATCGTCCATTCTCCCATGAACGCGACGGTGCGGCAGAATGCGGCCTCGCCTCCCTTGAACTTCCACGGGAAGCAGCCGACGATGAGGCGCTTGTTCTGGAGCTCCGGCGCCTCGATCTCGCCGCCCAGGTTCTCGATGTGGATGCAGTCCTTCGGGAACAGCGCGTTGTGAGTAAGCTGGTACGCGGAGTCGGGAAACATCTTATCGACCGCCGTCTTGCCGCCGAATTTTTGCTCTGCCTTGGCGCGCACCTTGTCGCACTGGCCGTGGGCACCCTTACCCAGGAAGCGTCCGATCGGCAGGTTCATCGGGTGGTCGGTGGACACGCAGTCGACACCCCACACATGGATCTTCTTCTCCAACAACCACGGCACCAGATCGGGATGCGCGCCGGGGTGATAGTGGTAGTAGCGCTCCTCGTCCGGCGTGGCGCCGAAGTCCGCATAGCGGTGCCATCCCGTGTGCAGCAGCAGCAGGTCGCCCGGCTGCACCTTCACCCGCTTCTCGATCATCTGCGGGGTGTACACCGCCAGCTCGTCCATCTCATCCCGCAGGTCCACGATCGCCCCCGGCCCGCACAACCACTCGAGCGGCAGCTCGTCGATCGTCTTGCCGGCCGTGACGAAGTGGCGCGGCGCGTCGAGGTGAGTACCCATGTGATTCGAGGTCATGATGTACTGCGCGTTCACGCCGTGCTCGGCTTTGCGCTTGATGTATTTCACCTCGAACGGCGGATAGTAGGGCCAGAAGGAGCTCCGCTCGTTCAAGGGCTGGGAGAGGTCGAAGATCTTCATCGTGCCTCCGTTGAAGCGTTCATGAGGGGATTCCGCCCGCGCGCTCGAACGCGCGCGCCAGCGCGCGGCGCGTGAGCACGGCCACTAGCTGACGGCGGTAGGCGGCAGAGGCGTGGATGTCGGACGGGGGATCCACGTCGCGCGTGGCCGCCGCATCACCCGCGGCGCGCAGCAGCTCCTCCGACGGGCTCTGGCCGGCGAGAACCTTCCCGGCCTCGGTCGCGAGCACCGGCCCATCGCCCACGCTCAGCAGGCCGAGTTTCGCGTCCTTGCAACGACCCCGCGGGTCGAGCGTCACGACGACCGCGACCCCCACCAGCGCGTAGTCGCCGTGGCGGCGCGCCATTTCGAGGAACGCCGTGCCGCTGCGGGCGGCGAGCGGCGGGACCGCGATTTCGACCAGCAGCTCGCCTGGCGCGAGGGCCGTCTCGAGCATGCCCTTGAAGAACTCGCCCGCGGGGATCGAGCGCTCGTCCGTGGCGGTCTTGGCCCGAAACCGGGCGTCGAGCGCCAGCATCACCGCCGGCAGCTCGGCCGACGGGTCGGCGTGCGCGATGCTGCCTCCCATGGTGCCGCGGTTCCGGATCTGGGGGTGTGCGATCGAGGGCATCGCTTCGGCGACGAGCGGCGCCGCGCGTGCCACGTCGTCGCTGCGCTCGACGGCACGCTGCCGGGTCATCGCGCCGATCGCGACGCCGCCCGACGCCGCGCGCACATATGCGAGCTCGGCGATCCGGTTCAGGTCTACCAGCACGGCGGGCCGGGCGAGCCGGAAATTCATGGCGGGAATGAGGCTCTGGCCGCCCGCCAACGGCTTCGCGTCGCCGCCGTGCTCGTCGAGGAGCGCCAGGGCCTCTTCCACCGTGGCCGGACTGAAGTAGTCGAACGGTGCCGGCTTCATCGCGCCTCGTGCATCAGCTCGAACAGCCGATTGGGGCTGAGCGGGATCTCGCAGATCTCCAACCCCGAGCCGGCCAGCGCGTCCTCGACGGCCTGCGCGAACAGCGCGCCGGTGGGGATCGCGCCGGCTTCGCCCACACCTTTCGCGCCCACGGGGTTGAGCGGCGAGGGCGTTTCCCGATGGGTCGTTTCCACGTTGGGCACGTCGGTCGCCGTGGGGAGCAGGTAGTCCATGAACGAAGCGTTGAGCAGCTGTCCCTCGTCGTCGTACACGAGCTGCTCGTAGAACGCGTTGCCGATGCCGTGCGCCACGCCGCCCTGGATCTGGCCCTCCACGATCATCGGATTGATCACCCGGCCGCAGTCGTGCACGACGACGTAGCGCTTGATCTCGACCTGCGCCGTTTCCGGGTCGACCTCGACGACCATCGCGTGGACGCCGTTCGCGGTGCTGCCGCGATCGGGGCCGAAGTAGGCGGTGGCCTCGAGCCCGGGCTCGGTGCCCGGCCGCACGGCCCCGCGCAGCGGATTCGCCCTGAGCGCCAACGCGCCGAGCGCAATGCCGCGCTTCGGGTCGCCGCGCACGTGGACTCGCCCGCCATCAAGCACGAGATCCGCCGCCGCGGCTTTGAGCTCGCGGCTCGCCAGCTCGAGGATCTTCTCGCGGACTCGGACGGCCGCCGCATGGCAGGCGCTGCCGGCCACCACGGCGCCGCGACTCGCGAACGTGCCGGTGCCCCAGTGGAACTCCCGCGTGTCGCCCGTGATCACGTGTACGTCCGCTACGTCCACGCTCAGGACGTCGGCCACGATCTGAGCGAACACGGTAAAATGCCCCTGCCCCTGCGTTCCCACGCCCGTCGCCAGCCGTACGCGTCCGCTCGGCTCGACCGTGACGCGCGCACCTTCGTACGGTCCGATCCCCGTCCCTTCGACGTAGCACACCACGCCGATCCCCACGTGACGCCCCGCCGCCCGCAGCCGGGGCTGCTCCTCCCGCACGAAGCGCTGGTAGTCGATGACTTTGAGCGCCTCGTCGAGGGCGGGCTCGTAGTCGCCGCTGTCGTAAGTGAGCGGCGCCGAGTCCTGGAACAGGATTTCGTTGTTGAACGGGAACTGGTCGCGCCGGAGCAGGTTCTTGCGGCGGATCTCAGCACGGTCCATCCCGAGCTCCTTGGCCGCGAAGTCCAGGAGCCGCTCGATCACGAACACGCCGTGCTGGCGCCCCGCGCCCCGCACCGGCGTAACGATGGTCTTGTTCGTGAAGACTGCGGTGAACTCGCTCTCGTAGCTCGGGATGTCGTAGGGGCCGAGCAGCGTGCACTGGCTGTTGATCGGCACGGTGAGGCCGTAGGGATCGTAGGCGCCGGTGTCGTGCAGGAAGACGTCCTTCACACCGAGGATCTTGCCATCCTGCGTCACCGCGAGCTCGGCGTCGTGGATCTGGCCGCGCTCCTGTGTGGTAGCGAAGAAGTTCTCCTGGCGGTCTTCGGTCCATTTGACCGAGCGGCCCAGCCGCATCGCCGCCCATGGCACCAGTACTTCCTCCGGATAGAACATCATGATCTTCGGCCCGAAGCCGCCGCCCACGAACGGTGCGATGACGCGCACCTGCGACTCGAGCAGGCCGAGCAGCTGGGCGAGACCGTTCCGGATGGGGATCGGCGCCTGCGTGGTATCCCACACCGTCAGCTCCTCGGCGCGCGGGTCCCATTGCGCCGCCACCGCGCGGTTTTCGATCGCGGCCGAGGCGCCACGATCGTAGCGGAACCGGCGCTTGATGACGGCATGGGCGCGGGCTTTGGCCCGCGCCCAGTCGCCTTTCCGCTGTACCGCGTGCGCCGCCAGATTCGACGGCAGGTGGTCGTGCACGCGGGGCGCCCCCAGGGCGAGCGCGGCCTCGAGGTCCACCACGGCGGGAAGCGGGTCCGCCTCCACCACGATATCGTCCAGGGCATCCTCGGCCACGTAGCGGCTCTCTGCCACGACCATCGCGATGGGCTCGCCCACGTGGCGCAGCTTGTCCTTGGCGAGCGGGACCTGAGTGCACGGGTTGAAGACGAGGCCGGCGATGGGAGGCGGCGGCACGAGCAGCGGACCGGGGCGCCAGTAGTCGCCCAGGTCCGCCGCCGTGTATACCGCCACGACTCCCGGCCGGGTGCGAGCGACGGACGCGTCGACGCTCGTGAGGCGGGCGTGGGCATGCTGGCTGCGGAGAAATGCGATGTGCAGCAGCCCGTCGAGCCGCACGTCGTCGACGAAGAGCGCGCGCCCGGTGAGGAGCCGCGCGTCCTCGTTGCGACGCACGCGCTCGCCGATCCCGCTACGCGCGCGGTGCGGCGCCACAGGCGAGTCTCACGGCCGCGACGATGTTCTGGTAGCCGGTGCAGCGGCACAGATTCCCGGACAGCGCCTCGCGGATCTCGCGCT
>WNFQ01000192.1_pt1 | contig 36867 bp, 27 predicted proteins | sample 5400171 | NCBI WGS metagenome assembly WNFQ01 (sample SAMN13153356, study PRJNA577476) | soil metagenome | isolation source: 20 cm soil under Madrone tree | place: USA:California | collected 2016-06-14
ATGTCGATCAAGCGGCGGCGATGGTCTGATTCCTGTTCTTGCATGGAATCCAGGAGTTGGGCAGTCGCCGGAAACTCGCCGCGTACCTTTTCCGCAAATGACCCGTAGATCTTGCTGTCCTCTTCTTCGGAAGAGATAGCGAGAGCGAGAAGTTCTTTTTCGTTCAATTCGTGAAATGGCTTAACCATAAGGTGCAGAGGTCCGGAAGCGTTCCAGCAACCGAGCAAGGTGTGCTGCCGGGGAGGGTCTACATAAGACGCCGGCATTGAAACGTCGAGGAGGTTTGTCTGCAGGCGAGAAACTGAGAAAGAGCATCATCTGCAGAAGGCAACGCGGGGAACGCGTGAGAGGTGAGAGGTGGTGAGGTCAGGACGGTTGGGTCAGGACATCGGTAACACTCGGGAGGAATTGGGTGAGCTCGACCATTAATTGCAGTCGCCATGCCGCCGCTCGCGAATGGCGGCTACAATGCATTGATTGCGCCGCTCGAACGCCGATATCCCCCGGAAGAACGATGCAAATACCCGTGCAACGCTTTCAATCCGCTGCCGGCGTTATGGGTATTACCGGAATTATGGGCGTTCCCGGCATTACTGGCGCTCCCGGCGTGACTTGCGCTACCCGACGATCCCCTCAAGTGTACAGTTTTTTCCAGGGTTGACAGTTTCTGGTCAAATAGGGACAGAACAAGCTCAGCCATGCTCGCCAACTTCGAGGCGCTTCGTCTTTCTTTATTGAAAATGAACAGCAGAAGGCACTTCCGTCCCAGGGCGAGAACACTTTTGGATATTCGGGCCCTAGCCCGTTTCAGCTTAACAATCGTTAACTGAAACCGGCGATTTGACGGCGTCTCTTTCGACTTTCTTTACGATTTTTGAAAGTTTGTTGCCGAGGGAACCTGGCCTTCTACACTAAAACCAACGATCCAATGGCACGGGTGATGCTTAAGTCCGACCGCGATTTCCTACATGAAAACCTACGCGGTATGCCAGAAACCCCTACTACTACGCCCACGACCAAGGCAACCCTTGGTCTAACCGGTCTAACCGTTAATGCGATGGCGCTCATTGCGCCAGGCGCATTTCTTTGGTTGACCTTCGCTCAACAATGTCTCTACGGCCAGCCCATGGCCGCAATTGGGATGTGGTTCGGCATTTTGCTTGCGCTGTTGCTCTGTCTGGCGACAGCCATGTCTTACGCCGAACTGTCAAAACTCTATCCCGGCGCCGGATCATCCTATTTCTTCGCCGAACAGGCTTTCTTATCGAAATCGAAAGCCTTTAAATTCGCGCGAATCGCAAAGTTCGCCGTCGGCTGGGCCAGTCATCTTTATTACTGGGTTTATCCCGGTGTGATGGTCGCTGTCACCGCCGTCCTCGTGGGCTATCTTGCGGGGCAGCTGTTGCCAGCGGTCTTCAGTTCGGCGGTGCCCAGCCCGCTGCTAATGATCCTGTTTTGTGTCGTCTTTCCGTTTTTCGTTGGATGGATCGCGTATTCCGGGGTCAATGCCTCGACTGGGGTAAATCTTGCTATCAACGTGATTCAAATCTCGGCGCTGATCGTGTTCACCGTGATCGCTATCGCCTATCGTGTGAACCACGTCGAGGGCTCGAAGGGAATCACGCTTAACCCTGATGGTGTCCCGGTGAGCAAGGTCATTGCTACCGAAACGACTAAGGACGACAAAGGGGTCGAAACCACCGCTCCGAAAAAGGACAAAGATGGCAACTACGTTTTTGAAAAGAATACGGATGGGACTGACAAAGATTACACGCTAACGTATGCTGCCGATCAGGCAACCAGCAAAGGAAGCGATCCGAAGAATCCAACGGATACGTTTCAGTTTCATGCCAATGCGGCTTCTGTCATCTCGCCGCACGGATTCAGCTTCGTGTTGGTTCAGGCCTGTATTGCCATTCTTATTCTGGTCGGTTTCGAGTCGGTGACGTCAATGGGTGAGGAGGCAAAAAACGCCAAACGTGATATTCCGCGAGCCGTACTCCTTTCACTGGTGATTCAAGGCGCGTTCTGTTACCTGTTCGAATATTTCGGAGCCAACTACTTCCTCAATAGCGGCTACACGGCGGTAACTGCGTCCGCGTCGCCGGCGCCGATTGGGGATATGATGCAGATTGTCGGGACCTGGGTTTTCGGAAGTCCCCAAGCCGGATGGTGGTTCATGTTTATCCAAGCCATCACCGTGTTTCTCGCACTCATTGGAACGACGTTGGCCTGTATCAACACGGGAGCCCGCGTCACTTACGCGATGGGTCGCGATGACGAGCTCGCCGGTAATTTGGGCGTGCTCCACACCAAGAACCTGACTCCGCACCGGGCGATTTGGACGCTTGCGGGCATCTCGGCGGTAATCGGGATTTTCGGAGTAATTTTCTACTTCTGTGGTGGAGCAGCGCTAACCGGTGACGCCATCAAGGGTCTCCCGCAGAATCTTTGGTATAGCTTCGGCATTTGGCCGCACGATACCGGTGCCGCCATCCCGCAGAGCTTGCTTATTATCACGTTGACCAGCAACTTCGGAACGTTCCTGCTCTACATGATGACCTGCATCGTCGCGATTGTTGCGTTCCGCGAGCATCATAGCTTCCACGGCTTCAAGCACGTGGTTGTACCGGTCTTCGGTTTGCTTGCTAATCTGCTCTGTATGCTGTTCTACTTGGTTGGGCCGTTCTCGGTTGCGGGCATGAGTTTCAAAGAACCTTATATTGCGCTCGGCATCGCTGCATTGTGGGGCATCTACGGTGCGATCTTCTTCCTTGGAGCTAGCAAGAAAAAGGCAAAGTCGGTATTAATAGATTCGGTAGAGGCGAAAGCATAATCGGTTGGCTGCTGCCACGCTTTAGGCGTGGCAGCGGCTCTCGCGAAGTGCAACCTGTTCGAATAACAAAAATCGCATAACACCAACAACAAAACCGAACCATTCGAAAGGAGATCATACAAAAAGCTGCACGTGAGTGACTGCGCAAGTCTGTTGGGCAGCGCAACTTAAGAGAAACCAAGTCGCGGTCTGGACGATCTTTTCAATTGATGGCAGGCATCCTGCTAGCTCGGCTGCGGGGCGTGCCATAGATTGGTAACGCCCTTAATTTACCTTAACCCCTTATTACCTTAACCACAATCGGTTCGGACCGCGGTCCGGCCGTCGCAATATTTCGGAGGAAACTATTTTGAAGAGAGTCGCAAATCGACTCGTGACCACTGCTGTTTATGGGTTCACGATCTGCGCATTGAGTTACAGTCTGCCATCCTTTGGTGCCGACGTCACGGCATCGCCAACCCCCGATGGCAAGGAAATTAAGAACGTTGTCACGCCCCCCAAACCGCCAGAGCCGCGATTCAAGCTTTATGGTTGGATCGAGGGTGGGATTACGGTCAATCCGGATACACCGAACGATAACCACAACTTTGGTCATCTGTTTACCGACCGAGCGAATGAGCCATTATTGAACCAGGTCTCGATAGTTGGCGAGCGTGCGTTGGATCCCAACGTCACTGGCTTCGACTGGGGTTTCAAAGTTTGGGTCATGGAAGGTAGCGATGCCCGTTATGATAAAGCCGCCGGATGGTTTGACCTCATGACCAACGATCGAATCCAATTCGATATTCCGGAGGCCTACGCCAGTTTCCATGTACCAATCCCCAGCACCGGCGGCCTCGACCTCAGGTTGGGCCACTTCCAGGATCTCTCATCCGCAGAAACCACGGATCCACGTACTAACGTTTTCTATTCTCATAGCTACATCTTCAACTTCGGGATCCCGCTCACGCATCTGGGCGGTTTAGGTATTCTTCACGTAAACAAATTGGTTGACCTCTATTTTGGGGTCGATCGGGGCACAAACTTAGCCTTTAAAGACAATAATCATTCGATCGCAATAGAAGCCGGCTTCGGTCTAAATCTGCTCGACGGGAACCTAACGGTATTGGCGCTTTCCCACATCGGTCCGGAGGATGCGGGAAATAATCACGATTACCGATTTGAGAATGACATGACGACGACCTGGAAGATTAATAAATGCTTAACGTCAATTACCGATTTGAACCTGATCTACGACGAATTAACTCCTGCCTGGGGTGGCGGCGCAGCGCAGTATTTCACCTATGCCGTCAATGATTGGTTAACGCTCGGAATCCGGGGTGAGATTTGGCGTGACGCGAATAACTTCTTTGTCGGTCAATTCCGCGCCAATAACGATTTTATCCACCTTGTACGGGGCGATCCAGTCGCTCCTGATCCGAGCACTTTCACCGGAGGCAAAACGACCTATCTTGAAGTGACGGGAGGCATCACCATCAAACCACCGATGCCGAAGCCGATCGCTGGGCTTTCGATCCGACCTGAAGTTCGCTACGACCGTGCGTTGACGACCAATACCAAACCATTTGATCAACGAACGGATCGCGATCAATGGACGTTTGGGATCGACGTGGTCTTGCAATTCTAGTCTGACCGTTTCAAACCGTTCCCGTTCTTTGAAGCGCCGGGGGGCCCGGCGCTTTCGCGTTTTCGGCAATGCTCGGCTCGGCAGCCCGACCTGTCCGCCATTGTCAGGATGCCACCTTCGCTCTTCGAGCTACGGCGCGCCCTCAAGAGCAAGGCCGCGCCATACCGAAACGACGGCGGGACAAAGGAGGAAGGCTAAGGACTCTAAAGCAACCCAGGCTAAAGCCTGGGCTAGGTTTCCTAGGCCCTTCGCGCCGCTACCGAAGACAACGGCGCTCCTAATCTGTAGCAAAATAACCTTTCTACTAAAAAAAGACGACAGGTCTGGTGCGCGCTGGAAGGCGGAACTTAGCGATTTAGCCTGGAATTAACCGAAGTGGGCAGGAAGCAGGAGGAACAACGCCGAAGAAAGGCGCGGTCCACTCAGTTGGCACGGCCAGTGCTCTGAAAGTATTACGAAAACACGGCTTCGTAATACTCAATAAAACCTCTCCGCCTATGAATCGGCTTCAATCACTCTTCTGCTCGGCTTTGCGCCGAGTCACGCTTCTCTGCGTCATTTCATTGACTTTTTCGGTCGCCTTGGCCGAGCCTCTTAAGGTCGCCTATAGCGATTGGCCTGGCTGGGTAGTCTTTGATATCGCCATCAAAAAGGATTGGTTTAAGCAGGAAGGACTCGATGTCCAGTTCCTGTGGTATGACTATGCGCCCTCGATGGATGCGTTCTCGACCGGCAAGGTGGATGCCGTTGGCATGACCAACGGAGACGCGTTGGTGACCGGTTCCGGCGGTAAACCATCTGTCGCCGTCATCATCACCGATTTCTCAAGCGGCAATGATATGATCGTGGCCAAGCCCGGCATTGAATCGGTGAAAGACCTGAAAGGCAGAAAGGTCGGTGTCGAGGTGGGATTGGTCGACCATCTGCTGTTGCTCAACGCGCTCGAGTCAAACGGAATGAAGGAGACTGACGTAACGCTGGTCAACACGCCTACCAATGAAACGCCCCAAGTCCTTGGTGCAGGAGCCGTCGATGCAATCGGCGCATGGCAGCCGAACTCCGGACAAGCAATGAAAACGGTCCAGGGCTCAAAGCCGATCTACACATCGGCTCAGGCTCCCGGGTTGATTTACGATCTCATTTATGTCTCTCGAGAAAACCTGGAAAAGCGGCGCGCAGACTGGGCGAAATTCGTGAAGGTCTGGTATCGCATTATTGACTACATGCAGGACCCGGCGAACTTGGATGAAGCGTTAAAAATTCTGGCCGCACGCGATAACGTAAAGCCAGAAGAATACGAGCCTTTCCTGAAAGGCACGCACCTTCTGACATTGCAGGAAGCTTTGCAGCGCTGGAAGAAAGGCGATGGTCTGAGTTCGATCTACGGTTCGACCAAGGTCGTCGACGACTTCAATTTGAAATACGGCGTGTATAAACAGCACGTCGACTTCCAAGGCTATCTCGATCCGAGCTTAACCGAAGAATACGCTCGATCGGTAGGCACCAAGGCGGCCAGCAAATAGTTTAGATTTCAGGTGCGAGTGGGGAGGTCTCAAGCCGCCCTACTCGGGCCGATCCTTGAATCACCAACGGGATGAACCCGAAAGAACCCTGGTTCAAGATTCGAGAAGGACTCAATGTCCGTCGAGCGACTTTATTGACGGCGTGCTCGTTTCTTCTTCCACTCGCGCTCTGGTGCCTGGTTAGTTACATCCCGTTCATTTGGCATCCGGACGTGCGACTGGAAGTGTCTGCCGATCGAGCAGACGTCTCGACCGTCTACATTGCCGGAGACCACGTTAGCAAAGAGTTTTTTGGTACTTTTCAAGAGGCGATCCGAAACGGGAACAACACCATTCTCCAGGATCGCGCGAATGGTAACGAAACTGGCGGATTGATGACACGCCGCGATAACCAGAAGAAACTGCGACAACTGGCCGGTCTGGCTATCGCCAATGGTTGGTTGCGCTCCAACCAAAGAGAAGATGACTCTGCCATCTTCCAAGTCTGGAAAGGAATTGCGACCGGCGTGCTCGTACCGAAGGCACCTCCTTTGACTACCGAAAATCTGGCAATCGTGCGCCAAAACTGGCAAACGCTGTCTAGTGCCAGCCAATCGTTTGATGTACGAAAACTCCCTGAGCAACCACTACTCAACCTCATCCCTCAGGGACTCCCATCCAACCCCTCTTACCTTCCGGCACCGCACGAAGTGCTATTGACTGGATGGCACAATTTCACGAACGGAGATCCGCTCGGTCAACTATCGTTGTTCGATCGGCTGTTAATTTCTATCCGTATCGTTTGGGGCGGTTTCCTGCTCTCCTGTCTGGTTGGTGTTCCGATTGGTGTATTGGCCGGGACTTACTCCGTCTTTTCCAAATTGTTGGAGCCCTTTACCGATTTTTTTCGCTATATGCCGGCACCAGCATTTAGCACGTTGCTAGTGGCGGCTTTTGGCGCTGATGATGCACCCAAGATTTCTCTCGTTTTTATCGGTACTTTTTTCCAGATGGTGTTGGTCATCTCAAAGACGACTCGCCAGCTTGACCATTCACTCCTCGAAGCAGCGCAAACTCTTGGAGCCAGGCCGCGACAGCTGTTCTCGCACGTCGTCATTCCCGGGATTTTACCAGATCTTTATAATGATCTCCGAATCTTGCTTGGTTGGTCCTGGACGTGGCTGGTCATCGCCGAGTTGATCGGAGTCAAGACCGGGCTCACCGAGTTTATTGAAACACAGGGACGCTGGCGCAATTTCGATGCGGTCTTTCCAGTGATCATCCTGATCGGTGTGATCGGTTTCTTCACCGATCAATTTCTCGCTTGGTTTCGTGGTGTTCTTTTCCCGTACACTCGTACGTCCCGGGCAAAATCGAAGGTGCAGAAGAAACCGGGTCCTCCGGCCAGAACTCAGCAAACTGCGGCTTCGAATGAGACGCCGGTCAGAGAGCTCACACCGACATGACCCAGATCGAGCTTCCAGATTATCGTCTTCAATCCCCGGAAGTCGCTGCTCGATTCGATCGACTCAAGTCGCGACCGATCGTGCTCGAAGCGAAGAACCTGGGTAAGACCTTCGCTTCTCCGCAAGGAGAAGTGATTGCTCTGGAGGATATCAATTTTGCCGTTCATCGCCGCGAATTTCTTTGCGTAATCGGGGCTTCAGGTTGCGGTAAATCAACCCTGATTCGTATCCTGGCCGGGCTGGAAACACCCAGTGAAGGCGAAGTGCTCATCGACCACAAGCGGGTCACCGGCCCTGGACCGGAAAGAGGTATGGTCTTTCAGGCTTACACGCTCTTTCCTTGGCTGACGGTCAGAGGGAACGTCATGTTCGGCCTGAAAATGACCGGGCACGCTCCGTCGGTGAGCGAATCGGAGGCAAGACAATGGATTGCGATGGTCGGCCTCTCCAAGTTTGAGAACGCCTATCCGCATCAGCTGTCCGGCGGTATGAAACAGCGAGTCGCGATTGCACGGGCGCTCGCCAATCAGCCTCGAGTCTTATTAATGGACGAGCCGTTTGGCGCTCTCGATGCTCAAACTCGATGCCAAATGCAGTCTTACCTTCTGCAAATCTGGCGGAACGTTGATGTAACGATCGTATTTATCACTCATGATTTGGAAGAAGCGATTTACCTGGCAGATCGCATACTGGTTCTACAGGCTCATCCCGGTCGTGTCGAAGAGCTGATTGAAGTTGCGGTGCCGCGTCCACGAACGTCCGAACAATTCATTTCTCCGGAATTCCTCGCGGCGAAACAACGGCTCGAAGAGCTGATTCATCCCCCTGGTCAAACCACGGGCGATAAGCTTCCCACGCTGCGACTGACGCAGGCAGGCGACGATGTCGAGTAATTCTTTTTCGGAAGAAACAATTTAATTCCCGCTATTCGGAACCCATGGAAACAAAGGCCCTATCTCTCAACCACAAAGTCCAATCCATTCAGGAGAAATTGAAGTCCCAAGGCGTCAAGTATTGCGTAGGCGCCTATGTCGATCTTCATGGCGTTCCGAAAGGAAAGGTCGTTCCGATTGAGCATTTCGAACATTTCGCTCACGGGTCCGAACTTTATACCGGATATGCTTTGGACGGGTTGGGTCAGAGCCCGAACGATGATGAAATCAGCTCGGTCCCGGATCTCGATCGAGTCATGATTCTCCCTTGGAATCGTGAAGTGGCCTGGCTACCGGCAGATAACGAATTTAAAGGGAAACCGTACGAAATTAGCACCCGAGTGGCTTTAAAGAAGGTGCTTCGCCAAGCCGCTGAACTAGGGGTCGGCTTGAACCTGGGCATCGAATGCGAAGTGTTTGTTGTCCGGCTGACGGAAGAAGGGAAACTCGAGATCCCCAATCCCGATGATGACCTGACAAAAAGTTGTTACGATATCAAACGTTTCATGGATCGGTACACTTGGCTGGACAAGGTGGCAACCGCTATCAACCAACTCGGGTGGGATCTTTACTCGTTTGACCATGAAGATGCCAACTCCCAATTCGAGTTTGACTTCAAATACGCTGACGCTCTGACCATGTGTGATCGCTACGTCTTTTTCCGCTACCTGGCCAAACACTATGCCGCGGAGGAGAATCTGGTCGCCACCTTTATGCCCAAGCCGTTCGCCGATAAGACGGGCAGCGGCGCTCATTTTAATATGTCGCTCTACGATCTAGAGACCGACCGAAACGTTTTTGCCTGTCCACCGGAAGAGGATTCGAGAGGCCTTGGCATTACGGAACTCGGTTATCACTTTATTGGGGGAATTCTGAAGCACGGTCCCGCGCTCTGTGCTGCCTGGGCTCCGACCGTGAACAGCTACAAACGCCTGGTTCGTCGAGGACTCATGTCCTACTATTCCTGGGCTCCAGTTTTCAATTCTTATGGAAGAAATAACCGGACTAACTCGCTTCGCGTTCCGATGGGTGGAGGCCGAGTTGAGTCCCGGAATGCCGACAGCTCGTGCAATCCTTACCTCGCTGCGACACTTGCTTTGGCGGCGGGGTTGGAGGGTATTCGTGAGAAGATCGATCCGGGTGAGCCGCAGGAGGAGAATCTCTACGAGCTGAGTGTCATGGAGCTCGCTGCTCGCGGAATTTGCGAATTGCCGCGAACGCTGAACGAGGCGGTTGAAGCATTTGCGGCTGACCCATTCATCGAACAGGTGCTCGGGCCCGAATTGCGCCAAGAGTTTGTTACCTATAAGGCCGAAGAATGGCGAGATTACCATCAACAGATCAGTCAATGGGAAGTGGACAAGTATGCGCGCTTGTTCTGACCGTAGAGCGATTTATCGATCGCGGTGGGGGAGGGCGTTAGGATGAAATCATACTCTCTCTATCAACCTCCACCGCGGTTTCGGTGGCCAGATGACAGCAAGTGTTGTGTGATGCTCTGCTTTGATGTTGATGGCGAGACGACCGCATTGTCCGAAGATCCAACGCTCAAGAATCGACTAACAACCTATTCACAGACAACTTATGGCCCTTCCATCGGAGTGCCTCGCTATCGTGCGCCATGGTTTGAGCTGAATCCCTGGACGCCGGATCTGTTACAAAAATATCAGATCCAATATTGCGCGAGCATGATGGGAGACGACGTTCCGTATACCCATCCCAACGGACTAATCGAGATACCCGGCCAATGGATGCTCGAGGATTGGGAACAGTTCGCGTTCAACGCAGACCCTCGTTGGGGGTTTATTCCGGAGAACTGCGAAAAGGTGTTCGATCTTTGGTGGCAGGAATTTGCGGCGATGTACGACTACGGCTGTTGTTTTGTACTGACGCTCCATCCGTGGCTGTCCGGCCGGCCGTCTCGAGTTCGCCTTCTGGAGCGTTTAGTTCGGTCAATCCAGCAAAAAGAGCGGACGTGGTTCGCCGCTGGACAGCAAATTGCCACCTACTTCCGGAAAAATCCGGATGCCCGACACGAAATCGATTTTGATCGTAAGGAAGTAGTAGGAAACAACGTCAGATTTTCTCTCATCCCATGAGCGTTGGCCCACCTGACGGTCGCTTCGAGCGAATTTGCACTGAGGCCGGCGCCGAGCCTATTCGGTTGGAAAATTTGCCCTGGCCTGAAGTTGCTGCACTCCGTGGAGTGAACGGCGGAATGCTGCTTCTGCCACTCGGTGCTACCGAACAGCACGGACCGCACCTACCAATAAACACGGACACACTGATCGCTGAATCAGTCTGTTGGTATGCCTCTGCGAAAACCAATGTTCCGGTTTTGCCCGCACTTACATACACGGTTTCGGTAGGTCACACCACCAAGTGGCCCGGAACATTTTCGCTGGCGCATGAGACTTTCATTGCTTCCCTGAGACAGATCGCCGCCTGGTCCGCTGCGACCGGCTGGAAACGGTTGCTGCTGATTAACTCTCACTTCGGCAACGATGCGTCTATGCGCGTGGCAGTTGACCAGATTCGGTTGGCCCACCTCGGTTCACTTCAGATCGCAGGTAAGAATACTTTTAACCTGAGTACATCTATTTGGAATTACTTCATCGGCGATGCTGAGGACCTGCACGCAAACCAGGCTGAAACCGATCTTTTGCTGTTCCTCGCGCCTGAACTGGTTCGGGTGGAGAAGATGCAGGATGATCCCGACCGCACCGCTGAGAGGGTATTCTCTTACCCGGTGGCCCAGACCAGTCTCAATGGAGTTACCGGGAGTCCTTCTCAAGCAACTGTGAAACAGGGCGAACGCCTATTCCGTGAGATCGGTGACACTCTAACGCTGCTAATTGAACGAGCAAAGGAAGAGACACCGCCCTTGGGATCCGACTACTGGCGAGAGTTGCCACGACTGAATCCGAACTTCTTTCAAAATCTATGTTAACCGAAGAACCACCTGTTTTTGCAATTCCTGAAGGATTTTATCCGATTAGCGAAGCTCACCTCCAAAAACACTTAACCTTCATCTAAGACTACCAAATGAGCGTTCAAACTGAATCGATGGCTGATGTAACCAGGAGCGTTCCTAGTGGCGCCGGCACCTACCAGTTAGGCAGAAGGCGGAAGTCACTGGTAGAGATCCTCAACGAACTTCAGCGATGTGCGGATCGGCCTCTGCAACAGGCCGGCACGCTACCAGCAGAAGTGTATACGAACGAAGACTTTTACCAGTGGGAGCTTGAAAACATTTTCCAGCCAGAATGGATCTGTTTGGCTCATGTCTCGCAGATTCCTGAGCCGGGCGATTTTCTAAACATCGATCTGTTAGGCGAACCTCTGATCGTCGTGCGGGGCAAGGATAACCAGGTCCGAGTTCTCTCGCGAGTCTGTCCTCATCGCGCAATGGATATCATGCCTCCAGGCTTTGGCTACGATGGTCACGGTCCGGCTGAACCAAAGCCGGGCGAGCCCGGGTGCGGTCAGACCCGATTGTTTCTCTGTCCGTATCATACGTGGACATTCGAACTCGACGGGACGCTAAAGGCCTGCCCGGAAATGCATCTGGCCGAAGGTTTCGACCGCGATGATTTCAGGTTGCAGCCATTTCGAAGTGCGGTGTGGAACGGTTTCATCTTTATCAACATGGATGGCCAGGCTGGGCCGTTACCGGAGCGGTTGTGCGAGATGAACCAGGATTTCAGCGAATGGAATGCGGGCGATATGAAGTTAGTATTTCAGCGCGAATGGGATTGCCCATTCAACTGGAAAGTCCTGGCCGAGAATTTCATGGAGTCTTACCATCATCTGGGAGCTCATTCCAAGACGCTGCAGCCGACCATGCCGGCGCGCGATACCTGGAACGAACAGGAGCGCGAAGCCTACATTCGTTGTCATCTTCCGGTCAAAGAGTCGATCCTGGAGGAATGGCAAGAATTGGAAGCTGGCGGCGGTTATCCGTACGGGTTTCCTGCGATCTCCCAACTTTCCGAGAGCAAGAAGAAGGAAGCAGGCCTCTTCTCGGCCTATCCTTGTTTTTTATTGTTTGTGCTGGCCGATCGAGTGATCTGGTATCGGGTCGAACCGCTCGGTCCGCATCGGATGAAATTGCTAACTACCATTTTGGTGCCGGCGGAAACGACTAACCATCCGGACTTTGCGCGGATGCTCGAAAGCGAAGTGAAAATGTTGGTGGATTTTCATCTGGAAGATATCGAGGTGTGTACGGCGGTTCAGCGAGGTTTGTATGCAGCCGGTTGCCAACGCGGGCGCCTTAGTCATCTCGAGATGTCCGTTTGGCTTTTTCAACGATATCTAGCCGCCAGAGCCAGAGGAACGTGGCCAACCCTGGATCGTCCGACGGCGCCCAGGCAGTGGTGATTGGAGAGGTGAGAGGTGAGAGGTGAGAGGTTGCGACGGCAGCCTGCGCGTCTGCCACGCCAAAGGCGCAAGAGAACTTAGCCCAGGGTGGAGGCTTTGCGGAACCCTGGGTACTTTTATTAAAGAACGTGCTGCTCTGAAGGAGCAGAAGAAGTGCAGTTAGTAGGATCTGCAGATTCGATTTAATGGATACAAATCAGCTAAGTAGCGAGCAAACAATCCAGATTAACAAAACTGCACGGATCACGGCACCCTTCCTTCAACCGGTCTAAAAAAATCTGCGCAATCTGTGAAATCTGCGGATTATAGCTCGGTGAAATCCATGTTTTCCCTGGAAGGCAAATCGGCGGTCGTGACCGGCGGTGCGTCCGGGATCGGACTAGCCATCGTTGAACGATTCGTCGCTGCCGGAGCGGATGTACTGTTAGTTGACCGGAAAGACGCCGGTGCGATAGCTGTAAAGCTGGGCGCACTATATCACCAAGCAGATGTCTCAGAGGAATCGGAGATCGCGAAGATGCTGGAGACCGCTTGCGAGCGTTTTGGGAAACTGGACATTTTGATCAGCAACGCCGGCATTCAGCCTCTTGGTGTCGATTTTTCGGAGCTGACCCCTGATCTTCTTGATCGGACATTCGCGGTGAATGTGAACAGTGTTGCCTTTGGGATTAAGCACGCTGCGCGACTAATGAAACATGGCGGTAGAATTGTGAATACAGGCTCTTTTGTTGGAATGATCGGTACACCGCACTCCACCGGGTATTCTGCCTCAAAAGCAGCGGTGATTCATCTTACTCGCCTCGGTGCGATCGAACTAGCGCCGAAAAAGATCACGGTGAACGCGGTTAGTCCCGGAACCGTGCTAACTCCAGCGGTGACCTCAATTCCCAACAATCCGGAGATTGAGTTTGTTAAAAGAATGACACCGTTGGGCCGATTGGCGAACCCACAAGAAATCGCAGGGATCTATCACTTTCTAGCCTCCGACGAAGCTTCGTATATCACCGGTCAAAATATCGCAGTCGACGGAGGGATCACATCAGGTTGGAACGAGTATCCGCTCGTTCCGCCCGCAAATGTTCAAAACGGAAGATGGATCGACGACTAACATCCGGGAACGACCGCAGAGTAATGATCCGCAGATTTCACAGATTACGCAGATTCTTTTTAGGCCCGCCGGAGAAGACGGGCCGTGTTAGCTTGTTAGGCAGGTTTGTTGTTCCCGGATCGACCGACTCGCATCCACTAATTAGAAATCTGCTTAATCTGTGAAATCTGTGGATCACAAATTAATCGGCGGTACGTGGCGCGATTTTGATTGGGCTCCGCAAATGGTCGTACTACCCAGCGGGCAATTCGCGATGGGAGAGAACGAGAATGATAAGTTTGCTAATGATACCGAGCGTCCCAGACATCCGGTAACGATCTCAAGCAAGGTGGCAATTAGCCGGTTCCCGATAACCGAGGCGGAATTTCGCCGGTTTGCCGGCACGATAGGAAAATCCAGCGATCTTCCAGTAGTTAACGTCAGCTGGAATCAAGCGAGTGACTATTGTGCCTGGCTCACGGCTGAAACCGGGCGCGCATATCGACTGCCAACCGAGGCGGAATGGGAATATGGGTGTCGCAGCGGCAACAATTCGCCGTTCTATCACGGAAATGAGCTAACCATTGCCGAAGCTAATTATCTCTATAACGAACATGGGCAAAAGATCGGGAGAGGAACATTAACAGCGTATGGCTGCTATCTCCCGAACGGATTCGGCATTGCTGATATGCTGGGGAATGTTTGCGAATGGGTGACAGATTCCTGGCACCCGAACTACATCGGTGCGCCGTCGGATGGTTCGTCCTGGTGTTATGGGGCCGAGCCGACCAAGCGGGTCATTCGAGGTGGGGCCTGGGACTATCTCCCGCGGCTTTTGCGATGCTCTTGGCGCGACTGGCTCTGGTCAACGACTGGTCGCGATAACGTCGGTTTCCGCGTGGCGGCAACTCTATGACTAGAACCGTCCATCCCGGTCCATTTGGTGTCCATTTCCGTCCATCCGACTCCATTCGTGCTCAGAAAATCACCGCTGATCAAAAATGGATCTGAAAATCTTTAAGACTCTATGGGGTCATGTCGGCTCATTTGAAGCGGCGTGCGCGGATGCGGTCAATGTCGGATTTGACGGAATTGAAGGTCCGAGTCACTCATCGAGGGCAGTTCGCAACGCTTACCAGAGAACGCTGAATGATCATGGCCTCGAGTACATCGCTGAAATCACGACGGGTGGTTCTTACGTTCCGGATGCAGGGTCGGATCCCGCTGCGCATTTTGCTTCTTTTCAACGAAAACTGGAACATAGTCTTGAACTCAATCCGCGATTCATAAACTGCCTGGCCGGAAGCGATCTGTGGCCATTCAGCGACACCGTCAGTCTTTTCCAGAAGGTTCTCGAGTTGGCTAACGAAAACGACGTAACCGTTGCATTCGAAACGCATCGGAGCCGCTCCACCTTTCATCCTCTAGTCACCACAAAACTGCTCAGCGAGATACCGGAATTGCAGCTGACCGTCGACTTCAGCCATTGGTGCTGTGTTTGTGAAAGACTTGTTCTCGACGAACTGCCGCAGGTGCTCGAAATCTGTGCCAAGCATGCGAGACATGTCCACACGCGGGTCGGCTATGATCAGGGCCCCCAAGTCCCGGATCCAAGGGCGGCGGAATATGCGCACGCTTTGGCTGCTCATGAAAGGTGGTGGGACTATGTTTTGGCAGAGATGCGGCGCCGAGGCTTTGCCAGCGCGACCATGACCCCAGAGTTTGGACCGGACGGTTACTTGCATCTCGAACCGTTCACTCAAGAGCCGGTAGCAGACCTGTGGGAGCTTAACCGCTGGATCGGTGGCAGAGAGAAAACCCGCTTCAAAGAGGGTCAACATTCGGGAATTCTTTCCGCTTGACCAGTATTACGATTTCTCATTTTGTTAATACTCAAATCACCCAATGAAGCTATCGTCCAGAAGCAAGAATGGTCAGAACGACGGAAAGGTTCAGCGCATCAGTGTTTCACTCCCGGACTCGGTCTTCCGTGAACTCGATCAATTGGTGGAGGAGCGTGGATTCGAAAGCCGTTCGAAAGCCATCGCTGACATGGTCACCTGTTTCGCGTTGGAACACCAAGAGGATAAGGGAGACAGCATTATGGCGGGCACCATCACCATCGTTTATGACGAATCGAAAGGTTCTCTGCTACAGCGATTGGCCGAGCTCGAACGCAATTTTATCGATGAAGTGATCAGTTCGTTACATGTTCAACTGCAGGATAACCATCGGATCGAAGTGCTGCTGGTTCAGGGACCAGCCAATCAGCTCAAAAAGATCGCGGACAAACTGATGGCCATTAAAGGAGTGAAGACCGGGAAGCTGACGTTAACCAGCATGATCATCCCCCCGCTGCATCCGCTTCCATCGAGGGGCTCCGCACAAAACAAGTGACATCTGACCAGATACTACCAGGATCATGACAGCCACGAAGCCAATTTCGCCCGACCGCATTGTTTTAGAGGAGACAATTCCAGGTGGCGCCATGTGGTCGCACGTTCTCAATCGTCATCAAACGCTGCGTCTGACCGACGTTGAGGGCGGGGCCAATGTTGGAGCGTTATTCTACAATCGGGATCAATTACTGGATCGTCTAAATCTTCCGGATACTTTGAAGGCCCAGCACACCGCGAAGCTCACCGCCGGCCATGTCTTGTACAGCGACATGGGTCACGTGCTTTGCTCCGTCGCCGCGGACAGTTGCGGATGGCATGAGCCATTGGCCGGCCACTCCACGGCCGCCTTGGTACAAAGAAAGTATGGGACTTCCAGCTTCCAAGAGCAGCGAAACGAATTCCACCGAAACGCGCGAGATCAGTTTCTGATTGAACTGGGCAAATGGGGGTTAGGTAAAGCTGACCTGGTCGCCAATGTGAACTTCTTTAGCAAGGTTACGGTCGACCAGGATGGGGCGATGCATTTTGAAAGGGATAACTCGGTGGCTGGTTCTAGTGTCGATCTGCGCGCGGAGATGAATGTCCTCGTTATTCTTAATACGTGTCAGCATCCGATGGATCCTCAATCAGAGTACAATCCAAAGCCGATCACCTTGACGGTTTGGAACTCTGATCCGCCAACGGTTGATGACGTTTGCCGGAACTCGTGTCCGGAAAACCGACGCGGATTCATCCTGACGGAAGCTCTGTTCCGCTGAAGAGCGTCACAACAACAATGATCAAAGAGAATTTATGAGTACGCTGATCTATACAGAGAGCCAACTCCGGCCTGAGCATGCGGTATATGATTGCACCGTGCCATCGGGCGAAGGCTGGATGCATGAGATCAAATCCGGCCAAACGCTCAGGATCGTCGATTTGGAAGGCAATCAGGCGGTTGATACACTTTTTTACAGTGCCCGTGATCGGTCGGACCGCTATAGCACCCAAGATACCATCCGGGAACAGGGCAGCATCTACCTCACGACAGGAACCAAGCTGATATCCTCCGAAGGGAATGTCCTTCTGACGATCGTAGCGGATACCTGCGGTCGACACGACACTTTAGGCGGAGCATGCGCTGCCGAAAGCAATCAAGTGCGGTACGCAATTGAGAAGAAACACATGCACAATTGCCGGAATACATTTCTTTTGACCGTAGCGAAATGGGGCAACGGCTACACGAAACGCGATCTTACGCATAACATCAATTTTTTCATGAACGTCCCGGTCACGCCCGATGGCGGGCTCACCTTTGCAGACGGCGTCTCCGATCGAGGTCGCTATGTTGAGATGAAGGCGGAAATGGACGTGATTTGCCTGATCTCAAACTGCCCGCAGCTCAATAACCCTTGCAACGCGTACAACCCTACTCCGGTAAGGTTGTTGATTTGGGATTAAGACACTGCCGGCCACGTTCGTCTCGCCGCCAATACAGCCTCTGGACTACGGAGTCTTCCAGTTTTTCAGATATGCATACTCAACCCACGGCGACGACGACAAAGGTGCATTCATGCTCGAAATAACGCCCAGATCTGCTGAAGCCCACCGGTCTTCCCTTGATTGCCAGTTGGTAATAGCTAACAGGCGCGGAACCGGTACTTGTGAGGTTTGGCCTATCGCGTTGATCCGTTCAACACGCTCTTTCTAAGTTAATCTGATCTCAACCCAACTTCCATGTTCACAAAAGTCCTGATTGCCAATCGCGGTGAAATCGCGTGTCGAGTTATTCGGACTTTGCAAAAACTGGGTATTCGTTCGGTCGCGGTTTATTCGGATGCTGATGTGCATGCAATGCACGTCGCAATGGCAGATGAAGCGCACCGAATCGGTCCAGCGCCGGCTGCGCAAAGCTACTTGGATGGTGAACACATTCTTCGGGTAGCAAAGCAATCAGGCGCTCAAGCCGTACATCCCGGCTACGGATTCCTCAGCGAGAATGCCGACTTCGCCGAACGCTGCGAAGACTCCGGAATTCGGTTCGTCGGACCGACGCCTGAACAAATTAGATCGTTCGGATTGAAACATGTGGCTCGCGATCTGGCCGCGAAGGCCAATGTGCCGTTCCTGCCTGGGAGCCGTCTCTTGGCCGATGCGCAGGATGCGCTGAAGGCCGGGGAAGAGATCGGATACCCGGTGATGGTCAAGAGCACAGCCGGCGGTGGGGGAATTGGGCTTCAACTTTGCCGTGCAGCGGATGATCTCGTCGAACGATTTGAGACCGTCAAACGACTGGGAGAAGCCAATTTCAAGCATGCCGGAATCTATCTGGAGAAATTTGTCGAAATCGCTCGCCACATTGAGGTTCAGATCTTCGGCGACGGTAAAGGCGAAGTTTTGGCGCTGGGGGAACGCGACTGTTCAGTGCAGCGCAGAAATCAGAAAGTCATCGAAGAGACCCCAGCTCCCGAACTGAGTCATAAGATTCGCGCTGAACTTTGCGATGCCGCGACGCGCCTAGGCGAAAGTGTGAATTATGCTTCTGCAGGCACGGTCGAGTTTATTTACGATACTATCGCCCGGAAGTTTTATTTTCTCGAGGTCAATACTCGACTTCAGGTTGAGCATGGTGTGACCGAGGAAGTCAGCGGAATTGATTTGGTGGAATGGATGATCCGACTCGCGGCTGATCAGCTAGCTCCACTGGAAACACTGGTTCCTTCAATGAGTGGGCATTCTGTCCAAGTCCGAATCTATGCCGAAGACCCGAACAAGAATTTTCAGCCGAGTTCCGGACTTCTGACCGAAGTTGCTTTTGCCGCTGAGGCCAGAGTCGACACCTGGATTGAGACCGGCACCGAAATTTCTCCCTATTACGATCCGCTGATCGCAAAGATTATTGTCAAAGGAAACAACCGCGGCGAAGCCTTGGCCAAGCTGGCAAGGGCGATTCAGCAGACCCGGATCTACGGCATCGAAACCAACCAATCTTATCTTCAGGCCGTATTGAGGAATGATCTTTTTCAGCGTGGCGAGGTGAGCACGAAGCTTCTCGCGCAGTTGGAATATCGCCCCGTCACCATCGATGTTCTCGAAGCAGGCACCCAAACGAGTGTGCAAGATTATCCTGGTCGTTTGGGCTATTGGGCCGTCGGTGTTCCGCCCTCCGGCCCCATGGATATGTTCGCGTTTCGCATGGGCAATCGATTGTTGGGCAACTCGAGCGACGCCGCGGGATTAGAAATCACAATGTCTGGACCAACATTGCGATTCAATGCCGATTGCGACATCTGTCTTACTGGCGCAACCATGCGCGTCGAGCTTGACGATGAAGAGATCGCTTTCTGGAAGGCAATCCCAATCCAGTCCGGACAACTATTGAAGATCGGTCAGCTTAAGAATTTTGGTGCGCGCGCTTACCTGAGCGTTCGCGGTGGTCTCGATGTTCCCAATTATCTTGAAAGCAAATCAACATTTGCTCTTGGTGGCTTCGGCGGCCATGGCGGGCGTGTCCTCCGGGCCGGAGATGTTCTACGACTCAACTCCGACTTGTCCGGCATAGGCTTGGCGACGTCGGAACGCCAAACGCCAAGCGCCCAACACCAAACGCCAAACGCTGAAATCGAATCCTTCATTCCCAAGTATTCGAGCCAATGGGAATTAGGAGTGTTGTACGGTCCGCATGGAGCCCCGGATTTTTTCACGGCGGAGGATATCGAAGCGTTTTTTGCTGCCGAGTGGAAGGTGCATTACAACTCGAATCGGACCGGCGTCAGACTCATTGGGCCAAAACCAAAATGGGCGAGAAAGGATGGCGGCGAAGCCGGCCTGCATCCCTCCAACATTCACGATGTCGCCTATGCTGTCGGGGCAGTCGATTTTACTGGGGACATGCCGATTCTGCTTGGCCCGGATGGTCCAAGCTTGGGTGGGTTTGTTTGTCCGGCGGTGGTCGTCGATGCGGAGCTTTGGAAGCTTGGACAGCTGAAAGCAGGCGACACTGTTCGTTTTCGCAGGCTGAGTCTGGCGGAAGCCGAATGGCTTAAAGAAAAGCAAGAGCAGGAAATCGAAACACTTCGATCGGCTCCGGCAATCCCAGCTGCAAGAACAGATTTTGCGACTGCGGCAGGCGATGAGGCAATTCTGGCCGAACTTGAACCGACCGAAGATCGGCCTCGGGTTGTCTATCGAGGAGCTGGCGATTCTTATCTGCTGGTCGAGTACGGTCCGCTCGTACTGGATCTGAATTTGCGGTTTCGGGTGCACGTCTTAATGGAATGGCTGCAAACGAAGAGGCTGCCGGGCGTAATCGACCTAACGCCAGGTATTCGGTCGCTCCAGGTCCACTTCGACAGCACGCAGCTTCATCTGAAGCAGCTTCTCGATGCGCTGTTAGAGGCTGAGTCCGAACTGCCGCAGCTTGATGATATAGAGGTTCCCACTCGGATCGTCCATCTTCCTTTGTCATGGGAGGACGAGTCGACATTACTAGCAATTCAGAAGTATATGCAATCGGTGCGGGCCGATGCGCCTTGGTGTCCGAGCAACCTGGAGTTCATTCGGCGAGTCAACGGCCTCGATAGCATTGATGTTGTAAAGAAAATTGTGTTCGATGCGAGTTATCTGGTGCTCGGTCTGGGGGACGTTTATTTGGGTGCTCCGGTTGCTACGCCGCTCGATCCTCGCCACCGATTAGTCACGACCAAATATAATCCTGCACGGACCTGGACACCAGAGAATGCGGTAGGAATTGGTGGTGCTTATCTCTGCATCTATGGAATGGAAGGGCCTGGCGGCTACCAGTTTGTTGGGCGGACAGTACAAGTCTGGAACCGGTTTCGGCGCACGAAAGATTTCAGCCAACCTTGGTTGCTCCGATTCTTCGATCAGATTCGGTTTTATCCGGTTTCGGCGCCCGAGCTTCTCCGAAATCGGGAAAGTTTTCTTGAAGGTAAGTTCGATATAAAGATCGAAGAGGAGACATTCCGGCTCCGGGACTACAATGCTTTCCTCCGGCAGATCGCGGCGGAAACTGCCGTATTCAAATCAAAGCAACAACGGGCGTTTGAAGCCGAGCGAGAGCGATGGGCAGCGACGGAATTTGTGCCGATAACGGAATTAGCAGAACCGGCGGTGCAGGAGGAAGTGGCTCTTCCCGAGAATTGCTCATTTGTGGATGCTCCGATCGCCGGCAATCTCTGGAAGGTGCTAGTGGAACCTGGCGAAATCGTGAATGCTAATCAACCGGTCGCCATTGTGGAGTCGATGAAGATGGAGATGCAAGTCTGCGCGATTCGAGCTGGAAAGATTCGTTCCGTGCTTTGCAAGGAGTTTACTCCAGTTTCTCCCGGGCAACACTTGTTCATTCTTGAGGCGATATCATGAAAGACCTTTCCGGAATTACATTTACCATCCCGGCGCTAAAGAAAGGCTATCGGGAAAAGGAATTCTCGCCGGTAGATGTCGTCCAAGAGGTCTATCGGCGGATCAAACGAGCGAACGATAATCCGATCTGGATCCATCTGATTCCGCAGCCGGCCGCACTCCAGTTGGCTGGGATGCTTGCCACCGACACCGAGAAGCCGCTCTACGGCATCCCATTTGCGGTGAAAGACAATATTGACGTCGCCAATGTTCCGACGACGGCGGGCTGCCCGGCATTTTCCTATGTCCCCAAGGAAACGGCCACGGTCGTCCAGCGATTGCTGGATGCTGGAGCGATTCTCATTGGGAAAACGAATCTTGATCAGTTTGCCACCGGATTGGTTGGCGTCCGCTCGCCCTACGGCGCTTGCCATTCGGTTTTCCATTCCGACTATATTTCCGGAGGATCGAGTTCGGGTTCAGCGGTTGCGGTTGCGGCCGGACTGGTCTCGTTTGCACTCGGAACTGATACAGCTGGTTCCGGCCGGGTACCGGCGGCATTCAATAACATTGTTGGGCTCAAACCGACACGCGGTCTGTTCAGCACTTTCGGTGTGGTGCCGGCTTGTCGATCGCTTGATTGCGTGAGTTTGCTCACCTTGACCGCGGGCGATGCCCAGATGGTCCTTTCGGTCGCAGCCGCACATGATCCGCGCGATCCGTACTCTCGCCGGCTAAAATCCTGGACCTTGTTTCCCGAAAAGGCGCGGATCGGGGTGCTCAGCAGCCTCGACCTCGTTGATGAACCTTTTCGGTCGCTCTATCGGCAAACGGTCGAGCGCCTAAGGAAACTTGGGCATTCGACCTTAGAAATCGACATTACCCCTTTCCTTGAGATCGCACAATTGCTGTATGGAGGTCCGTGGGTCGCCGAACGTTTCGCGGCAGTCGGAACCTTTATTGAAGATCATCCGGATGCAGTTCATCCGGTGGTTCGTGACGTCATTCTGGGTGGGCGAGAGTATTCGGCAGTCGATGCATTCGAAGCTCAATATGCGCTGGAGCGTTTCCGCCAAGAGACGGTGCCGGTCTGGGCGAACTCAGACGTGCTGCTCCTCCCGACTGCGCCCACAATCTTTAAGATCGATGAAATTCAGGCCGATCCAATCGCTCGAAACAGCCGGCTTGGAATATTCACAAATTTTATGAATCTCCTCGATCTGGCCGGCGTTGCCCTGCCTGCCGGGTTCAGCGAGGAAGGACTTCCTTTTGGCGTGACCCTGGTCGGACCGGCTTTCTCTGATGTCGGGCTATTGGAACTGGCCGAGGGCTATCTTCAGTCCCTCAAACCGTCCCTTGGTGGTACTAAAGTGCCTTACCCCGCCGCCGAGCCCTCAACGTTTGGTCGAAATCCAAAGACCGCCCGCATTGCGGTGGTCGGCGCCCATCTCTCCGGTCTGCCCCTGAATCATCAACTGACCGGACGCGGCGCGAAATTGATTGAAACCGCCGAGACCGCCCCAGAATATCGGTTGTATGCTCTTCCGGATACAAATCCGCGTAAACCTGGATTAATTCGGACCGAGCCCGGCGGCGGAGCCTCGATCATGGTCGAGATATGGGAGCTGACTCACGACGCCTTCGGCAGCTTCGTCGCTGACGTACCGCCTCCTCTTGCGATTGGAACGCTGCGATTGCGGGACGGTCAGCTGGTGAAGGGTTTCTTGTGTGAATCTGTCGCAGTGCAGCGCGCCGAAGACATTTCCCAGTTTGGTGGTTGGCGAAGGTATCTGGAAAAAGCGGCGCATTCGGGGTCGGGAGAATAGTTGCCAGCACTTTCTGTTGCTTGAGTTCTAGACAGCAAAATGCAACACTAACGATACTCCCCCCGGAATTGGGAGATTTCATGCAAGGCGCTGATCCGCGGATCGTTGGTTGGTGGCGTGATTTTCAATATCCGTCTCGCTGGCGGTATCCCGATTTGGCACCGCAGGAGGTATTAGCGGGTCGCCAGCTTAAGATTGAATTAGCCGCTGAACCCGAATTGAAGCGCGCCGCCTGGCTTTGGTTTCGGCGCCCAAAACTGATTCTCGGTTATGGTGCTCTCAGTTACGTGATTATGGTGGCATGCACCACGGTCGCGATGCTGGTGCCAGTGGTCGGAATTCTCTTCGCGGTTGTCTGGCTTAGTATCTGGGTTTTGGCAATTGCGGTCGATACGATCCGATATGTGCGTTGGCGCCGCGATTATGAAACAGCGTTGGATCGGCTTCTTCGCCTTTCCGGTTTGTAAGATTCTGGTCTTGCGCCGAAAACCTCGATGCAGCTTTCTAGCGCGCAAATCCCGTGCGCATGTGCATACGCACGCTTATTGCGGGCTAGTCGTTTCACCCGTCGCCCGGCGTCCGAGGGTGTAGCGGTGGATGATCAAGACAGCGACCGCGATAACGAGGATGAGTCCGGCGTTAACGCCTAGCTCGATCATTGCCTGGCTAAATCGATCCCAACCGGCAGTGAGGTCGACACCGCTGCCGTGTTGTTCGCTGTGCTTCGCTTCATTCAATGACAAACTAGCTCCGATCGCCAAAATCCGTCGTGCGGCCGAGATAGCACCGATCACGAGAAACGGAACCACGTCCTCCACGTCGACATCGAGTTCTCGCTTGCGGATGAACCGTGCCACGGTCCGGAGCACCTCCATGATGATCAGAACCAGCAATACATCGTTGACCAGAGAAAAAATCCCTTCCAGAGCGTTTCCGCTCCGAAACTGTTGCACCGCGGTGAACGCCGCGTAGCCGCAGGTCGCTGCCGATGCGACGAGAAGTAAACCAGCTACGATGATGTAGACCAGCTCTTCTCCTTGATCGACAAAGGCGCGGACGACGGACCGTGACTTTGCCGGCAAGCTGCTTTTATCGGACACACGAAAAGGGTCGTATAAGTCGCGGGGCTCGTCGAGGCGTGAATAGGGATTACGAGACGATTATTTCCATTGCTGACGCGGGTTCTTTTGACGCCAAGAATGCTTTCGGGAGCCAACAACAAGCCCCGTGCGAGCCATACGTAAAGAAGACTTGCATCATCAATCGGAATTCTTTACGGACTCACCAGTTGTTTTTATAAATGAGATCGGGTAGGGCGATCGCCGCCCCTATTCTGATAAAGTCCCCAATTGCGGCGTCTTAGCATCGAAAATTACCCCCAATGAAACTCTTCAGTTCGTTAACAGGCTGGCGTGTCCCTATTAGCTTAGTCGGCGTGACCGCTTTAGCCGGTATGATCCAGACCGCCCCGGCGGCGGAGAAGCCTACCATTCCGATCATCGTCAAGGACACGACGTCGGGCTTCTGGCAGATCGTACTTGCCGGAGCGCGGAAAGCAGGACAAGATCTCAACGTCAATGTGCCGGAACTAGGTGCCCAATCCGAATCTGACATTAATGGCCAGATATCGATCCTGGAAAACGCCGTTTCGGGCAATCCGGCGGCCATTGTTATTGCGCCGACCCAATTCGCCGCCCTTGGCAAGCCAATCGACGAAGCCGCCAAGCAAGTCAAAATTATCGGTATAGACTCAGCTGCCGATTCAAAGGCCTTCGTCTCCTTCCTGACTACCGATAACGTGCAAGGCGGCCGGGTTGCCGCCGATGGGCTTGGCGAAGCCATCAAAGCGAAATATGGGAAGGCCGAGGGCGACGTCGCGCTGATCACTTCGATTCCTGGCGTCGGTTCATTGGACCAGCGGGCTAAGGGGTTTAAAGAGGAAATCGCAGCCAAATATCCGGGCTTGAAACTCGTCGCTGACAAAGTAGCCGACGGCATGGCGACAACCGGCTTGAACATCATGACCGACTTGATTACCGCCAATCCTAACTTGCGTGGCGTCTTCGCCTCGAACCTGATCATGGCACAGGGTACGGGTCAAGCGATCGCCGAGAATAAGGCCGCCGATAAAATCAAACTCATTGGCTTCGACTCAGACGACAAGCTTATCGGATTCCTGAAAGACGGCACCATCGCGGCGTTAGTCGTACAGGACCCCTATCGAATGGGTTATGATGGCGTCAAAACTGCCCTTGCCGCATCGAAGGGAGAAACGGTTCCGGCGAACGTAGATACGGGAGCGAATTTGATCACCAAAGAGAACATGGACCAACCTCGTCAACACGAGCTCTTGTTCCCCAAGGTGAAGTAGGTTAGGTGATTACCAACCCCCTGTAGAAACATGGCCAATCAGCCGTCAACGAACCAGGACGCGATCCAAGGTGACGGTGACAACACGAAAGGCGCGGTGGAAACCGCCGCGCCGCTTCTCGTCCTCAAGCAACTGGACAAGCGCTTTGGTGCCACGCATGCGCTTAAGGCGGTCAACCTCAGCTTTGAGGCGGGAGAAGTTCACGCGATTGTCGGCGAAAATGGCGCCGGAAAATCGACGCTGATCAAGCTGCTCACGGGCGTCTACCTGCGGTCCGCCGGAGATGTTTATTGGGAAGGCCGGCCGGTTGCACTCGCTACACCGCATGAAGCAATCGATCACGGTATCAATGCGGTGCATCAGGAGGTCGTGCTTTGTTCGCATCTCTCTGTTGCCGCCAACCTGTTTCTCGGCGACGAAAAAGTGCGTTACGGGCTGCTCCAGCACGGCACGATGGTGCGAGACGCCCAGAAGATCCTCAACGATATCGGCTTTAATCTGCCGGCCGGAGCACTGCTCTCTTCCCTCACGATCGGTCAGCAACAGTTGGTCGCGACCGCCCGTGCCGCGACGCGCGGTACCCGCTTCCTCATCTTCGACGAACCGACCGCCTACCTAACTCGGCAGGAGGCGGCACAGCTTTTCGCGCTGATCCGTCGACTCAAAGCCAAGGGCGTGACCATTGTCTATATTTCGCATCGTCTGGAAGAAGTGTTCCAGCTTGCGGATCGGGTCTCAATTCTGCGCGATGGTCAGTTGGTGTCGACCCAGCGCGTTGCTGAAACCAACGAGCAGGCGCTCATCACCGGCATGATCAACCGAGCGATCGACCAAGTGCATTACAAAGAGACGATTCCCTTTGGCGCCGAAATTCTCCGCACAGAGAACCTCAGCGGCAAAGGGTTCCAGGACATTTCTATAAGGGTTCGGGCGGGCGAGGTGATCGGGCTTTACGGACTGATCGGCGCGGGGCGAAGCGAGTTCGTGCAAAGCCTATTCGGCCGCTTTCCCAAGACCGCGGGCCAGATTTTCTGGAAAGGCCAGCCGGTTGAAATTCGCAAGGAAAAGGATGCGATCTCGCGGGGCATCGCGCTGGTGCCCGAAAGCCGGCGCGACCAAGGCCTTTGCCTCAATCTCGGGGTCGGACTCAACATCAATCTGCCAATTTACAAGCGCTTGACTACCGCAAGTGTCATCAACCCGTTTGCCGAGGCTGCCGCGGCCGACCGGCAGATCCGCGAGGTACAGATTAAGACTGCATCGCGCGACGCTCTCGCTTCCAGCCTTTCCGGAGGCAATCAGCAGAAGATCGTCGTGGGCAAATGGCTAAACCATGGGGCTCAACTCTTTATTTTCGATGAACCAACGACGGGTGTCGACGTCGGAACCAAGACCGAAATCTACAAGCTTTTTGCCAAACTGCTGAAGGCCGGAGCGGGGATCATTCTGATCTCCTCTTATCTGCCCGAGGTGTACGATCTTTCGGATACCTTGCACGTATTTCGCCGCGGGCGACTCGTCGCCACCCATGACAGCGCGCATGTGAGTGAGAAAGCGTTGCACGAGACGATTTTGACGGAAGCAATCGGCAGATGAACAGCGCTACGCGGATAGCAGATCGCAAATAGCAGATAGCAGACTGGAAGGAGACCAGCGGATGAGCGTTGAAACAGTAGATGCGGAGCGGCAGCTGGCCGCGACAAAAAAGAGGGCGCGCATCGGCGCGCTGCTCAGTTTGACTTTATTGGCCCTTCTCGCACTGCTCTGGATCGTGCTGGCGTTCAGCACGCCCAGCTTCTGGACCTACAACAACATTACTAACCTGCTGCGCCAGGGCGCCATGACCGCGATTCTGGCCATCGGCGAGACCTTCGTTATCATCACCGGTGGGATCGACTTGTCAGTCGGCGCAGTTGTCGGATTCACCAGTGTGATTATTGCCTGGTTGTTGACGCACGGTTACCCAATTTGGGGAGCGCTCATCATCACGCTGGCATTCGGCCTGGTCATCGGCGTTTTCCACGGGTTTGGAATTACTAAGCTTGGGCTGCCGCCATTCATCATGACCCTGGCAACATTAACGGCGCTACGCGGCATTGGCTTGCTCATTACCAATGGTGCAACGATTTCCATTACCAACACTGACTTTACCGGCTTCTCTCGCGGCGACTTTCTCGGCGTGCCGAATCTTTTCTGGATGGTAGTAGTGGTTGCGATTCCCGGCTACATCTTTCTGCATCACAGCCGATACGGTCGCTATCTTTTTGCCATCGGATCCAATACGGAGGCGGCCCGACTTTCTGGCGTCAATACAGTTCGGATGATCTACATTGCTTATATTCTGTCGGCACTTTGCGCGGCCTTCGTTGGTATCCTGCTGGCCGCGCGCATCGGCATCGGCAACGCGACTCAAGCAGAGGGGTGGGAGTTGCAAGCGATAGCCTCCTCGGTGATCGGTGGGACCAGTCTCTTCGGCGCCATCGGCTCGGTACAAGGACCGCTGCTCGGTTCCTTCATCCTGACCACGATCAACAACGGCGCCAACCTCCTGAACGTGAATTCATTCTGGCAGCGGGTAATCACCGGCGCACTCATCATCGTTATCGTCTACTTTGACGGATTGCGCCGAAGACGCCGCTGAAAACCTGCCAGTCAGTTTGATCTATCAAAGTCCGGCACGTTGCCGGGCTAAGTTCCCGAGGCCCTTCCGCCTTTGTCCTACGGACTACGGCGGACAAGTCGGGCCGAGTCTTCTGCACATGCTTCTAAGCCTTATGTTGACGCAGGTGGGCGGCCGTCGGAGGAAGTTGGGCGGTCGTTCGGACCGAGACCATCAAATTATGAACAAGAGTTATTCCTATGATTCGTTCCTTTACGGGGTGGTTTACTACCCAGAGCAATGGCCGGAGGCCCAGTGGGATTTCGATCTTTCGCGCATTGCCCAGACCGGCATGAATGTAGTTCGAATGGGGGAAGGCGCCTGGAGTGTTTGGGAGCCCGAAGAAGGCCATTATGACTTTGCTCTATTCGATCGCGCGCTTGAGCTCTGCCAGAAACATGAGCTGAAAGCGATCATGGGTACACCCACCTATACCCCGCCCGCCTGGCTGACCGAACGTTATCCGGAAGTGTTGCGTGTTAGCTTTGATGGAACGCGCCTGGTGCACGGCTCGCGACGTCATTACAATTACACCTCACCGGTTTATCGGGAAAAGTCTCGGGCTATCACCGAGGCGCTGGCAAAGCATTATCAAATGCATCCGGCGGTGATCGGTTGGCAGATTGACAACGAACTGAACTGTCACTTGGACGTTAGTTTCGCGGCGAGCGATCACGACGCCTTTCGCGCTTGGTGCCAGGAGCGTTACCGAACAACTGATGCCTTAAACCAGGCCTGGGGCACCGCGTTTTGGTCTCAGACCTACACCGGCTGGGATCAAGTTTGGCTGCCGCGACCCACGGTAACCTATCAGAACCCGAGCCTGCTTTTGGACTTTTTTCGGTTCACCTCCGATATGACGATTCGGTTTGCAGCAATGCAGCATCAGATAATCAAGCGAATCGCGCCGCATCAGTTCGTGACCCACAACGCCTTTCAAACCATGACGAGCGTCGACCTGCCAAAGTTCGTGCAGGAGACTGTCGATTTCGTGTCTTACGATTCTTATCCAGAATTCAAGGTGTGCGACCTCGCGTTGCCAGCGCGCTTCCGCGACCGTTCCGAATCCAGGCTCCTATCCAGGATGCGCGGAGTATCGGCGAAGTTCATGGTATTGGAGCAGCAGTCGGGCCCCAGTGGTCAAATCGGCGGAGTCTTGAACGGTAATCCCGATTACCTGCACCCCACGCCCAAGCCAGGACAGATGCGGCTCTGGTGCTGGAATTCGATCGCTCACGGTGCCAACGGCCTGCTATTTTTTCGCTGGCGTTCGCTGCCGTACGGCTCGGAAGCCCATTGGAACGGACTCCTGTACCATGACGAACGAAACGTGTGGCGGTTGGAGGAAGCCAAACAGCTCGGCGAAGAAATCAAGCGTCTCTCGGCGACGCTGACCGGCACCCAATGCGTATCGCAGGCTGCGATCCTTTATGATTTTGACAATGAATCGCATGCCCGCATTGAGCGCCAGACCGGTAAACATCGGGAGCCCAGCGAGCTTAGTGTAAATCAAGCCTTGTCGGAGCGTCATCTGTCCGTTGACGTGCTGCCGCTTTCGAGCCTTCACGCGGGCGGAGAGATGAGCCATTACCAAATCGTGTTTTTTCCACACGCACACGTGTTGACGGCTGCCGACATACCGCCTTTGCAGGCCTATGTGGAAGGCGGAGGCACATTGGTTTTTGGTTGCTGGAGTGGCTATCGGAACCGAAATCATTGGTGCTATGATGCCGCTGGAAAAGCTTTTTACGAGGATCTGGTAGGTGTGCGGGTTGCAGATTTCACCGTGGTGACTCCTGGTGAAAAGTCTGGCATGCGCTTCGGGGATTCAGGATCTCTGCTGGAGGCGCCAATCTTCAATGAGATTCTGGCGGTGAATGCTGAGAGCACGCAGGTTCTGGGATCGTACGCCTCCGATTACTATTCAGGAAAGCCAGCCGTGACTCTGCACCAAAAAGGCCGGGGAAGGGTGGTCCATTTCGGCAGCTTCTTCACTCCGCAGAACGTGAGCGCATTGTTAGACGCGCTGACGATTCAAGATCCGCTCGCGACATGGGCGGACATTCCGGCAGACATTCAGGTTACGGTCCGTTCCAATGGCGACGAAAGATTCTATTTTCTTTTAAATTTCACCGGTACAACGCAGACGGCGATTTTTAAGGAGTCGGTCTTTGATCTCTTGGGAAGACAAAAGCTCCAAGGTCACACTGAAATCCCGCCGTATGGCGTGCTATTTGTGCGGCGTGGGGAACGCCGATAGCGCCGGCAAAGGAGGATGTGATTGGTGAGAGGTGAGAGGTGCGGGCGAAAACCGAGCCCGCCAAGCCTGCGTCGTCCGGCCGTTTGGTCATCCTCAAATGCACGGCGGGACGCGCCAAGGCGCAGCACGATCCTAGCCTGTCGGAGTTGCACGATGGACCGATCACACGCTATCCAAGCGGCCGATATCACGGGAACGGTCGCCACCGCCAAACGCCGACTGGTCCTTCGAAGCTTTAGCGAAGGAGGGACACCCAGCGGTTTTAAAAACCAAACGCGGCGAGAGCAAAAACAACGACCGCGAATAAAATACAATAGACGCCGAACAGCTTCCAGCGTCCGGTCTCGAGCCAACGTGATAAGAGCCGCAACGCAAGCAGTCCGGCAACAAAGCTGGCCACCATCCCGATAATGCCGGGCAAGGCCAGCGGCACCAAATGATCCGCTTTGGTCACCTCTGGATGTGCCTTGATCAGGCGCCAGAACTCTCGAACGATCACCGGCGGTGTGATCACTACCGCCAAAGCAAAGCTGAACTCTTCCATGCGTCGTTTGCCAACGCCGAGTAACAACCCGGTTGAAATCGTCGCACCGGAACGCGAAAAACCACGAAAGGGCAGGCACAACCCTTGCACCGCTCCGATCCAGGACGCGGCTATTGTGCTGACATCCTTAGCCTCGAGCCTACTGGGTTCACGCAGGCCGGCTACGATTATCAACAAGCCGGCGACAAGAAGTGCCGCGCCGATCAGCGGAAGCTGAGAAAACAGGGTTTCTACGTCTGTGTTTGGGCTCCCTTTAAGGAAGACCTTTTCAATGACTTGCTGAAGCGCGAGTCCAATAATCGCCGTAAGCACTGTTGCCACGATGACCTGCTTCGCCGTTTTCCAGAACACTTCTGCACTAGAGAAATAACTGAGCCGCCATGCGTTCCAGAAATAGACGATTACGGCGAACATGGTTCCAGTGTGCAGCATCACCAGAAGGAACGTCATTTCTGGACTGGAGGCGTCTAAACCCATCAATTTCTCGACTACGATGACATGGGCTGAACTGGAGATCGGCAGAAGTTCGGCGGCCCCTTGAACGAGGCCAAGAATCAGAATCTGGAGAATGTTTGCTACCATAGCGAAGATTGGAGTGATTGAATTAGTGAAGTGATGGAGTATTAGAGCTAAGCGTTGGACAAACGCTCAGTCTTTCGCTGTTCTCCGTGATGGATGCAACGAGGTTTCGCAAAGAAATCGAGTTGGAGTCTCCAATGAAGCCGGCGGGACAGATGAGACCGGCCCGACCTGTCGGCCGTAGTCAGGATGCCACCTTCGCCCTTCGAGCTATGGCGCGCCCGCAAGATCAAGGCCGCGCCATAGCGAAGCGACGGCGGGACGAAGGAGAAAGGGCCTTGGGAACATAGCCCTGGCTTTAGCCTGGGTTGCTGGTTGTTTGTACGTGAGGTCTGAAGGACCGCGGGAAGTGTTGGTTCGGCAGGACGAGATACCGTAATCATTGCCCGAATCGATCTGTTCTCTTAAGGTCCTTCAGACCTCCACGCATGGAAAACGGGATCACCCATGCTAAAACCTGGGCTATGTTTCCAAGGCTCTTCGGGCCGCCGCCACGCTTCGCGTCGATGTTCTCGACCACCTCTCACCAATCACCTCTCACTCCTCATTCCTTACTCCTCACGGCGTTCCAATCTTTGCCTCCATATTTGAGGTGCCAAACCCACATGTTTTTTGAATTGATTAGACAGATGGTAGGCCGTGTTAAATCCGAGTATCTCAGCGATTTCTCCAACCGACTTAGAGGTATTCGCAAGAAACTCTTGAGCCTTCTGGAGACGAATTTGGAGCTGATATTGCTTAGGGCTTAGGCCCGTCTGCGCCTTGAAAGCCTGACGAAAAGACGAGTAGCCGATGTGCAATTCGCGAGCCAACTGTTCTACGATGATCGTCTCGTGGTAACGACGCGCGATGAGCAATTGGGCTCGTTGAATTCTTTCGTCAATATGTCGACGCAAATTCCTGTGCGATCTCGGTGCACCCTGAAGGATGGAGAGAATATGCAAGCCCATGGTGGAAAGCATGGCTTGAATCCCTCCCGAATGTCTTTGCGCTAGAGCATGGCAGCGCTCAAAACATTGAAGTAAGTCAGGGAGAAGACCGACACGCAAAATCGATCGTTCAGGTCGAAGTAATCCTATTGCTCTCGCCCGTTCGAAAGACTTCCCGCGACACTCAATCCAATTTTCGACCCACCCCGTTTTGGGATCCGGCGAGTAACGGTGCCAGACACCAGGGAAGAGAATCACGATGCAACCGGCATCGATTTGTTGTCTTTTATGTGAGAGCCCCGATTCAAAATAGCCTTTTCCCTCGGTAATATAGATTATCTGATAGGCGTGAAGTACGCGGCCGTCTTCCCAGGTAAAGTGGTGATCTACCGGATGGCGTCGCGGTGGATACTGGCTTCCAGGTAAGACGCGCTCGTGGCCAATTGCGGTCGCGGTACACTCCCAGGGACTCTGCTCTCGCCGGTGCGGAAGATAGATAAAGTAATTGGTCACGGGAGCTCCGATCTGCCTCAGCCAGTGGATGCTCGATGACCATGATTTCTCGAAGGCTGCGGCGGACAAGCCGTGTCATTTCTTATATGAATTTCGTCATTTTGTCTATTCCACTTCGACGGCGTCTCATATAGTCTGGCCCACAATTCCCCCAAAGCACTCGATGTTGGATCGGGCGAACAAAATTCGAATTGCGTCACTTGCGAACTCATCACATCACCGACAGACCTTGTATGATTCGCGGATGCGGCTGCCAGCGAGAAACTGTAATCTAATGACCACAGTTATCCGGAGATACCCCTAACCACCTGAGCCTCCGATGTCCGAAAGCCCTTCCGTTCTCGCGGTCCAACAGATGAGTCGCCGATTTCCCGGTGTTCTCGCGTTGGACGCCGTCGATTTCGACATTCTGCCGGGAGAAGTGCACGCGCTGGTCGGAGAAAATGGAGCCGGTAAATCCACCTTGATCAGCATTCTCGCTGGTGTTTTACAACCGAGTGCCGGTCAAATTTTCGTTGACGGGCGACCTGTCACATTCGCGAACCCGCTGAGTTCGCAACAGGCCGGCATCAGTGTGATTTTTCAGGAGTTCAACCTTCTGCCGCATTTGAGTGTGGCGGAGAACGTGTTCATCACTCGAGAGCCCCGGCGCGGGCCACTTATCGATTGGGAAACAATGAACCGAAATACCCGCCACATTCTGCAAACGCTGAATCTGGACATCGATCCGACCACTCCGGTCAGCAATCTTGCTGTCAGTCAGCAACAGCTTGTCGAGATTGCCCGAGCACTTTCGGTGAAAGCGCGAGTCATCATCATGGATGAACCGACTGCTGCCCTGAACGAGCGCGAAGTGATTCGCCTGTTAGAGATTGTACGATCACTCGCTGCCAGCGGAGTTTCCGTTATTTATGTTTCCCATCGGTTAGCCGAAGTCTTTTCTGTAGCCGATCGTATCACGGTTTTCCGTGATGGCCGGCATATTCAGACCACTCGACGAACCGATACCACGGAACAGCAAGTCGTTGCTGCGATGGTAGGGCGCGAACTTGTTCACCTGAAGCGCCCAAGTCGAACGCCATCGGATATCATTTTGCAGACCAGAGACCTCGCTGTGGATGGGGGATTGGCTCGCAATGTTTCGTTTTCTCTCTGTCGCGGGGAAGTTCTAGCTCTGGCCGGGCTCATGGGTAGCGGTTGTTCCGAACTAATGGAAGGCTTGTTTGGCCTTCGGAAAATCACGAGCGGGAGCGTGACGTTGGCCGGCCGGCCTCTCCGCGTGGATCGTCCTCGAGCGGCAATTCGAACCGGGATCGGTCTCGTGCCAGAGGATCGGAAACAGAGCGGGTTGTTCCCAGATCTGCCGGTAATCCAAAATCTTACTATTGGAGCGCTGCCCCGTTTGTTCCCCTCGGTTCCCGGAATTCTCGACCTCGCCAGTGAGCGACGCGTAACACTTGATTACCAGCAACAACTGAATATCCGCTTTAGCCGGCCGGAGCAGCGAATCAACAGTCTGAGCGGTGGCAATCAACAGAAAGTAATTCTAGCTCGAGCGCTGGCGGAGAAGTGCCGAGTTCTGCTACTGGCTGAGCCGACACGAGGAGTCGATGTCGGCGCCAAGGCAGAAATATATACATTGATTGATCAGCTGGTTGAAAAAGGCATCGCGATCATCCTTCAAACTTCCGAGCTTCCCGAACTGATCCGACTTGCTGATCGATGCATCGTATTTGTTGCGGGGGAGCCCCGCAGAGAGCTCTCCGGAAACCAGGTGACACAGGAAGCTGTAATGGAAGTTGCAACAGGTCTGTCCCACCGGGTTGCAGTTCAACCGAAACCCATGGAGATCACAGATGGTGTCTAAACGCGCTGTTTGGGCCGTTTTTCGTTTCTCGCCGGTCGGGCTGACACTCCTACTTGTCGGCGCCGCATTTGCCCTTCTGACACCGACGTTTTTGAGCCCGAACAATCTTCTGAACGTTTGCACCAGTGCCAGCGTCGTCGCGATTGTCGGTTTGGGGATGACTCTGGCGATCGCGAGCGGAAATTTCGACCTCTCGGTTGGCTCAACTGCCGCGTTCGCGGGGTGTATCACCATGAGTCTGGTCCCACAGATCGGCGTGATGGCAGCGATCGCTTTGGGCGTCCTGAGCGGCGGGCTGATTGGCTGGGTGAATGGCCTCATCGTGACTGAGCTGCGGGTTCCAGCGTTCATTGCTACTCTGGGCATGCTCACCATCGTACGGGGAGCAGCACTCATCTACACCAGAGGCCGAGACATCTACCTGTTTGGGAGAACTGAGTACAAAGTTTTATCGAGCGGAATGACACCAGTTCTACTCGCGTTGGCGCTAGCGGTGTTGTTCAGTCTGCTTCTCGGCCAGACTCGCTTTGGCCGGCACATTCTCGCTACCGGCAGTAACATCCAATCCGCACGGCGCGTCGGCGTGCGCACGTCCTACGTCTTGTGGGGAGTTTTCGCCATTGTCGGCGCCACGGCGGCATTGTCTGGACTCATCCTGAGTGCCCAGGTTCTGACCGGAAACGGTCGGTTGGCTACCGGTTTGGAGTTATCGGCGATCGCTGTCGTAGTTCTCGGAGGCACGCCGTTGACCGGCGGAAGAGCCTCGGTGCCGGGGACATTGCTCGGAAGTCTGTTGGTCGCCATTATTAACAATGGATTAAATCTGCTGAACGTCTCTGTCTTCTACCAAAACGTTACCCTCGGATTGCTGCTGCTCGGAGCTCTGACGCTTGAGGCGCTAGCAGCCCGTCGGGCGCCAAATCGAGCGACATCCTAGATGATGAATTTAACGAAGGAGAAAGACATGTGCGTAGTCGGACTGCCGAATCGACTTAACAAATGATCGATCCTGTTCTACCGGTTAAACGAGCGAACCAACTGCGAACCGTGCGCCCTGTCAAAACGGATCAACCCGTGACTCACGAAGTTAGGCCTGTCCGGAGGGCGATTCGTAATCTCGACTGGGATCTTCTCTGGGAAAAATTTGGGATCGCTACAATCTTGGTCGTGGTCTGGATTCTTGCCGCCATCGGAACACCGCGTTTCGCCATTCCGGACAATTTGTCGAGCGTTCTTCGCCAAAGCGCGTTTGTCGGTGTTGCCTCGGTTGGGATGACTATCGCCATCATCGCCGGGACCTTTGACTTGTCGGTAGGATCTGCTCAGGCTCTCAGTGCTTGGACCGCGGTCGCGATTGCGCCTCACTTTGGTGTCCTCGCAGCCTTCATCGCAGCAGTCGCCGTTGGTGGGATCGTCGGATTGCTCAATGGCTCTTTAGTAGTTCTAGTGCGGATCCCAGCTTTTATCGCGACGCTTGGCACGATGTTCCTCGTTAGCGGTTTGACCTTTATTTTGACTAACGGACAGAGCGCGCGCTTCAATGGTAAAGATTTCGTCTGGTGGGGAAACGGATTAATTGGGAACATACCGGTCCCGTTCATTCTTTTCTTGTTCTGTGCCGCGATTGGAGCCCTCACTTTGCACCGAACATCTTTCGGTCGTTACGTGTTCACCATCGGATCAAACGTCAGGGCCGCTCATGTCGCCGGCGTTCCGGTGAATCGAACCATCTTCCTTGTTTTTG
>WNFQ01000199.1_pt1 | contig 36845 bp, 22 predicted proteins | sample 5400171 | NCBI WGS metagenome assembly WNFQ01 (sample SAMN13153356, study PRJNA577476) | soil metagenome | isolation source: 20 cm soil under Madrone tree | place: USA:California | collected 2016-06-14
GACAGGTTGAGTTGGGAAAGACGATCGATTGTTCGCGCGGCAGCCGGTGAATTACGACGTTGAGAAAGCTGCCGATCATCGCCCCCAGAACGCCCATTAACGCGCAAGCGACCGGCAGTGATGGGGCCAGGGGATTCTCGGGCGAAAGGTTCATTCAGGAGAGCATTGTAGCGCGGCTCGGATACAGCGCCTACTACTTTTCCAGTCTGTGTCTTAGCCTGGTTTCAGTTTTCTTACGGTCGGACAAGAACGATCCACGAAATCACACGAAACGACACGAATAAAAAAACAGTTCCGCTTCGTGTGTTTTCGTGGATCGTCTTACCTCTGGAGCGGCAATCTCTCAAAATAGAAAACGATCCCCTGGCTATTCTAAACACCCGCCGCGAATCGTGTTCGTTTCATTTTTTCGCTGCACCGCCTCGCTCTGTTTTTTGCAGGTCAGAGAGAATGGAATGCTTTAAAGCCGCATGACGCCAGGCAAAGTTGGCGATCGTAAGGCCGGCGCCGTAAGGCCGGCGCGACCATCACGCCAACCGCCTTTCAAGAGAAAGCTGCGCAGAAAAGCGGCCGGTCCCGCCACTGCTTTGCGCCAGACTGAAGTACGTTTGCCGTCTCGCAGCATCTGCTGCGCTCCCAACGGTGCATAGCGATTCTCGATCATTTGCCGGTGATGACTGGTATCCCGCATCGAGTAGTGCAGGAGATCGCCATGAATGATGCCCACGCGTGCACCCTCGTCCATCGAGACAGATTCATGAATCAACCGTTCACCCCAGTGTCCCCGGGAGCGCCTGAAGAGACGCAGTTGATAGTCGGGATACCAGCCACCGCCGCGAATCCACCGGCCCAGGTAAAAGGCACGCCGGGCCAAGCGATATCCTTCCAGCAACATTGACTCGTCGCCATCGCGCAACGCTGCGATCGACCGCTGCAATTCATTTGAGACGCGCTCATCGGCGTCCAGGCTGAAAATCCAATCGTAAGTGGCTGACTCGACGGCGAACTGCTTTTGCGCTGAGAAGCCTGGCCAGGGATTCACCATGACTTGCGCACCACACTCAGCAGCAACTTCGCGGGTTGAGTCGGTTGACTGTGAATCGACGACCAAAATCTCGTCGGCCCAGGCGACGGATTCGCAGGCAGCGCGAATATTTTCAGCTTCGTTGAAGGTGATGATTGTGGCCGTGATCTTCATTGCCAATTGCTGATTGCCGATTTTTCGCGTGTCTGTTAATTGGGAGTATACACGGCTCAAATCGGCAATCGGCAATCAGCCAAGGGACGATCTGAGATCTCAAATTTGAAATCTGAGATCTCAGATCTGAAGAATCAAGGCTTGGTGGGATCAGAGACGACCACGTTATTTACTCTTAGCGTCGCGGCGGTCGCACGCTGCAGGTCGGCCAGGGCCTTATTGTAATCAGTCTGAGCCTGTAGTTCATTCGTCCGCGCCGTGGTCAGCTCGTTCTGTCGCTGCAGCAGGAGGAAGGTGGTTGAGCGGCCCACTTCATAAAGCTTCTGCTCGCCGGCCAGTTGTTGTTCGGCGCTCTCTCGGGCCTGACGCGAAGCGACCACCCGCTTCTGGGCTGTATCGACAGCCTGAGCTGCGTTGCGCACATCCATCTCGATTGCCTGATCCTGAGATCGGTAAGAAGCTCCGAGCTGCTCGCGCTGGATACGCGCGCCGGCGAGGTTGGCCTCTGCCGTTTTATTGTGAAGCGGGAACGAGATCGCCACCCCCACGGTTATATTGCGCGTACTAAAGCCCAGCAGGTTGCGCAGGTCCTGGCCATAGCCGCCTATAAGATACGGCGGGGCGCCGCTTACCGCTGTGTTCGGAACGACTGCGGGTGGTAAGCCGGCCTGAGTGCGAAGAGCCTGGATTTGCGATAAGAGGAAGGCGCTGGAACTTGAGGTCGGACTTCCCGAGATCAAAGGCACCTGGGTGCCTGCGGGCAAACCAAGCGCCGTCCCGGCCAGGCCGGTTGAAGCGACGGTTGATTGAATGTCCACTTGGGGCAGCGTCTGGTTCTTGTAGTACTGAAGGTCAACCGTATTGATCTCCTTTTGCAGATCGAGGCGGCGCAGTTCAGGACGATTCTTATGAGCCTCATCCAGCGCCGCGGTGAGATTGACGGGCGACAAATCGAACGACGGCGTATCCGTGGGCGTTAGCTGAGCCGACCACTCGGGAGCTATTGGATCCCGCAGCATGAGCTGCTTCAAAGTGTTCTCTGATTGGGAAACGGTTTGGGTTGCGATAAAAAGATTTGCTTCTCGGGTGGCGATGTCGGTTTGCACCTGTGCTCGATCCAGAGGTGCCTTGGCGCCCGCCGCGATCTGAGCTTCGATGTTTCGCATATTTTGTCGAGATAGGTTAAGACTGTCGAGCTGGTTTTGCTGATTTCGCAGCGCAAAAACCAGATTCCAGTAAGCCGCCTGCACCTGCGCGATGATCGCAATTGTGCGCGCGCGAAAGTCGGAATCACTTTGCTCGAGCCGCTTCTTTTGGACCCTAATCGCATGTCGATTACCATCAATCGATCGATTACGAAGAAGCGGCTGATTGATCTGCAGTGAAAGATTCGAAGAGTAATACGGATTAATCAAGCTGAAGCTATTGCTCGTGTTCACGTGGCTGTTGGCAAACGACAGCGTATAGGTCCCACCACCCTTCTCAAACGTTTTGGTGATCGACGGACTCAGATTAAGAGTAGTCGTCTTGGTCTTGCCGGTTGAACCCGAGCCGCCGAGGGAACTCTGTTGGGGCGTGATGTTCTGGATGATCTGGGGCGTGACGCTGAAGATGGGCTCATAGACGCCCTGAAGCGAAATCAGTTGCTGCTCAGCAAAGCGCACATCGTCACGGGCCACTTCAATATCATTATTGTTTTGCAGGGCTCTACGAATCGCATCGTTTAGCGATAGTGGCACTACGTTGCTGCTCAAAATGCCGACGCGGGTCAGGTCGGGCAGCGGCGGTACCGGCTGCGCCTGAACGTCAGGGAAATTCGGTGACCGTGGCTCTTGCAAGCTCGGCTCGACCGGGGTCGGCTGGGGCGTTGCGGGTGTTATGGTCGTCCCCGGAGGCGCCGTTGGCGGCGGCACAGTTTGGCCGGGTATCTGCGGCTGGCCCGGTGGCTGCGTCGCCGGATTCACCGGCGTCGGATTCGGCGTTTGCGCCAATGCTGCCGTGAAACCCGCGAAAACAAAAAGCGCCAGGACTAGCGCTCTGGTAAATGCCCAAGGCAACTGATTCGACATCGAAGATGCTCCTCAAAAAAAAGAACTGTTATTTTCCGCACCGGCGCCCTCGTTTGCGAGCAGACAGATAGCGCCGGGTCACTCGGTACTACGTCACCGGACTATACCCGGTTTCAAAAACCTAACGCAACGACACCTTTGCAAAGAATCTGTACATGCTCGACTGAGGCATTTAGGATGGATTCGAATTGAAAACCGACAAATTGCTCGATGCCAGCTGCATGTCTCGCTTGACACTGGCAGACTCGCTGCATAATCTTCCTAATCACTTGATGAAGCTATCGGACCCTGGATTTCAAGTTGCGGAATTGGGATCTTGCGTGCCCAGTTATGGGATCTTGAGCCTCACGGAGATTCTTGCGATGGAAATTACCAAAGCGCCCGCGCCGCGACTTATTTCTGCCAGGATAGATCGCTGACTTACGGCGGCGCCAATATCTATTTAACGAAAACCAGAATCGACAAGGAGACAAAGCATGGCGGTGAAAGTTGGCATTAACGGGTTTGGCCGGATCGGCCGCAACATCTTTCGCTCGGCACTGGGCGATAACGAGATTGAGTTCGTAGCAGTCAATGACATAACCGATACGAAGACGCTGGCGCACTTGCTGAAATATGATTCAGTGCTGGGAAATCTGCACCATGACATCTCTGAGTCTGAAAACGGAATTACGGTCGAGGGGGAAGAGTTCCGCGTATTCTCTGAACGCAATCCCGCGCTGATCCCCTGGGAATCCGTGGGCGCCGAAATCGTTATTGAGTCGACCGGCCTGTTTACCAAAGCTGAAGACGCGAGGAAGCACCTGCGTGGCAGCGTCAAGAAAGTAATCATTTCCGCTCCGGCTAAGAACGAAGACATCACAATCGTGTTGGGTGTAAATCAAGAGAAGTACGATCCAGGTGCTCATCACGTCATCTCGAACGCGTCCTGCACCACCAATTGTTTGGCTCCCGTTGCCAAGGTCATTCATGAAAAGTTTGGTATTCGCAATGCCCAGATGACTACGATTCACTCGTATACCAATGACCAGCAGTTACTTGATTTGCCGCACAAGGATCTGCGCCGCGCCCGGGCCGCAGGTCTGAATATGATTCCAACTTCTACCGGCGCCGCCAAGGCTGTGGCTCTGGTGCTACCCGAATTGAAAGGGAAGTTCGACGGCATTAGTGTGCGCGTGCCGACACCCAATGTGTCACTGGTGGACGTGGTGATTGACGTCGAAAAGGAAACGAGCAGTGAAGAAGTTAACCGAGCTTTAAAGGACGCCGCCAACGAAGAGCTCTCAGGCATCCTGGCTTTTAGTGAAGAGCCACTCGTCTCGTCGGACTTCAGACAGAACTCAAACTCGTCGATCGTCGACGCCGAATATACGAAAGTAATCGGCGGGCACATGATTAAAATACTTTCGTGGTACGACAACGAGTGGGGCTATTCATGCCGCGTGCGAGACCTGGTGAAGTACATTGCGGGGAAAGGACTCTGAGATTTCGAATTTTAGATCTGAGATCTCAGATTTGAGATCGCAGTTCTCAGTAGGTGGTCCCGGAACTTTGGACTCGTCCTTTGAAGACTCTTGAATATTGCGATCAGATCAAAGCTCCGAGCACTAAGTTCAAAGCACGGAAAACCGGGAATGACTGATGCGTAAGCTTTCCATCCGCGATCTTGATCTGCCCGGCAAGCGCCTCTTCATCCGGGTAGATTTCAATGTGCCCATTAAGGACGGCGCCGTCGAAGACGACACGCGCATTCGCGCTGCAATCCCGACGATTAACTTTGCCACTGAACACGGCGCGAGAGTGATCCTCGCTTCACACCTGGGCCGGCCGAAAGGTCAGCGCGTCGATAAGTACAGCCTGCGCCCGGTGGCCGAACATCTGGCGAAGTTGCTCCACAGACCTGTATCGTTTGCCACGGACTGTGTTGGCGATCCGGCCGCGGAAAAAGTTGATGGATTAGAGGATGGGCAGATCCTTCTGCTTGAAAATCTGCGTTTTCATACCGAAGAAGAGAAGAATGACGAAGTGTTCGCGCGGCAACTGGCATCTCTATGCGAGCTCTTTGTCAACGATGCTTTTGGGGCGGCGCACCGGGCCCACGCTTCGACAGTGGGCATCACAAAGTTCGTCAAAAAGGCTGCGGCCGGACTATTGATGGAGAAAGAACTTGAATACCTCGGCCGGGTCATCAACAATCCCGAACACCCGTTTGTGGCAATTCTCGGCGGTGCAAAAGTCTCAGACAAAATCCCCGTGATCAATGCTCTGATCGATCGCAGAGTCGATAAATTGCTGGTCGGCGGGGCAATGGCTTATACGTTTTTGAAGGCGGAAGGATTCACAGTAGGGAAGTCTCTGGTGGAAAACGAAATGCTGGGTACAGCTTTGCAGATCAAGCAGCGTTGCGAAGCAGCAGGCGTCGCGTTACTGCTCCCAACCGATCATCAGATTGTCGACAGCTACGAACCGATCAAGGGCGGCCAGGTTTTTACTAAGACAATCCCGATTGAGTTTACCAACGCCGGGCACGTGGGAATGGACATCGGTGTCGAAAGCTTATCGCTCTTCTCAAATGCGCTGACAGATGCAAAGACGATTATCTGGAACGGACCGATGGGTGTGTTTGAAGAGCCGCCCTTCAATCAAGGTACGATTGGCATAGCGCACGCAGTCGCCGACGCCGCGGATCGCGGAGCAATTGTGATTGTCGGTGGTGGCGATTCCGTCGCGGCGATCACTCAGGCCGGAGTTGCTGATCGCATCACACACATTTCAACCGGTGGCGGCGCAACGCTTGAGTTTTTAGCAGGCAAAGAATTACCGGGAGTGGCGGCGTTGACCGATAAATGAGTTAGCTTGCCGCAGCACTGTTTGGACATCATCGCAAGTCGAATCCAGCGCTCATTGGATTCGCGTTCTCAACATTCTCAAGACCCCTGCTCCTGATCAGCAGTTGCGAAAGGTAAGGCTATGAAAATGCGGCGAACAGTAACGGCGGCTCTATTGTTTGTGTCCGTTGCTTTCCTCGTCTGGAATTCCGCGACGATAACACCGATAGCAGCTGTTTCGGCAAACACGAGCTCTGACGATCAACCAGTTGTCGATTGGATCGGGAAGCACGCAGTCCGCCTGCAAACTCCCGAAGCAGGCCACGGCTTCGCCGACATGAAGCCTCTGAAGAAAATGATCGGCAATGCCCGCATTGTTTCCCTGGGCGAGGCGACGCACGGCTCGCGCGAATTCTTCCAGCTCAAGCACCGCATGTTGGAATACCTGGCCACCGAAATGGGCTTTACCATCTTTTCAATCGAAGCCAACATGCCCGAAGCCTACCGTTTGAACGACTATGTGCTGAACGGAAATGGCGATCCGGCGAAGCTCATCAAGGGCATGTACTTCTGGACATGGAACACGCAGGAAGTCCTCGATATGGTCATGTGGATGCGAGACTTCAACAAGTCCGGCAAGGGTCGAGTTCAATTCACCGGCTTCGATATGCAGACGCCAAATGTCGCCGCCGATATCGTTCGCGATTTCGTTGACAAGAACGACACCGAATACGCCGACCCGCTGCACAAGGCTACAGACATGGCGAAAGCGCCTTCGCAATCCGGGGGACAGGACTTTGGCGTGGCCACGTTTACGTTTCCGGTTCAAGCCGCAAAGGGCAAACGAATTCGTTACAGTGGCTATATAAAGACGGAAGGCATCAGTCGCGGATGGGCAGGACTATGGTGGCGTGTAGACGGTCGCACAGGTGTGCTCGCGTTCGATAACATGCAGGACCGGGGGGCGAAGGGTACTACCGACTGGAAGCGGTACGAGATCGAGCTTCCAGTCGCGACCGAAGCGCAAGCTGTCTATTTCGGCATGCTCCACGCCGGCAACGGCAGCGCTTGGTTCGACGGCCTGTCGCTCGAAGTAGATGGCGCGCCATACGCGGACACCAGCGTATTCGATTTGGACTTTGAATCGCCGACACCGAAGGGTTTCCAGTCTGGTGGCACTGGATATCAGGTGCAAGTGGTTGACGATGTGTTCCAAAGCGGCAAGCAGAGCTTGAGGATGAAGTGTCAGCCGCCGGCGGTTGGTGCCGCCGCGGCCGTCGATCCAAAGCTAGCTGCCTCCACTTGGCAAGCGGTTATCCATCACCTGGAGGAATCGCGAACGGCTTATGCCGGCAAGGGCGCCCTCGCGCGTGATATCGACTGGGCCATTCAGAACGCGAGAGTCGTGATGCAGTGCATGCAGATGCGCGCTAAGGAAGTGTCGCGCGATCGCAGCATGGCCGACAACATTAAGTGGATTCTGGACAACAATCCCGGCGCAAAGATTGTCCTGTGGGCCCACAACGGCCATGTCGCTACCGGAGGCTACGGCGGGTACGAGCCCATGGGAGTGGCGCTGCGCAAAATGTTTGGAGCGCAAATGGTGGTGTTCGGTTTCGCTTTCAACCAGGGTTCCTTCCAGGCGGTAGAAATAGGAAAGGGATTACACGACTTCAATGTTCCTGTAGCGCCGCCGGGTAGCCTGGAGGCAACGTTTGCGGCGACTGGCATTCCGCTGTTTGCGCTGGATCTAAGGGATGCTCCGAAAAGTGGCCCGGTCGCCGAATGGCTGAGCGCGCCGCATAGGTCTCGCAGCATAGGCGCCGTGTATTCCGAAAGCTCGGCCGCTCAATATCTAATGGATCTGACTGCGCCCCAGAGTTACGATGCAATGCTGTTTGTGGAAAAGACTACGGCCTCCCGCAAAAACCCCTGAAGGCTGGAGAGATCATTCCAGGAGCGGTTGGTATAAGGGTTATCCCTCGCGGAGACAGTCAAGCGATTGGTTTTTTGAATCATCGCGGCTTGCCGCGAACGAGCAGGAAGCGATCAACGATGGCGCTCGAAGCTATTGGCACAACCCTCGAGTTCTGGGCCGGCAGAGAATTTGTCGGAGTGTTATCGCCGACCGATCGGACTTAGCCACAAAGCCACCAAATGGTTAAGAGAAGCCTTTGTATTCTTCGTGCCTTCGTGGTTATTTGTTAACTGATTATGAGAAAACCTGTCATCGCTGGAAACTGGAAAATGTATAAGACAGTGGGCGAGTCTGTCGCGACGGCGCTCGCCTTAAAGCCTCTGGTTGCCAATGCGAACCACTGTGAAGTCGTCATTGCTCCTGCCTTCACCAACTGCAAGAGCGTTGCGGATCGCCTGGAAGGATCTAATATTCGTGTGGCCGCCCAAAACTGCGCTGCTGAACAAAAGGAAGGCGCCTTCACCGGGGAGGTAGCGGCTTTCATGGTGCGAGACGCCGGCTGCTCGCACGTGATTGTGGGACACTCTGAGCGGCGGCAGTACTATTTTGAAACCGATGCAACGGTGAGCCGCAAGACTCAAGCGGGCATCGCAGCGGGCTTAGCAGTAATCGTTTGTGTGGGCGAGACTTTGGAACAACGCGATCAGGGCAATGCCGAACGTGTGGTGCAAGAGCAGTTAGTTGGGGGATTGACCGGGTTGACAGCGTCGGATCTCGACCGTATCATCGTTGCTTACGAACCTGTCTGGGCCATTGGGACTGGACGCACCGCGACGCCGGAGCAAGCGCAGGAAATGCACGCGTTTATCCGGCGCGTTTTCGCGGAAGGGCACTCGCCGTCGGCAGCTGAGGCGTTGAGGATTTTGTATGGCGGCTCAGTCAAGCCGGACAACATCGCCGGCTTGATGAAGCAGCCGGATATCGATGGCGGCCTGGTTGGTGGCGCGAGTTTGAACGCCGAGAGTTTCGCGCAGATTGTTAATTACAAGTAATTGTCAGTTTGGTCGGTAGTCAGTTGGAGACTAGTTTGGAAGACGCGCCAACGGATCGTTAACTCGCGCCAACGGACGGTTAACTATCGACAACACGGAGAATTAAATTGCTGTCATACATATTTTACGGGCTGTTTATCCTGGCGTGCATTGTGCTCGTCGTGACGGTTCTGCTCCAGCCAGGAAAGTCTGACGCAGGGGCGCTGTTTTCGAGCTCCGTCTCAAGTACTGCGTTTGGACCCAGAGGTACGCAAACGTTGTTATCGAAAATTACGATTGGCGCTGCGGCGGCCTTTATGCTATTGGCTTTGATACTTTCGTTGCCGATAATCACCGGCTCGAGTTCAGTATTGCAATCGGGAGTCCCTGAGCAGGCGCCGTTGCCGTCGCCGTCTGCCGCTGCCAGTACGCAGGCCACGCCCGCACCGAAGGCGCCGGTAGCAGTTCCCACGTCGACCATACTTGCACAGCCATCAAAATCGCCTGCCAAGAAGTGAAACGTGCAGGCGTTGAGTGTTTGAAATCCATCCCTGACGAGCCGAAGTGGCGGAACTGGTAGACGCGCACGTTTGAGGGGCGTGTGAGGTAACTCGTGGGGGTTCGAGTCCCCCCTTCGGCATTACCTAAATCATTTTGTTTCAACCATTTAGCGGAAATCAGCTTATGAGGGAGTCAGCTGCCGCCTTCGACAAGCCACTCCTTATCCCCCGGGATTCAGCCACTTACGAGTGAATCCACTCCAGTAAGGGTGTTCGAGTTCCACCTTCGGCACCCATCCTCTAAACCTCTTTAATTACAGCTATTCCGCTTTCTTGGTATCTATGAACCGCCAAAAGTAACACGGTCTGATCTCGTAGAATGCACCTTCTGGTAGGAACAATTTGTCGCCCGAAGATTATTTAACAAGATGTCGGGCCAGGCAGCGCAGTACGGTATGTACTGCCTGGCGCAGTCGCAGAGACTATTGAATTAAGCGTGCGGTCCCGACGGAAGGGAATTAACAATACTGAGAGCTATAGATATTTAAGCGCTCGGCTGTGTAAGAGCGAGCCAAAGCACGCCGGGTTTTCGAAAGACCAACGAAGAATTTTGTCGATCACCGAAGAGTTAATTTCAAGAAAAATTGCTATTGACATAACTACGTTATTTCGCATAGAGTCCGCGGCGCAGCTCTTGGCACTTGTCGGTTGCCCTGTTATCGGGTCTGCCTGAAGTCTCGACAAGGATGTGCATGGCTTCCCAAAGTCTTCACGCTACCACATTTGGCAATCTCAGTTTTTGCACGCTCCGAAAATTTATTAGTTCGAGATACGGGCCACGCAACTTCTTGTCAGCGTAGCCCCAGACCAGGTAAGTCCTGCGACCCTCAACGTAAATAGAAGGACCAAAATATGAATCTCTCTGCCCCCACACCTCCTTTCGTCCGCTTTATCCGTCTAATCCAGAGAACACATTTCGAAGCGGCCAGCGTGAGCTGGAGATTAATTTTTAGCCAGCTACTTTCTTTAGCGCTGACCTATGCGCTGCTTTTGCAATTGGTTCCTCACGTTGCCACGGCAGCACCTTCTCAGCCGTTCAAGTCTTCGCTGGAAAGGCAGGCTGGGGAGCCCAAGGCTGACAAGATCAACTCAAACCTGGTTAAGGCGGGTGCGGAAGGAGCTTGGAATGAGATGTTACTGCCGTTCTCCGGTGGCGATTTTTCGTCGACGACGATCACGGACGCCGTAATCTCGCGGCACAAGCCCACACTCAATAGCGGACGCATCGAAGGCACGCTCCGGGTGTTATCGGGCGAGTCGTTCACGATCAATGGCAGCACACAGATCACTTCGGACTTGTATCTAGCGGGAACGCCGACAATTCAATTGACCGGTGCGGCGCAGTATGGTGGCACCGCGAGTGACAGCGGCGCCGACACGCCCTCTGACTACGCGGTGAGCTTGACTGGCAGCATTAATCTGCCAGGGCGAATTCATAACCACGTCGACGCCATCCAACTCCCGACTGACTTCCCAGCTTCCGTTCCCATGCCGGCGGGAACCCGAACCGTTACTGTGCGTTCACAATCAGAAGCCGGTAGCATCGGAGACTGGCAGACGGTACGCGATCTGAATGTGACAGGTGCTCACATTACCCTCAACGTACCGCCGGGCAACTACGGCACGTTCACTGTAAACGGAAACAGCCAGCTGAATTTCACCGCCGGCACGTATAACTTCTCAAACACGTTCAATCTTGACGGCAGCGCTTCGGTGCGAGCCACGGGACTGGCGGCAATCAATGTTGGTCAAAATCTGACCGTCAACAGCGGCGCGGTGGTGCTCGGAAGTTATACGTCTCCCGGCGACTTGCACCTGAACGTTTTGGGTTCGCTACTGAAGGTAAACGGGAGCAGCCAGGTATCGGGACTGGTGCGTGCTTACAACGGCACGGTTATCCTGAGTGGAACCAGCCAGGTTCGCGGCCAGATCATAGCAGACAGTTTGACGCTCACGGGCGGTAAGGTCATCGGTGCAGTGTGGCCTGCGCTGTCCGGTAGCAGTCTCTCCATTTTCGGACCACGGCGTTTTGATCGCACCACGGGTTCGCCCAACCAGTATGTCGAGCAGTTCGCGTTGCCCGCGGGAATCACCTCGCCTTACACACTGCACATACAGAACGGTGATCTAAATGGTGCGAACCGAGTATCGAGCGCGACGATAAAAGTCAACGGAGTCGACGTGCTTACTCCGAGCGGTCTCAATCAAAATGTTGCGGGTCTTGATCGAACGGTTACCCTGGCAGCTAACAATCAGTTGGATGTTCTCGTAGCCAGCGATCCCGGCTCGTACCTGATCATCAACATTACCAGCGTCCTGCCGGTGACCGACACCACACCGCCGACGATCGCTATTACTTCGCCGGTCAACAATTCAGCTACGACCGCTACGCAAACAAACGTCAGTGGCACGGCGGCGGACGTTGGCCCGGGCGCTTCCGGCGTGGCGCATGTCTACGTGAATAATTCCGAAGCAGCGTATAACTCGGCTGACGGGACGTGGACGATCGCTAATGTGGCGTTGGCTCTCGGAGCTAACCAGCTCGTGGCCCGCGCGGTCGATCAAGCTAGTAATCAAACTAATGCCAGCATCACCATTACGCGCCAACTGCCCACCAATCTGGCGCCGACTACCGATGCCGGTCCGGATCAAACGCTGACATTGCCGCAGACGGCTTCGCTGCACGGCACGGCGACAGATGATGGTTTACCTGACGGCAGCACATTGACAACTACCTGGAGCAAATCGAGCGGACCCGGCGCTGTTACCTTCACAGACGACGCCGCTCTCGAGACGACAGCCAGCTTCAGTGTCGCCGGAACTTATGAACTGAGGCTGACGGCGAGTGACGGAACCCTATCAACCAGCGATGACGCCACTATCACCGTACAGCCACAGAACCAGCCACCCACGGTTACGGCTGGCCCAAATCAGACGATTGCCTTGCCGCATACAGCGACACTCAATGGCACAGTTACGGATGATGGTTTGCCGGCCGGCGGCACGCTGAGTATTACCTGGATCCAGATGAGCGGCCCCGGCGCCGTGACTTTTGGTGACCCCAATTTGGCGGATACGATTGCCGCATTCAGCGAGCCGGGCTCCTACGTACTCAGATTGAGCGCCAGCGATTCTGAACTGACCAGCAAGAGCGACGTGACGATCACGGTGCAGCCGGAAAACCATCCGCCCACCGTCAGCGCCGGTCAGGATCAGATTATCTCGTTGCCCAACGCTGCCCAATTGAGCGGGGCCGCGTCTGATGACGGTTTACCAGTGGGCAGCAGCCTGAGTATCGCCTGGAGCATGGTAAGCGGTCCTGGTTCAGTTGTGTTTGATAGCCCGAATATTACAGCAACGCATGCCAGTTTCGGTGTGGCTGGAATTTATGTGTTACGTCTGACCGCGACCGACGGCGAGTTGAGCAGCAGCGCTGACGTCAGTATTGCGGTTACTCCTCGCAATCAGGCGCCGACCGTGGCCGCCGGGCCGGATCAAACTATCACACTGCCAGCCGTCGCAGATCTTAATGGCACGGTCGGCGATGACGGACTACCGCTGGGAAGTAGTGTATCTACGCTCTGGAGCCAGATCAGCGGTCCGGGCACTGTCACCTTTGCTAATCCGAATGTAACCGTCACCACGGCTTCGTTCAGTGCCGCTGGCGTTTACGTGTTGCGTCTTGCTGCCAGCGATTCCGAGTTGACCACTTTCCGCGATCTTACCGTCAATGTTATTGCAGAGAACCACGCTCCGACGGTCAATGCAGGCACGGACCAGGCGATTGCGTTGCCCCATCAGGCAAGTCTGAATGGCAGCGTCGCCGATGATGGGTTACCGGCCGGCAGCACGCTGACAGTTGTTTGGAGCAAAGTGAGTGGTCCGGGCTCCGTCACGTTCGCCAATCCACAAGCGGCGATTACGACAGCTACATTTAGCATAGCGGGACCATACGTGCTGCGCTTGACGGCGAGCGATTCGGAACTTACCACCAGCGATGAAGTAACTGTCATAGTCGATCCGGAAAACCTGGCGCCCATCGTGAGTGCGGGATCCGATCAAACAATCACGCTGCCTGCTGACGCCAGCCTGAATGGCAACGTGACTGACGATGGCTGGCCCAGGGGCAGCAGTGTGTCTATCACCTGGTCAAAGGTGAGCGGACCCGGGACGCCAACTTTCGCCGCGCCCAACGCCGCGGTCACCGCGGTTTCATTTAGTCAAGCCGGTGTTTTTGTGCTGCGCTTAACGGCGAGCGATTCGCAACTCAGCAGCAGCCACGACGTGCAGGTCACTGTCATTCCGGAGAATCATGCACCAACAGCGAACGCCGGGACGGATTCGCAAGTCACTCTGCCTAACGCCGCAACGCTCAACGGATCTGTTAGCGATGACGGCCTGCCGGCGGGCAGCACGCTGACCAGTAGCTGGAGCAAGATTAATGGACCGGGAACGGTTACCTTTGGCAATGCCAATGTCACGATTACCACTGCTGCCTTCAGCGAGGCAGGGACGTATGTCTTGCGGCTTACGGCAAACGATTCAGAACTAACGAGCAGCGACGACGTTCAAATCATAGTCATTCCGGAAAACCATGCGCCCAGCGTTAACGCAGGAACGGATCAGGAAATCACACTTCCCAACACTGCGAGTCTGAGCGGCACGGTGACAGATGATGGATTGCCCACGGGCAGCACGCTGACGAGTGTCTGGAGTAAAGTCAGCGGTCCAGGAACGGTCACGTTTACCAATCCGACTGCGGCAGTCGCAACCGCGGCGTTCAGCGTCTCGGGAACTTATGTTCTGCGATTAACGGCCAGTGATACTCAACTCAGCACCAGCGACGACATACAGATCACGGTCATTCCTGAGAACCATGCGCCGACGGCGAACGCCGGGGCAGATCAGCAGATCACTCTGCCGAACACTGCGAATCTCAACGGTAGTGTCAGCGATGATGGCTTGCCCTCAGGCAGTACTCTGATTAGCACCTGGAGCAAAGTTAGTGGACCGGGAACGGTGACATTCGGTAATCCTAACGTGACGGTCACGACCGCGGCGTTCAGTCAGGCGGGAACGTATGTTCTCCGCTTCACGGCAAGCGACTCTCAACTCAGTGCAATTGACGATGTGCAGGTGACGGTGATTCCTGAAAACCACGCGCCCACTGTTAATGCCGGCGCCGATCAAACAATCGCGTTTCCCGCCAGTGCGAACCTGAATGGAAGTGTTGGCGACGACGGTCTGCCTGCCGGTAGCAGTGTCTCTAGTAGCTGGAGCACAGTCAGTGGTCCGGGCATAGTAACTTTTGGCAATCCCAGCAACACGATTACCACCGCGGCGTTTAGTGCGCCGGGCAGTTACGTCCTGCGGCTAACGGCGACTGATTCGGCGCTCACTACAGCCGACGACGTCACGATTACTGTCAACGATCCACGCGTGCCACCGGTCGCGAATTTCGTGGTGCCGGAATCTACAGGTACGGCCGGAGCCTTTGTGATCGACGCGCCGGGATTTCCGAGCAATGTCTTGGGGATGAACGCCATCCTCGACGACAATCCCGGTTCAATCTGGACCACGTCAAGCACCACAAACCAGTTCGTGAAGATACAGTTCATCGATCAGCAAATGGTTTTCATCGATCGGGTTCGCCTTCAGGGATCGACAGCTTCGACTGTGTTGAAGGACTTTGAAGTGCAGGTTTCCGGTACCACGTCCGCCGATGCGAGCTTTGTGACGGTGCTGAGCGGGACTCAGCTTAACAACGGCCAGTTACAAGAGTTCATCTTTCCCGGTGGCCCGGTCCGGGCGCACTTTATCAAGTTGTTGCTCAAGACGAATTACGGCGGCAGCGGCTTCATCCAGTTGGGCACTTTCAACCCGGTCGCGGTTGGTAGCGTTGACAGCCTGATCTCTTTACCGGGACTGGGGAACGTGGCGCGCAGCCAATCGCCCGCATTGGTCATCAACGGCGGCGCTATCTATAGCTCGAGTTATGGCGGCGGCGCCAACTCTGCTGACGGTCTGCTTGGTTACAATCGCGGCGGCTTCATAACCTCCGGCTTGGCTAATGAATTTGCGATCGTCCAACTCGGCGGGGGAGAAGTCTATAACTTGCAAGGCGTAAGACTTGCGACCTTTTTCGACGCAGGCTTTGCGAACGCAAAGCCAACGGCGGTAAAGGACTTTGAAGTTTGGGTCTCCGCCACGACCCCCGATCCGGCTTCCTTCACGAAGGTCTTGTCGGCGACGGCGGGTTTTGTTGGCAACGTTCAGACCTTCATCTTTCCAAATGGATCGGTGCCGGCGCGCTATGTGAAATACGTGCCCCTTAATAATCAGGGAGGCGGAACAGTTATCAACACCGCGGCCTTCGATGTGATTCTCGAAACCGGCGCCAGAGTGATGTCGTCCTCCGGTGAATATGCAGGCACGCCGTCTCCGCCTGAGGCCGCCTTTGATGGGGATTCGACCACCGTCTGGAATTCTCCCAACAATGTTGCCACAAACGTCTCGATCAAGACGGCGTTGAGGGATGACAAGACTCAAAGAGTTTATGGATTTCGGATCAGCGGGGTTAACAATGGGGGACTGCGTGGTCCGAAAGATATTGAGATAAGTGTGTCGACCACCACGACCGATGACAGCGCTTTCACCACCGTATACACGGGGACACTCGCCGCGACATTTGGTCCGCAGGAAATCCTCCTGAGTAGTCCGGTTGACGCTAAGTACGTGCAGTTCTTTTGGAAGAATGGCTACAGCGCGCAAATAGTCAGCGTTTATGAACTGGAGGTGCTGGCCGCGCCGGATCGAGGATCGGCGGTAGTTGCTTTTTCTAGTGGGGCCGGTAATGTTGAGATGACACTTGATCTCGATACTACCAATACGCCCTGGACCACTCCGCTTAATCAGAATACGAGTGTCTGGTTTAAGTTGCTGCTGCCGGGAAGTGATCTTTCGACTATCAGTCATATCGCACTCAGACCCGCGATTGCTCCAACTGGTTACAGTGCGCCAAAGGATTTTCAACTTCAGGTTTCCACAACCGACGCCGCCGACGCTTCGTTCACCACGGTGCTGACCGGCACGCTGCTCAATTCAACCCAACTCCAGGACTTCTACTTCGCGCCGGTGCAGGCGAGATATGTCCGGCTGCTGCTGCTCAAGGATGCAACTGACTTCCGCAGTCTGGCGCTGAACAACTTCATGGTCTACCGGGGTGACATCATTGGCACCAACACACGGTTTGTCGATCTCTCCACTGACGCCGACGGGCAGGTAGTTTCGTGGGCCTGGGATTTTGGCGACGGCACAACCAGTTCTCTGAAGAGCCCGACCCATACCTTCGCGCAAACAGGAGACTACACCGTCTCTTTGACAGTGACCGATAACAGCGGACTTACGAACACGCATTCAAGTGTCTACCACGTCATGCAAGCGATCGTTCCCGACTTTGGGGTCTCGCCGACCATTGCGCATGAAGGCGGCGAGTCAGTTCGTTTCACCGATCTGGCGGAGCTGCTTTCCATCCCGACCGCCTTGCGCGTTTTTGATTTTGGCGACGGCACGGGCTTGAGTTCTCAGTACGCAAAAACCCTAACGCATACCTATCAGGACAGCGGTGTGTTTCACGTTACCTTGAGGATCGGCGATCCACTCGGCGTCAGTCATACCTTTACTAAAGACGTCACGGTTCTCAACGTGCCGCCCTCGGTTGATATTGACCCGGGAAAAACTCTGGTCTGGGGCGAGACATGGACCAGTGTGCCGCGAATTACTGATCAAAGCTCGATTGATCGACTTTCGCTACAGGGACAATGGGTCTTCGGCGACGGCCAGACTTCCCAATGCGTCAACTGCACCAACGCCAACGCCACGGTGACGCACTCCTACGCTCACCCGGGAAATTACAACGGCGTGTTAACGGTGACGGACAAAGACGGCGGCGTTGGTTCGGCCCACGCCGACTTTATCGTCAACAAACGGCCCACAGCTTTCATCTTTCAGAATCCGCCGGCCCAATCGACGGGCCAATCGCTGGTCATTCACGCGCAGTTGGTGGACACCTTTGCCAATCAACCGTTGATTGGCAAGCCGGTGCAGTTCAACTTGCATGGCGTTTCATTCAACACCGTCACGGGCGCGAATGGCATTGCCGAAGTCTCAGTACCGTTGCCCTCCGGTACTAAGATCGATCTAATCACCGGAGCATTTGCTGAAGATGAATTCTATTTGAGTACCAACGGCGTCGGCGTGCCGCTTACCGCTGGAGGAACGCCACCGAGTGATGCGCCCAGCCATCGCGGCACAAACTTCTGGCTCATGTTCCCGTACGCCTATTTTGACGGCTCTGGGATTGCCGTGCAGACGCTTTACATAACCTCCCCCGTTAGTACCAGCGGCACTGTAACCATCCCCGGTCTTAATTTCACGCAGAACTTTACCGTTTCAGCCAACACGGTCCTGACAATGCAATTGCCGTTTTCGCAGGTCTTCGAAAACAATGTAATTACTAGTAAGGGCATTCACGTCACGTCGCAACAGCCTGTGACGGTGTATGGCTTGAACAAGCGCACCTTCACTTCGGATGCTTTTCTTGGCCTGCCGGTCAACACGCTCGGCACCGACTATTACATTCTCACTTACAGCAACATAAGCTTTGCGCCCTCGAGCGAGTTGGGTGTCGTGGCCACAGACAACAGCACGATTGTCACTATCACACCTTCTGTCACCAGCTCTGGTCACACGGGCGGAGTACCTTTCAATGTCACTCTGAACCTGGGACAGACTTATCTTTTGCAGAATCTGGATCCCACGGTCCAGGGTGATCTGAGCAGCACGCATGTCACCTCAAACAAGCCCATTGCGGTGTTCGCCGGACACGAAGCGGCTACTATTCCGGCTGAAGCTGTCTGCTGCGCCGATCACCTGCTTGAGCAACTGCCGCCGACGGGCGCCTGGGGCAAACGCTTCGCCACGGTTCCGCTCGCGACCCGGACCAAGGGAGACTTTTTCCGCTTCATCGCCGCGGAAGACGGCACGGCTATATATCTCAACGGCAGCCTGACCGCGATCATAAATAAGGGTCAGTTTGTCGAACGGATTTTGAAGACTCCGACTGAGATCATTGCCACCAAACCAATCATGGTGGCGCAATACTCGACGAGCATCTTTTACGACTCGGGCACCACCGGTAAGGCTGATCCGTTCATGATGATCATTCCGCCTTACTCGCAATTCCTTAATCACTACACAGTCACTGCGCCGGCCACCGGTTTTGAGATCAACTATGCCAATGTGGTCGCGCCGACCGCGTCACTGGGCAGCATTACGATCGACGGTGCGGCGATTCCTGTGGCCAGCTTCACGCCGATCGGCGTCAGCGGTTTTTCGGGCGCGCAGATTCCTTTGACCACCGGTGCGCACAATTTCGACGGACCGGCGAGTTTCGGGGTTTTCATCTACGGCTATAACCAGGACGAGGGTTACGGCTATCCCGGCGGCATGAACATGACGGCGACTGTGCCAAGCACCAACGTCGCTGTCACGCCAGAGGCGTCTTCCCATTCGATAAGTACGCAGGCCTGTGTCGTCGCGACAGCGACCGATCAAAACCAGATTCCATTGGGCGGAAGGACCATCAGCTTCACCGTGACGGGCGCCAATCCTGGAAATTCTTCGGCGGTCACGGATGCCGCCGGCCAGGCAACATTCTGTTACATGGGCGCCAGTCCGGGAACGGACCAGGTTGTCGCTGCGCTCGGTAGCGCGCAGGGCACGGCCTCGATCATTTGGACACCTCCAAATCAGCCGCCGGTTGTTAACGCCGGCACGGACCAGAGCATCACTCTTCCGGCCGCGGCAAATCTGTCAGGCTCGGCTGTCGACGACGGTTTGCCAGCAAACACTTTGACCGTTGCCTGGTCCAAGTTCGGCGGTCCTGGCAATGTCACATTTGCCAATTCAAGCGTGGCTGTAACCACAGCGACCTTCAGTGCGCCGGGCGTATATGTCCTGCGTCTGACTGCGAGTGATACAGCGCTTAGCGCGAGCGACGATGTTCAGATCACAGTCAATCCGGCGCCCATCAATCAAGCGCCAACAGCAAATGCCGGATCCGATCAATCCGTCACCATCAACGGTAACCTGATTGCCAACGGCAGCAATGAAGATCAACTTGTCGGTGGTGGTGAGATCCCCGGCTGGATGGAAGTGCAGGGAACTAACTGGATCCAGGCTACGAGCAACAGCGGCAGTGGATTTCCCAACGCGCAACGAGGCAGTTCTTACTTCTTTGCCAGTGATGCGCCGCAGGCCGAACTGCGCCAGGACGTCGATGTCTCGGCCTTTGCCCCGGCGATAGCTGCGGGTACACAGCAGTTTGAATTCAAAGCCTATCTGCGTTCGGCGATCGAAGCCGCGCCCGACTCAGCGCGTGTGGTGGTCGAGTATCGCGACGCTACCAACACGAATGTGATCGCCACGCTCGACTCTGGCGAGATCACTTCTACCAGCGCGTGGCACCTGACCGAAGACACGCGCACGTTTCCGCTCGGCACCGGATGGGTCCGCGTGCGCTTGATCGGGACACGCAATACCGGCGCGACGAACGACGCGTTCTTTGATTCGATCACGCTGCGATCGATAGGCAGTGCGGCAGTCAAACTCAACGGCACGACCACCGATGACGGACTGCCCGCGGGCAGCAGTATGTCCGCGAATTGGACTACGGTCAGTGGCCCCGCCACGGTAACGTTCACGAATCCGAACGTGGCGGCTTCGGCTGCATACTTTGTCACTCCGGGTACATACGTTCTGCGTCTCACGGCGAGTGACGGGCAACTCAGCACGAGCGACGACGTGACCATCAACGTTGCTCCGGCAAATCAAGCTCCGGTCGTCAGCGCGGGCGCCAATCAAACAATTACACTGCCTTCGACAGCCAGTCTAAGCGGCACAGTCAACGATGACGGACTACCTTCGGGGAGCAGTGTGTCCGTCCTTTGGAGCAAGGTCAGCGGACCAGGTACCGTCACGTTTGCTAATGCAAATCAGACCGCGACCACGGCGAGCTTCAGCGCGCCCGGAAATTACGTGCTGCGTTTGACCGCGGACGATACTGAGTATGAAGCGAGCGCCGACGTCACCATCACGGTCAATCCCGAAGTGACGCAAACCAATCAACCCCCCGTGGTCAACGCGGGACCAAATCAAACGATCGCTCTGCCGACAGACACCGTTACCTTGAACGGCTCGGCTACTGACGACGGTCTGCCCGCGGGCAGCACGCTGACAGTTACGTGGAGCAAGATCAGCGGTCCGGGCACGGTCACTTTTGGTAATGCGAACAGCGCGGTGACTACTGCGCAATTCAGCGCGGCAGGCAGTTACGTTTTGCGTCTCAGTGCGAGTGACGGAGCTTACCTGGTGAGCGCCGATGTCGGCGTGACCCTCGCGCCACAAAACTATCCGCCCACCTCGAACGCCGGTCCGGATCAAACCACTCTGTTGTCACAGCCGGCGCAACTCATTGGCAGCGCCAGCGATGACGGCCTTCCTGCGGGCAGCAATTTGACGACGACCTGGTCTGCGGTCAGCGGCCCGGCCGCGGTTACCTTCGACAACCCCAACGTGACGATCACGAGCGCGCACTTCACAGCCACGGGAACTTATGTCCTGCGGCTGACGGCGAGCGACGGCCAACTGAGCGCCATCGACGACCTCACGATCACAGTCATCGACAACCTTCCACCGCCCGTCGTCGAGATTACCGCGCCGGCCGATGGCGGCAGCGTCACCGAACCGTCGATTGTCACAGGCACAGTCAGTGGCGGCGCATGGCAACTGGAATACAGCCTGGGCAGCGACGACAACGCGGACAATCGTGTCTGGACACAGTTCGCCAGCGGCAACGGCCCAATATCGAACGGATCGCTTGGAACCATCGATCCAACGATGATGCTCAACGGCCTGTTCGACATCCGTTTGTCGGCGACCGATAGCTATGGCCAGATCACGCGCACGAAAGTCAGCGTCATCGTCGAGCGCAACCTGAAGGTCGGCAACTTCACCGTCTCGTTCAGTGACTTGAACATTCCGGTGGCGGGAGTGCCGATGGAAGTCACACGCACTTACGACAGCCGCGACAAACGCGTCGGCGATTTTGGTTTCGGCTGGAGTCTTGGCCTAAAGAATATTCGGGTTGAGAAGTCAGGCGTGCTCGGCTTCAAATGGTTCGAGACGGTTTCCCAGGAAGTCTTTCCCAACTACTGCGTCGAGCCGACCGGCTCGCACGTCGTCAGCGTCACGTTCCCGGGCGGCAAGGTCTTCAAGTTCCAGGCCCAGATCGCGCCGCACTGCCAACGCAACGCGCCAATCACCGGCGGGACGCTGACCTTTACGCCGATGGCCGGCACGCATGGGACTTTGGAAACAATTGGCTCAGCCGAAGTGCTGGTCGCCGGCAGCGTGCCGGGACCGGTGCAACTGTTCGGTCTTAACGGCGGTGTCGACATCTTCAACTCTTTCGTCTTCAAGTACACAGCCGAAGACGGCACGGCCTATGTAATCGATCAGCGCACCCGCCTGCAAAGCATCGCCGACACCAACAACAACTCACTGACGATTGGCTCAGGCGGAATCATCCATTCCAGCGGCAAGAGCATCACCTTCGCGCGCGACACCCTGGGCCGCATCACCAGCATCACCGATCCGAACGGCAACTCGCAGACTTACACCTACGACACAAACGGCGATCTGGTCTCTTTCACCGACAACGAGAACAACACCTCGACCTACACTTACGACGCGAACCACCGGCTGTTGACGATTCACGATCCGCGCGGCATCCAGCCGATTCGCAACGACTATGACGCCGACGGCCGTTTAATCAGTCACACGGACGGCTTCGGCAAAGTCATCACCTACGTCCACGATTTAGCCGGCCGGATTGAGACGGTGACCGATCGTCTCGGCCACGCCACGATCTTTCAGTATGACGAACGCGGCAATGTCCTGAATAAGACAGATGCGCGCGGCGGCGTGACCGCGTTCACCTACGACGCCAACGATAACGTGCTTACCGAAACGAATGCTTTGGGTAAGACCACGACGTACACCTATGACACAAACGATCACCGCGCCAGCATTACCGATCCGCTGAACAATGTGACGCAGTTCACTTACAACGGACTCGGCAAGGTGCTGACAACGACCGACCCACTCGGCCATGTCACCACGAATACTTACAACGCCGCGGGCAATCTGTTGACTACCAAGGACGCGCTTCACAACATCACCAGCTACACCTATAGCGTATTTGACGGCCAGCGGGTTTCAATGACTGATGCGCTGAACCACACGACGCACTACGCCTACACCAGTGGATACCTCACGAAAGAGACAGACGCGCTCGGCCACGATACATTTTTCGGGTACGACGCCAACGGCAATCGCGCCAGTCAGACAGTCACGCGCACCAACGCACAGGGCCAGCTTGAGACAATTACGACCAGCTACGAATACGACAAGCTGAATCGTCTGAAGAAGACGACTTTCGCCGACGGGTCATTCACCCAGGTGGAATACAACGCGATTGGTCAGCAGAGCGCGACGGTGGATCAACTTGGCCATCGCACTGAGTTCACTTATGACGACATGGGACGGATGACGCGCACTGATTACCCGGACGGCACCCATGACGAAACTACTTACGATGCAGAAGGGCGTCGGCTGACAAGTAAGGACCGCGCGGGTCACGTGACATCGTACACTTACGACGAACTTGGGCGATTGACAAAGACTACTTTCACGGATGGAACCTTCACGACGACGGCTTATGATGCGGCCGGACAAGTACTGACAACAACAGATGCACGCGGCAATGTCACGCACTTCGAATACGACAGCGCGGGCCGTCGTACGAAGGTCAAAAACGCACTTAGTCAAGAGAGTACGTTTTCCTATGACGCGAACGGTAATCAGCTCTCGATGACTGACGCGCTCAGTCACACGACAACCTACGAATACGACTTGAACAATCGGCGCACCAAGACGGTCTATGCCGATTCTAGTTTCAACAGCGTAGGCTACGATGTTCTGGGACGCAGTGTGTCCAAGACCGATCAGGCGGGGAAGACTACGCAGTTCACGTACGACGCACTCGGCAGACTCACTAAGGTCAAAGACGCACTGAATCAGGAGACAACCTACGGCCATAACGAAATCGGTCAGCAAATCTCGCAAATCGACGCGAATAACCATACGACGCAGTTCGAATATGACCAGCTTAGTAGGCGCGTGAAGCGCATCCTTCCAGGAGGTGAATTCGAGACCTATGCGTACGATAACGGCGGAAATCTATTGAGTAAGACCGACTTCAACGGCAAGACGACCACGCTCGCATATGACACGATGCGGCGTTTGCTTTCGAAGACGCCAGACGCATCATTGAGTCAGCCAACCGTTAGCTTCACCTACAACGCGACGGGACAGCGGGCCACGATGAGCGATGCGACGGGCGCGACTGTTTACAGTTATGACGCCCGCAATCGGCTCAGCAGCAAACAAACAGCATTCGGGACGTTGATCTATACCTACAACGAAGCCGGCGGCTTGTTGACCACCCGTTCATCGAACGCAAACGGCGTAAGTGTCGATTACAGCTACGACTCGCTGAATCGCATGTCTGTCGTCAAAGACAATAACCTCGCTGGACTCAACGGCGGAGTTACTAACTACACGTATGACACGGTAGGAAATCTGCAAAACTATCAATACCCGAACGGCGTGACCTCTAGCTACGCGTATAACTCACTCAATCGGCTAACGACGATGACGGTAGGAACGCCGGTGACTGCGCTGGCGAGTTACTCATATACATTGGGCGCGGCAGGTAATCGCACGGCGGCGACTGAGTTGGGCGGACGAACAGTCAATTACACCTACGACGATCTCTATCGGCTGACTAGTGAATCAATTGCGAATGATCCGCATGGGGTCAACGGCAGCGCAAGCTACAGCTATGATCCTGTCGGGAATCGGTTGAATCGATCTTCATCAATCGCATCCGCGCCGTCGCAGGGTTCCACTTACGACTCGAACGATCGACTGGCGAGTGATACCTACGACAACAACGGCAATACCATTACGGCCAACAGCAACAATTATGCGTACGACTTCGAGAATCACTTGACTTCGCTAAATGGCGGCAGCGTGCGTTACATCTATGACGGCGACGGCAATCGCGTCACGAAGACAATAGCCGGCGTAACGACCAATTATCTTGTCGACCCAAACAACCCGACCGGCTATGCGCAGGTTGTTGATGAACTTCAAAGTGGTGCAGTCGTCAGGAGCTTTACTTACGGTCACAATCTGATCAGCCAGCGAATTGTCGGCGGCAGTCTGAGTTTCTACCAATATGACGGTCACGGGTCAGTGCGTCAGTTGACGAACGCCAGCGGCGCAATAACCGATGCCTACGATTACGACGCTTTCGGCAACTTGATCAATCGCTCAGGCACAACGCCGAACGATTACCTCTATAGCGGCGAGCAGTTCGACGCGAGTCTCGGATTCTATAATTTACGGGCCAGATATATGAACCCTGAATCTGGCAGATTTCTCTCGGTGGATACGTTTGAAGGAAGTTCATCCGATCCCCTGTCCCTGCATAAGTACCTGTACGTAAGCGCGAACCCGATTAATGGGATTGATCCAACTGGGAACACAACACTCGCAGAACTTAACCAGACTTTTGCCGACTTTGCTCCACTTTTCAACCAGTCGCAACTGCAGGCTTTAGGTGTTAAGGCCGCGCTGGCCACTGCCGCCGTTAGTGGCGGGCTAACCTTGGGCCAAGCCATCGGAGCTACTGCCTTCGCAGTTTCTCTTGCCGTCGCGATTGGCTCGATTGCCATGAAGGAGCTTAAGGACCGAGCTGAGAAAGACAAATATGAGTTTGTGACGGTCTACCGCTGGACAAATGAATTGGCGCCTGCCGGTTTCAGAATAAAGGACCGCGATGATGATGGTTATCTATCGGTGTTTAGAGACTTAGCGTCTCAACGTCCGGGCGATTACAATGTCCCAATGGTAGCGATGTTCAAAAAACCAATTAATCAAACGGAGCCTGGCGACCTGATAGTTCCTCGGATCACTGGCGTTAGAGTCTGGTGGACGCCTCTTTCAGGAGATCCTAATGGTCACCTTCATTATTCATTGGATTATCCCGGTGGAAGAGAAAATCAAGGTGACATCCCGGACAGGCTTTCCGAACACGCAAGACGTTTAGGACTGCAACCTGGGGAATTCAGAGATCCATATAAGGACTTGAGGTAGGAACCTGCTGAGGGTTGCGATTGATATGAATTACCAAGAAATGAAAGAAATGGTGGGCGCGCTGCTTGAAGCAGGCGGATTTCCAACCGATGAGCCGTTAGCCTCCGTCCAGAGGATCACCGAATCTCATGAGCGGATCCCGCCGTCGGCACAGGACGTTTGCGCATATTCGTGGGTGCTATCTTCGTTTGGTCAGTGGGAGCGCGCCGAAGCGGTCGCGCGCTCTATTACTAACGATGACGACGAGAGAGGACTGGCGCTGGCAATCCTTGCTCAGAAATTGGCAACGGCGGGCCTCTTAGATAGAGCGGAACGGGTGGCTCGCTTAATAAATGATTCGCCAGAATTGACGGGTGTCATGGTGGAAAAGGCAACAGCCCTCATTGCGATCGCCTCGAAGTTTGTGCAGGAAGGTAAGCCGGACCGAGCAATGGCGCTTTTAACAGCAGCAGAGCTAACAGCCAAGCAGCGACAACACGCCGATCATCTTCAAGCCAGTCTTCTAGGCGAAATCGCAGCGACGTGGATGACCGTCGGGCAATCGGAAAGAGCGATCAAACTGTGGGACGCGGCTGTTGACGTGGCGCGAGAATCAATCCAAGCATACAGGTCCGGCGGAACTCCTGACGTTGATTCCTGGAAGGCCCTTAAGATCATTGCTCGCGATCTATCTGTTATCGGTGAGAATGAACGTGCAGGAGCAGCGATGGCGCTAATTGATAATGTTGAGTGGCGCGAGCGCGCTGTGGCCGAACTTCGGGAGGTTGAACGGGAAACTGGCGATTAACAATGTCACTCAATCCCAGAGGACTTCGACGAATGAATGAAGAAACCAGATTTCATGATTTAGTTCGGACTTACGATGTGTTGATGGTGTTTCTCATGTAACTCGCTACAGAAGCTGCAACTCGATCGTAGATACGTACCTGCCCTGCGGTTTTTGCCCCACATAAGAGAAGGCGACTCGAATCAAGTACACATCAAATTTGAAAGAGGTGCGGTCACTTGCGGTCTGCGTCGCAACACTGTGGGTCTATTTAACGATCGCATAAAGAGCTATCGAAAAATTGGCCAAAGTGGAAGCGTGTTTCCTTAAGAACAAGCGCAACGTACGACCGCATAAAAGAATGAACGAACAATTCCAAAGACTCTACGGCCAACTAATCCGAGAAGAAATAGACACCAGTCAGATTCTTACGGAACTACGATCAATTGGGGACTACGGTGACGATCTGTTGGCGGCAATGCGCGAGCAATACGACCGGCAAGATTGAAAGAATCTTGGAAGGTTGATGTGGGCCGTCAGTCTCGTGCCCGATCGTAGTTTCACTCCCTTACTTTGTGAGTGTCGTCACTTCAACAGAACCCTCATGAATGCGCTTTACAAAATCGCAATAAAGGAAGCGATCGATGGAATCAAGAACGCACGCAATAGCAATGACGAGTTGATTAGATCGCATACGGAAGAGTTTCTCTCGCGATTAACTGGATTCGAACTGGAATAGAAAGTGACACAGAACTCCTGGGCCTTCCGAATTTCGGAAAGCCTGATGGCAAAACTTCCTGACGACGCGCGCGCATGGCTGGACGCTGAGCAATTACCCGACGCGCCGACTGGGCGCTTTAACCAACGTGTAGACCCAGCTCGTCTTTTGGATCCTTCTTCCGGAGCGGTTTGGGGTGGGTTAATGCTTCCCGATTCGCTCCCGCTGGTGTCGGACGGCGGCGGAAATGCGTTGTGTTTGCGCTTTGGCTTTGACGGGGCTGTTGCAGAAGTCATTCATTGGGATCATGAAGGCAGTTTGTGGAAGCCCTTCGGACGCACACTTGCCGAGGCCCTCGTCCTCGATGCCGCATTTGCCTTGATCGATCAGATCGAGAACGATGGGGAACCGGACTCAATCTTCATAGAGGAATCCTTCCCGCTCGCCGATTGGGCAACTGACTGGTTACCTGGCCTGAGCAAGCCCATACTTTGCAGTCTGCTAAAGGACGCTCCCAGTCTCCCAGCAAGACTGCGCGAACTCGGATTGGCTCGAGTCGCTATTGCCCAATGGCAATGTCAACGGCTTCTGACAAACAGACTGGATAGGTTCTGCCGAAGAGTCGGCGGTGGAAAGATTGCCAAGACCCTGGGTGTGAACTGGAGTGAGTTTCGCCGTTGGTTAGCTGATGCCCGGCTCATTCCAAAAGATCAGAGGCAAGCACTCAGTACGTTGACGACTATTCCATTTGATGAACTGATTTATCAGGATTGGGAGAACGCGGCGTTGGAGGCCAGAGCAGTCCTCGATCTGCGGACCGATTTGGCCTGGCCGTTCGCGGTAATTGGCAGGTACAAGCGTGAGCAGCAGGACCACGCCGCGGCCGTGGATTGTTATGGGGCGGGGGTGGAAACGCTCGGAACATCCGAAGACTTCATCGCGAACTGGAAGGCTCTGTTTAGTAATCAAATCAAGTTTATTCCCAGCGCACTGGCTTCAATGAATCCGAATCTCCCGGACGAGCAAGAAGAGTACCTTCAGTTGTTCTTTTCGTCTGACCCTGCCCAAGGTGTTCGCGACTACTGGATTAAACGCGGTGAAGCGGCAGAGTCGAACAAGCAATTATGAACTCGCTTACCGCTGCTACTTCAGTGCCGGTTGGGACCTGCCTGTTCAGAATGATATCGAGAAAATACTTGATCGACTGGAAAAGACTGCGGCCATGGGCGGCTTCGTCGCGCTGTCACTATTGGCTCGACATCATCGGCTGGCTATTTTGTGACCCACTAAGGTTAAGGACGCGCTCAAGCAGGAGACAACCTACGGCTATAACGAAATCGGTCAGCAAGTATCACCGACCGATGCGAACAGACACACGACGCGGTTTGAATACGATCAGCTTGGCCGGCGCGTGAAACGCATTTTTCCCGGAGGTCAGTTCGAGACCTATGCGTACGATAACGGCGGCAATCTCCAGGGCGAGACTGACTTCAACGGCAAGACCACGTCGTTCAGTTATGACGTTATTCGCCGGCTGTTGGCGAAGACTCCCGATGCCTCGCTAAATCAACCAACAGTTAGCTTCACCTACATTTGTTCGGAAGAGATCATTTGCGCTTCTGTTGCAATCAACCGAAGCTGCTAGAGAAGTCACGCTCGGGGGTACCAGGAAAATGATCAAAGATTGTTTTGGTGTCTGTTTGGTGTCTATTATTGGAGAGCACGAGAGAGACTATAGAGAATCAGAGAGACTTTAGAGAAAATTCTTAAGTAGAGGTGAGGTAACCACTTAAGAGCAACTTCTTTGTTAAGAATAAGTTAGAGAAGGAAGGGAAGTCGATTCCCCCCTTCGGCACCATACCTCTGCACTTTTACTTAGCAAACTCACGCAGTTTTCAATTTAGTGTCCACTTAGTGCCCACGTATTTGGACTATCAGTTACACACAATGCACGTAGTGCACAGTATGCACATGAACCATCCAACCCGAGTCCCACAGGGGGACTCGAAGCAGGCTTGCATGGTACTTGGCTGGGCTGTCATGGCTTTCGCTTAATGAAGCTTTGCGCCTGGAAGGATAGAGAATAGGTAACTTGAGCCGAATGCTGACTATTGCCGACTAGATCCTTTGGGCTTTTGCTTTCTTCCCGTTGCCCGGCCTTAGTCCTCGTCCTCTTGAAGATCCAAAAGTTGCCTTTCGTCTTTCCACCAAAGCTAAGTCAAAACCAGATCGTGACCGATCTTTTTGGAATGTTCTCTAATGGAATACGTCCGCGATTGAGGATGAGCGATCCAGCCGTCAGCCTGGACATCGGTCGGTGACTCTTCCAGATGGTTGCCGTGAAATAAATCGTACGCGCAAGTGTACGCGCCCGGAGCGTCTCTGGGCCAAATCTCTCTTGGGATATCAGGTCCAGGAATAAACCATTTTCGTCGACCGAGTTCGCAACAGATGATCATAGCCGGAAACGATCCATATTCAACTAATCTAATTGCGGTAGCCGTAAGACTGGTTTGGAATGCGCGAGCGAGGAGTTCGACCGTCGCGAATGTTATCTCTAGGTTCTTAGCCCGCGGTTCGAACATAAATGATGGGAGCAACAGATCGGCCGCATACCGGTTAGCCCGTCGTTCTGGGTTGTCGATAACCCACTCGGTCGCGAAGACTGTTTCTGCACAAACGAACGACGCTACCTTTCCGCGATCCATCATCCAGTGACCCAGCTCGTGGCCGGCGGAAAAACGTTGTCGCTCTCGCCGCGACTCACTATCCACGGTGATGAAGGCGCGATCGCCGAATCCCAGGATACGTGCCGCACTACCCTTGAGCCGTTGGTAAACGATCGTGGCTCCGCAGTGTTCTGCAATTGCTTCGATCTTAATATCTGACGGCTCGGTGATCCCAAGTTCTTGTAGAAGCATTGTTGCCGACATGAGTGCTTATCTACTTTGTCTACGGCATTACTTTTGATCTTTTTCGTCGACGGCTGATCCCTGTGCTTCGATCAGTTTCATCAGTTTCCGCAAATAGCTTTCGACATATCGGGAAGTTCGGTGAAGTCGCGATATTGTGCTGTTAGCAAACCGGCTCCAAGTTGGGAATTACTCGCCAAAATCGAAGTTATCATCCCACGTTGTTCTTCCAGCCCACCGGGAATCTCGAATTCATCAGACTGAAGGGCGGTGACGTGTTCCTCATAGCGCTCTTGTGCTTCGACAAGCAGTCTTTGCTGACACTCCCTGATTGCGTCACGAAGCAATTTGCGGACTTGTTCCGAGTCTACCGGCTCTTCGGCTAACTCCTGCGTCACCTCTTCGTCCGACATTTCGGCAACGGCGTCAGCCATGCCATTCATGAAACGAGTCAACTCCTGCTCGTAATCATGCATTTTGTCAGCCATCTATTCACCATCCTTCTTTGCGCGCGGTCGAATCTTGCGGCGTAGCCATTTCATGGCTGTATCGTAGTCTTTTTGCGAGACAGACAAAGCATCTCGGATTTCCGGACCGTTCATGCCGCTTCTGAAGCCGTCCCAGATCAGCCATGCTAGGGGTTCTCGTTCGCAATCGCCTCAATTTCTTCCACCTTCTCCTTCGCCTCCAGCACTCGTTGCGGGCTGGCGCCGGGCGATTCGATAGTCGCCAATGGGTTAACTTGGTCGCCGGCTGTGGAGGTGTAAATGAGATCTGACTCCAGCGTCGCTTCTCTCTCATCGAATTGATCCCGTTCGTGAGATGAAATGCTCCTCATCGCACCTAATAAGTGTTGCCGGAACGGAACAGCATCTTTGTTCCAGCGACGACCGCCTTCGTAGTAGGTTGCCACAATCGCTTTCCGTAGCAGATCCTCCCAGTCCTGTCCCTGAGCCGCACGGCCCATTCCGGCCACACGCCATCCGGCAAAACCCCTTAGTCGGGAAAGGTCCTCCGGAGTAAGCGCCTCAACGGCCGCGACAATCTCTTCCTGAGTCGCAGCTTTTTCTTCTGGAATTCGGCGCGAGGCTTTTCCGGTGCGGTTCATTCTCAATCCATTCTAACAACAGGCCTCCCTCTATAACATGCCCAAATCTCCCGTCTTTCGGACACAAGCAAGATATTTTCCGTTCAGAATGTCTGAGCGCGGTCGAAATCGGGCACTAACCTACTAGCCAGTGCAAGTGATTCGTCTCTGGCGTGTCCGTTTTCGTATGGCCGGCACATCTAAAAACCGGGCATATCGCCTACGGAGTAATTCAGTCGCAGTTTCAAAAGGAGAATAGATATGTCTGACAATGCGAGTGCGCAAAAACAAGCACCCAGATCCGCACATCAAGGTCCAAATCGTAACCACTAGCGGAAAGTATCCGGAGCAGGGCTCCGATGAGGTGCCAGCTAATCAAAAAGTTCGGCTTCAACTGGAAAAAGCAGCCAAGAAGTTACACATTGCCGACACGAATGGTTGGGTTGCCATGGTGGGAGATCGTGAACTCAACGTGGACGAAAGCTATCGTGATAATGGGCTAACCGGCAAGATCGTTATTGATTACGGTCCTCGTGAAGGCGGCGGCGGCTGTGAATGAGCTCGCCTCGAAAGCGCTCTTTGCCGCGGCGGTCGAAAAGCTTCCACAGGAGCTCTTGGACCTTCGCGGCTGGAGAATAAACTCCAAGGAGTATCCCGTCCTGGACGTGAGCTTTATAAAGGAAGCTGACAAAGGTCGGGTCAAGATGCTTTGTGACGACTGGGACGAACTGCCGCCGTCAATTGTTTTCTTAGATCCCGAAACTGGGGCCGAGCTTTTGGCTGTAGCTCCAGATCCTGCCGGAGTCATAAACAATAGTCCTCATCCCATAACCGGCAGGCCATTCATATGTTCCGCTGGCTGCTCAAGGGAATATCACACCCATTCGAGCCACATCGGCGATGTCTGGGACAATTATAAAAATAAGGCCGGCTTTGACCTCACCGGAATACTCACTAAGGTCCGGCGAGCGTGGAAAAAATCTCTATGAGAACCATTCAGATATCAAACGGTTTAATCGAGCGAACTATTGATGAGTTGCAGCGCGGCGGAGCGAAAGGTCACGAAAGGGTTGTTCTATGGTTAAGTATTCCGGGTGACGTGGTTAAAGTTACGGAGGTATTCGTTCCGCAGCAAACTGTAAGTACCCCTAAAAAGTGGACCATTGAAAAGTAGAGGTTTCCGGGTAGGATAGCGAGCCCAGGAGGCCAGGATGAAGCGGAGCAAATTCAGTGAGCATCAGATCATCGCGATCTTGAAAGCAGTCGAAGAAGTTGCGTTGTCTTATCTGGCGACACTGGAAGCGCACCATCACCCGCGCCAAAGGACTAATGCAGCGCGCGGTCTGGATGAAGTCCGGGCCTGGGAATCAGCGACAAACGGGCGCGGGCCGTGGTGGAACGCCGGGGCTTCGCATCTGCAGGCTGCTTTTCCTAAATCCTACTTTGATCGCTGTGAACTCTTGTCCCTGCGGGATCAAAGGCTCCGTCTCCAGCGGACTTCTTGAACCGCCGTATACGGAACCGTACGTACGGTGGTGTGGGAGGACGGCGGAGGTGACTCCGCCTTCTACCCGATTCGGGCAGAAATTGCGTTTGTACGAAAAGTCCCTCGCTTGAGCGAGTTTTCGGGCAAAGTTAGTCTGACCTTTCAATTCATGTTGATCCCTTTCCGTTCCCCAGTTAACTGAAAAACTTAAGATGGCTGATTTCTCTAGCATGATGATGGCGTCCCGGAAGTGGGTTTTCAGCTGACTCGCCAGAACCCTCCCGTGCTCTCCACCCAGTCCAGAATCCTGGTTGCCGCGTCGTCGACGTCGTCATTCGACACGTCAATCTCCAGCGTGCGTAGACGTGATTGGCTGATTAGCCCCTGCATCAGCTCTTGCTCGTCCAGGAATTTTTGCAAATCGTCGTACCTCGTGGGATTCTCGGAATACTTGAGTCGTTTAGCTCGCGCAGTCGCGAAGGTCTCCGCGGATCGCACGCAATGAACCATGTGGAAGTTGAGCGCCTCCATGCGTTCTTCGAGCCACTCAAATTGAAAGTCTCTCTTTGTATGAAGTAGTTGGTGGGCCCGCGTCGAAATGTGAAAACGATCGACGATCCAGTAGTAGTCGCGATGCAACTCAAAGAGCCTGACCCAGGTGTGATACGCCTCCATCGCCCAGGGCTCTTCGTGGGGCTGAAAATCAATCAGACTCCGACCCGGCGATTCCTTTGTTGGCGGCGCATCCGATAGTGTTTCCCACTCTGATGAAACCAACGGGACGTGCCAACGATGCTTGCGCTGGCCAATAATGCGAGGGTGTTCCGCCAACGCAAAGGCAATATCAGTCTTGAGCGTAAGGTGAGTTCCTTCAAGGATGATCTTTGGTTGAGGAATGAGCGCTGATGCCACCGGTAATCCTCCAGGTTGAAATAGGTAAGAGCCAGCAAGGGACTGCCTGAACGGCAACCAGTCTAAAAATCATAATAGCATCTTGTTAGTTAAACTACGTCAGCATACCGGCTTGCCTTGCGTCGCAAGTGCACACAGCAAGGGCGAATCCATCACCAATTGAACAAATACGGAAATGCAGGGGAAATAGACATTGATCGAGTGAGCGGGAGCGCCGCATGGAGTGGTTATGAACAATCCTGTTTGGCGGACTGAACGCCCGTGCTATATGCTTTCCGCATGAAGAGCACCACAACCGACTCCGTATTGCTTGAACAGCTCGCATATTATCGTGCGGGGGCGCGAGAATATGACAATGCCAACCGTTGGCTGCTAAGTGCAAACAGAGGCGCAGACTGGGAGGAGACCTATCGTCGTGGATATGCCGATGCAGTGGCGGCGATTGAGGCCCTCGCCACCGACGCCGATGTGTTGGAGCTTGCCGGCGGTACTGGTATGTATACCGAACTGTTGGTTCGCCTCGCTGCACAGCTCACGGTGGTTGACGGGTCTCCCGAGAGTTTGGAGATTAATCGCGCGATGATCGGAAGCGGAAGGACGAACGTGGAGTATGTACTCGCCGATATTTTCAATTGGCACCCGCCGCGTCGTTATGATGTCATTGTCTTCGCTTTCTGGTTATGCCATGTTCCGCTCAATCGCTTTGAGGGCTTTTGGAGAATGATTGAAAAGGCGCTGGCGGAAGGCGGCACCGTCGTCTTTATCGACGCTCGGTCCGATCTAACTGCCTCGGATGCGGCCCCACTGGAAGATATTCCGGATATTTTTGTCGAGGAGCGGCTCGACGACGAGGTAAGTGTGCGGCAGTTGTCTGATGGGAGTCACTTCCGCATCGTCCGAGTGCTTTGGCATCGTTCCGCGCTTCAGGCTCTCCTGGAAACCCTGGGATGGAGCGTTCAGACGCACGATCAATCTCCGTGGTTAATTGGTTCAGCTCGCCGCGCCGTGTGAGGACTCGCTTTGCAAATTGCGGCACTGTCTTTCAGTTTCCTCTGCGAACTCCGCGGGAGGGGAAACCCCTCATCTGGATAGGCAGAGAAACACAGACGAGGCGCAGAAGATTCCATTAGAACAAAACCGAGATTTTGGAAGGTTTGCGGGAAGGGGGTTGTGGGAGCGAACCACCGAGTTCCTTACTCCGCTTAGCGCTTTCAGGAGAAGCGAAATGGATGACTCTGAAGCTCAGTTTGTCGGCAGGCTTTGTGTGTTGTTTGATTTGGGTGACCCACAGAGCGTGGCAATCTCTCCGATACCGGGTAACGCGAACCGCCTCTGGCGGCTGGAGGTCGACGGGAGCAACTTCGTTGTCAAAGAGTTCCGCTATACCATTGCCGACAGACGATGGGTTAGCGCGATCCGTAAAGCGGCCGAATTCGAGTTCAACGTTTGGGAAACGAGTCGCCTGTTCATGGCCGAACCGATTCGCGGCAAAGACGGCGCGATTCTTCAGACGATCATTGGCTCACGCGGCGCGCCCGCAGTTATTCGACTCCACCGATGGCTCGATGGCACATCAGTTCCGAAGCGGGTTCCGACCGCCACGGCGAAGGCCGCCGGCGGGCTATTGTCTGACATTCACAAGTTAGGCGGGGGCTTCGCCAACTCCGACCAGGGAACGTTGCGGTGGTGGCGGTGGGATCCAGCAGGAACCTTGTTGCGACTTCAGCAGTTAGGACTATTCGACGCAAAAGCCGCGGCTAACGGACATGCCGCACTCTCGGACGCGGGACGCTTGATCGCAGCTGGTGAGGCCACATCTGGCCGCTGGATTTTTTCGCACTACGATCATAAACCGGAAAACACTCTGTCCATTTCTAATGGACTAGCGATCCTTGACTGGGACGAGTCTGCCCTATGTCATCCGCGCCTTGAGGTAGCAGAGTCTGCGCTGCACTGGGCGGGCATCGAAGGCGGCGACCCAAGCTCTGCCGGCTTCGCCGGCTTTATCGAGGGCTACCGAAACCGTGGAGGGCAAATAGGCGACCTAAGACCTTCGGACTTTGCCAAGTGGGCAGCGTCGATAGTTGGCTGGTTCGATTACCTGGGGCGGCGCGCGCTGCAAGAGTTTGACGATAATACTGAGGAGGCCGAGGCGGCGGCGCAAGAAGCGGTAGCGGTGATCGCGTCGCTCAGCATCAGAATGCCCGAGGTGCAGAAGTGGAGTTCCTGGGGAGGCTGATTGCTCGTCCCGGCATATTAAGCCTGGCGTCCGGTCTTTCAGCGAAGCACTGCGAGTGGCCGGCCAATCTAATTAGTTAGAGACCCCGCCAAGATAGTATCGCAACGTGGGAAGACCGCTCGAGACGATCGGGATTTTGTTTTCGAGCAACAACTCCAGGAATTTGTCGTCAGGAGCATTGTTTTTTAAGAGATCTTCTTCCGAGAATGTTTCCGGAACGGGGAATCTCAACAACAGACTTCGCTCCAGAAGCCATACTGAAGTATCGACTAGGAAAACGGGATCGTGCGACGATAGAATCGTGCTATTGCGAAACGGTGTGAAGCCGCTGGGACCCGCCCGGTCCTTAAGGATGTGAGAATTTCGTACCCACACTCCCTTCGAGCACAGCAATTCATAGATGCGAGAAGCTTCCTTCGGATCAAGCGTCCACGGGAATCGGGGCTCGAGATAGGGAGCGCCCTCCGCTGTGTAGACGCCGCGAAAGGAGTGGACTGCCGAGCAATCATTCCGCAGTGCACAATCAACCAGGCTACTCAAGTGGTTGGGCTCAAACTCATTATCATCATCAAGGAAAGCGATCCAACGCGAATTAGCTATCCGCACGCCGACGTTAAGAAGACGAGCAATTCGCGGATAAATCAGATCTAATCTCTTCGGCCCATAAGGAATTTCTCCGGGTCCTCGTGATTCGAAGTGTGGAATCAACCTTCTGGTCGCGGAACTCGCAATGCTACTCAGATACTCGAGGGAACTGGGGCAGTCATCAATTATGAC
>WNFQ01000276.1_pt1 | contig 36775 bp, 34 predicted proteins | sample 5400171 | NCBI WGS metagenome assembly WNFQ01 (sample SAMN13153356, study PRJNA577476) | soil metagenome | isolation source: 20 cm soil under Madrone tree | place: USA:California | collected 2016-06-14
CATGGCGCGAAATGCTTCGCACCCCGAAGCCAGCCGAGCCGCCCCTTGCTCCCGAGGTACGGAGTTTGATCGACAAGTACTCGCTGTCGCCTTCCATGCTCGAAGAAATTATTGCCGGGGTGGAAATGGATTTGAGCATTTCGCGATATGCCACGTTCGAGGAACTCCGCGTTTACTGCTATCGAGTCGCCAGTGCCGTTGGCCTCGTCAGCATCGAGATTTTTGGATATCGAAACCCGGGCTGCAAAGACTATGCGCTTGAGCTTGGGCTGGCTTTGCAAATGACGAATATTATTCGTGATGTCGGCAAAGATTTACGGAGCGGCCGGGTCTATTTGCCACAGGAAGATATCGTCCGTTTCGATTATTCCGAAACCGAATTGCAAGATCGACAATATAACGAGCGTTTCATTCGTTTGATGGAGTTCGAAGCGGCGCGGGCGCGCGATTTTTTCGCCCGCGCAGTAGCGGCTCTTCCACCCGAAGACCGCCGGGCGATGGTGCCTGCCGAGATTATGAGCGCGATTTATCGCGGGCTGCTTCGCAGAATGGAGGCGGATAAATTTCGCGTTTTCGAAAAGGAATACCGCCTCAGCAGATTGGCAAAAGCTGGCCGGATCGCAGCGCAGCTATTGAAGTCTCTTTGAATTTGTCCTGCAACCTTCTCTGGCTTGCACAGTTTAATTCGTCAACGAGGATGATTTTATGGCACGGAATTTCTTTATCGTTGTTTCGGCTCTCACGATCGGCTCAACTATTCTTACTTCATGTGAAACACCGGAGGGTCAGAGAACCGCTTACGGTGCAGCTACCGGATCCCTTTACGGCGCAGCTACCGGAGCGCTGATTGGCGCTGCGGCCACGGGTAGCGGCCGCGGGGCCGGTATTGGTGCAGCGGCCGGCGCCGGGGCTGGCGCTTTGATGGGTGCAATTCAAGCGGATCAGGCAGCGCGTTATGGTCCGCCGCCGCCTGGCGGCTTTCCGTTCGCGCGCTGGGCTGGAAGACCGGGTTTTTATTACAGCCCTTACACTGGCCGCGTTTACGATCTTCGCGGAGTTCCGCCCGGCGGGTTGACTCGCGATGTCGACACCGGTCGCTGGTTCCGACGGCCCTGATCTCCCGGCGCGTGCCCGTTGTCTAACGAGACAGAGATCAGCACCGCGAGCGGGAGCACGTATGGCGGGAACCAAAGGGCGGAAGATCGATATAGAGCTAGAGATCGGAGCGGCTCGCGGTTGGCTCCAGCGCCTGGTTAGGCCTCTGCGTGGACAACTCGATGCGCGTTAGTGGAACCTGATCACGGAAAAGCCAACAAACTAGTGCGGTGAGAATGATGGCGACGAGCGCGGCAATGACGGCATAAAGCTTCGAATCCGTGTAAACGCTGAACACACCACCTGCAAAAAGTGGTGTCGCCTCGATGAGACCAAGCCAGAAAAGCTTTTCTCGCTGCTCCGGCGTTAATGAGGCCGTCAAACGCTGCTCTGGCATGTCAGCCAGCGATGTCCCTTTCGGCGGCAACGGCCCAGAATCAATCAGCTGCGAAGGCGCGGTGGGACGCGACGATTCTTCCCGAGTCGCACGAATTAAGCGATACCAATGTAGCATAGCGGTCGAGTCGGCCTAAGGAGACGGAGCTGAGCCACGGCAGGCGGGGAGCGAGCATGGCAAACATCAATAACTGTTTCACAAAATCAAATGTGCGCATCGCGACGGCCTGCCGTTGGCTCCAGCGATTGGTTAGGCCTTCATGTGATACTTCTCTCGCAAGGATCTCGACACGAAAGCGGCATCGAAAGCGAAGCCGCCCTCAGGCCGCTCCCGAAAGCAGTGAATGAGAAGACCGGAGCGTGGAAAGAAAATCGGAATGCTCACACCGGGAACGTAAGTCGTGTGAGCCGAGCCATAGATGCAGTTGCCGTGCCGTTGCTTGTGTAAGGGGTGGCGCAACCGACGACAAGCGGGAAACCGTTTCATAAAATTTAAATGTGATCATCGGGACGGCCAGCGGTTGGCTCCAGCGTCTGGTTAGACGCTTTTGGTTTGCGGCGCAGGAAACTGCGAAATTCGGGACTCAGCATAAGACAGAGAAGCATCCCTACCGCCAGTCCACTGAGGTTTGACTTCATATGATCGAACGCCCAAAACTGCGGCCAACTGAGGAGCGTTCGACCGTCTTTCTGATGTCTGAGCAAGTAAAAGCCAAGGGCGCTCCATGCGATTCCAACAGGACCTATTAAGAACAGCCCGCAGCGTAGCCACAATGATGCGTTGCGGTACTTTGAGAGAAAGGGAGCTAGTGCAAGCAACGCAGCGCCAATAGCGACAATCACGTAGGAGATTCCATAGTGTCGATACCAGTCCATGACTTTGCGTCTAACGAGACGGAGCTGAGTCACCCAGCACTTTGAGAATTGGCGTGCGCAGTGGCTGAGAGCTTACAACAAAGTGCTGGGTTGGCTCCAGCGATTGGTTAGGCCTATTTCCGGTCTTCTTGCGCATTCAAGGATGACATACTGGTTTCCGTGTTATGTAAGCCCCGATGGGGATCGCAGAGTAGGTGAGGCGAGTAAACGATTGTTCTGGGCCAGTTCGACAGCGGCAGCGGTTTTACGCTCACAGCGCGCAGTTCATGTTTTCCCGTAATCTCGCACACGGCCTGCGCGGAGAAATCTGTGAAGGTGCGCTCTGCGCCCAACCGATCCAAAGTTAAGTAACCCTCCAGCCTTGCGCTGAAGATCGGTTCGGAGGCGTCTAATGTGTCCAATTCTTCCAGGGTAAAGCGGTCTGGCTTGTCCCATGTGACGCGATATAACCGGCTGAAAAATTCGTAGTGCACACCCGGCTTGAAATGTCGATGGCCGACAAGGTCGACCAGTAGTGGAACCTTAATGGGCTGCACTTTTTCATCTGCCACGCCGAAAAGCCGTAGGTCGAGTACGTGGCGATCACTGCGATTCAAGATAGCGACGTGCGTGGAATCTGGTGCCCACAGCGCGACAATTGAAAGTGGTCCCGTGTCAAGGTAATCACGTATGCGAAGAGGCACGAGTTTTTCGTGTGCGGGCTCGCGCATGAGGTAGAGGTCAAAATCGTCGTACCCGGAGGGGCCGGCGCCATGCGCGGCGACGGACCAGCGGCCATCTGGTGAACCGCCACCGCTAATCATCGCATACTCGTCAGCTTTGTAGGAGTAATTATCCGTGGCGGCAACCGGTCGCGCCAATAGCAGGAGGAGCAGGAGAATCCAAACCCGCGCTTTGAAGCACATACAATCGGCAGGCAAATTAGTTCTCATCCTGATGGGGTGCAAAGGCCTAACTATGATTCGACGAAAGTTTGTTTCGGCTGTTTCGGCTTTTCCCCAGGCAATGTCGCTGGAAAAAGGAAGGCATGGTTCATTCTTTATCGGAGCGCGCGGAGAGCGACAATCCCAAACTGCTCGATCAGATTTAGCTCAGCGAATGAATCGAATGCCTCATCGTGGATCGTTATAGTTTGCCCAACAGCGCATCGACTTTCTTTTGCACCTCTTCATCCATCCGGATCAATTCCGGCCATTCACGCCGATAATTCTCGCCCGGCAATTTGCGCGTGGCGTCGAAGCCCATGTGCGAGCCGATGTTTTGATCGGTCGGCGCGTGGTCCAGCGAGTCGCTTGGATTTTTGATGATGGTTGTATCGCGGGCAGGATCGGTGTTCGCGCACAACCGGAAGAGCACTTCGCTCGTATTGTGCACGTCGCAATCTTCGTCCACCGCGACAATATATTTGCTGAACATCATCTGCCCCATCCCCCAGAGACCGTGCATGACCTTGAACGCCTGATACGGATATTGTTTGCGGATACTGACAAAGACCAGATTATGGAAAACGCCTTCCGGTGGCAGCGTCATATCCACGATCTCCGGGAAATTCATTTTGAATACCGGCAGAAAAATCCGCACACAGGCGTCACCGATATAGTAATCTTCCATCGGCGGGACGCCGACGATCGTTGTCGAATAGACTGCGTCACGCCGATGCGTGATCGCGGTCAAATGAAAAACCGGATAATCTTCGATTGCGGTGTAATAACCGGTGTGATCGCCAAAGGGCCCCTCCGGACGCATCTCGCCGGGTTGGACGTAACCCTCGAGGACAAAGTCGACATCGGCTGGTACATCGACATCAATCGTTTTGCAGCGGACGAGCTCGATTGATTTTTTTCGCAGGAACCCGGCAAAAAGAAGTTCATCCAGACCATCCGGCAGCGGCGCGGTGGCGGCAAACGTATATACCGGATCGCCGCCCAGCGTGACCGCAACCGGCATGCGTTCGCCGCGCTCGTAATAGCGTTTGCCATGACGCGCGCCGACCTTGTGGATTTGCCAGTGCATTCCGGTCGTGCGCTCGTCGTAGATTTGCATCCGGTAAATGCCGACATTTCGCGCGCCTGTCTCGGGGTCACGCGTGTGCACGTTTGCCAGGGTGATGAAACGCCCGCCGTCCTTCGGCCAACACTTGAGAATCGGGAGATCGGCCAGTGAAAATTCGGTTCCGTTTTCGATCTTATGCACGATTTCCTGGCACTGCGCTTCGCGGACCTGTTTTGGGCGTGCGTGCAGCAGATGAATTCCTTGCTTGAGTAAGCTCCAACCCTCGCGCAAATCGGTCGGCGGTTTCGCTTTGAGGATGAGCTGAATTTCCTGGGCGATGTCGCCAATGTCGGCGACCTGCAGCGCGAGGGCCATTCGGCGACGTGATCCCATTGTGTTGATCGCGACCGGGAATTCGGATTTTTTCCCATCCACCACCGGTTGCTCGAAAAAAAGCGCTTTCCCGCCGCCGGGCGATTTCATCTCGCGGTCGGCCCATTCCGCGATAAGTAAATCGGTGTCGACTGGGAGGGCGACGCGTTTCAGCTCGCCCGCCTGTTCAAGCGCGTCGAGAAAGTTTCGAAATGAGCGGTAAGCCATTGGTCAGGCGTGCCGCTAACACTGATCTGTCTGATGACAGAACGCGACAGAAGAATGGATCGTAGAAGGGATCACCGAAGAACACGAAGCTACGGCCGCCATGATGATGATGGCTTCCCACGAAACCGAGGCTGGTGAATCCGAAACCATAGCCGTATCCGTACCCATAAGGACCGTAGTAAGGACCGGGATAATAGGGATAAGTCGTGTAATTTATGTAAATCCACGTTTCGGTTGGACGGCCGCGCATATTGCCCACAATTTTCCGGTCGGGCGAACCCCAAGCCAGCCAGACCGCGTTTAGCGACATCCCGGCGCGAATCTGCCCCTGGCTTACCATCGCCTGATCCCTGCCAGAAAGACCCTGGTAAATTTCAGGATGTTTCGAAATGCGCGTCTCGGGAGTGGAACAACTTGTAAGAATTAACGCGCTCGCTGCGATGCCCAGCGTCAACGGCCGACAAAAAGATAAACGCTTCATATTTCAGTTAAAAATCATACCGTCACGGAGTTATGAGTCAAACGATGCAGTTTCTTGATTGAACACGATGTTGCCGGTAACGTTGCGGCCAGATGCAGGACCGCTACGGCCATCGGATTTCCTATTTGCGGGTCTCGATCACAGACCGCTGCAACGAGCGCTGCACTTATTGCATGCCGCAAGAGCTCCAGGAATGGCTGCCGCGCGACGAAATCCTGACTTTCGAGGAGACGCTGCGGCTTATTCGCGTTGCGGCCGAATTGGGTGTGTCGAAGCTGAGGATCACGGGTGGCGAGCCGCTCACCCGCCGCGGCGTGCTCGATCTGATTCGCGAAGTCCCGAAAATCCAAGGGATTCGCGACATCGGCCTTTCGACGAACGGAACACTGCTCGGGCGTGAAGTGGAGCCGGGTCTGACCATGGCGCACGCCTTGCGAAACGCCGGCGTGCGATCGGTTAACATCTCGCTCGATACATTATCTCGAGGCGTTTATTCGCAGATCACGGGCCGTGATTTACATTCACAGGTTCTCGACGGGATCGACGCGGCAATCGCAGCCGGATTCGACCTAATAAAATTGAATTGTGTTCTTATGCGCGGTCGGAATGAGGACCAGCTAATCCCGCTGATAGAATTCGCCGCCACGCGCAATTTGATTCTCCGTTTCATCGAGATGATGCCGGTCAGTACGAGCGAAGTCCTGGACGATAAAAATTTCGTGTCGATCTTTGAGGCGAAACGGTCGATCGAGTCGCATTACGGCAACCTGATTCCGGAGCCGGAGTTTCGAACAAATGGTCCGGCCAGTTATCATCAAGTCGCGGGACGCCAGCAGCGTATCGGGTTCATCGGGGCGATGACGAACCTTCATTTTTGCGAGAGCTGCAACAAACTTCGTCTCACCTGCGATGGGAAATTGCGCCCTTGTCTCGGGAGCTATCTCGAGTTCGACATTATGAAGCCGTTGCGCGCCGGCGCGAGCGATGACGAGTTGCGCCAGTTTTTTCTCGATGTGGTAGATCGAAAACCTGAGCAGCACGATTTTCGCAATAATTACAAGCCGGGCCGCAAAATGGTCGCAATCGGTGGTTGATAGATGACGGGGCTCTCACACATCGACCCCGACGGTCGAGCGCAAATGGTCAATGTCTCAGCCAAACCGCTCAGCGCCCGGACGGCGGTTGCGACAGGAAAAATTCGGCTCCAGCCCGAAACGCTCGCTTTGATTTCCAAAGATCAAATCGCAAAGGGCAACGTCTTCGCAACCGCGCGGATTGCCGGGATTCAAGCGGCGAAAGATACCGCGCATCTCATCCCCCTTTGCCACACCCTGCCGCTCAGCGAAATCAAGATCGACATCGTAACGTCGCAGTCTAGCGCTGAAGTAATTTGCACCGCGCGGACGGTTGCACAGACCGGCGTGGAGATGGAAGCCCTCACCGGCGTCACCGTCGCGCTCCTCACCATCTACGACATGTGCAAGGCCGTGGACAAAGAAATGACGATTTCAAAAATCCGATTGCTCAAGAAAACAAAGCGCACTGTAACGGCGGTCTATGACCGCCGAAACCAAAATAAACGGCGCTCATAGAGCACCGCTACAATTAAAAATGCAGATAGCCGTTGGCATCATTACCATCTCGGATCGTGCCAGCGCCGGCGACTACCAGGATCTCGGCGGACCGGCGCTGAAACAGGTTGCACAAAAAGCGGGCTGGCAGGTTCTTTCTGAGGCGATCGTTCCGGATGATGAAGCGCGCATTCAGGAGACGATTCGCTCCTTCTCCCGGCAAGGATGCGCCTTGATCCTCACGACCGGCGGAACAGGAATTGGTCCGCGTGACGTTACGCCAGAAGCGATCCGCGCAATCATGCGCGTCGAGCTCCCCGGCTTCGGAGAAATAATGCGCGCTGAATCGATGAAGGTCACGCCCAACTCGATTTTGTCCCGCAGTCTCGGGGCGATTGTCGATCTTTCGCTCGTGATTGCGCTTCCGGGAAAACCGAGCGGCGCCGTGGAATGCCTGGGCTTTGTGCAAGGCGCAATCACGCACGGAGTCGCGCTCGCGCAGAACGTGCCGACCTCGTGCTGATTTTTTAGTCGGGATAAATAAGCAGTCGCATTAATTGCCTGCCGTAGTTCGTGAGATGCGCGTTTTCGCCGTGTCCGGAAATTACGTCACGAGTCAAAGAGGAATAATCGATCGAGCTTTTTTTAACATAGCTCAGCTCCGGCTGCGTTACTTGTTTGTCGCTTGGTTCAATTCTTAAGGGCACACCGGAGCGCGCAAAAGAGACTTCCCATGAGGATTTCTGGTTCCGGGCGCCCGCCACCAGCATCCAAGGATAGAGCTTTGGCAGCTCGAAATGCGGCGATTTAGGCAGGCTCACTTTGTAGAATACCTCTTCCCTGCTGAGGAACTCGGGAATGGTGAGCGCGGGATTTTTGCGGAGCGCAAGAAAGAGCCGCGCGATATCAAGACCGGCAAGATTGATGCCGTTGTAAATGCCATTGTGATTGGGATCGTTTCTAAAGAATGCGTTGTACCACGTCTCGAATTGATGACTGAACATCAGATTCAATTCCAAGTGGAGATGTGCGCGCGCCTGATTCAATCCGGCCCCGGTGTAGCCCATCACGGCGATATGCTGGCCGCGTTTCACCGTATCGCCGGGCTGCACGGCGATTGAACTCAGATGTCCGTACAAACTGTAGTAATCAGAGCCTTCCCAGTGGTGCTCGATCACGATGTATTTGCCGTAGTTGGAGTAGCCGGGCACGAGGTTGGTGTGGACGACTTGTCCATCGGCTATAGCGCGCACTTCATCGAGAGGTTCGCCACGCGCATCGCGGTGCAGGGCGCGAATGTCGATGCCTTCGTGGAACCGGGTGTAAACGATACCTGCTGACGTCTCCATGGGATCACGCACAAAACCATATTGACCCCCTTCCCACGGCGTGGACTTCACTCCTTTGTAATTGCGCTCGATATATTGGTAAAATGCGGGACCGTCGCCTGCGAAAAGCGCGTCGTTATCGGTTGGCAGGACAAGATCGACGGTAGTTCCCGCAGTCTGACCGATCATGGAAAGATGGAAAACGAGAACGACCGAAAATGCCGCTGCCTGTGACCGCATGGCCCAATTATCGTTTACGCTGGCCGATTAGCCCCCAATCTCTTTTCATCGAGTCAATATCGGCTGCAGTTAGTCCAGAAGCGATGTAGATTTTTCCATCGGAAACGCGCTTGTCGATTTCAAGCTGGGTAATTAGACGGCCATTGATGAGCACAAAGAGGAAACTGCCCCGGCGCTCGATGCTCAAGGTGTCGAGCATGATCTTTCCGTGTTCATCAAGTTGCAACAGCGCGCCATAAGTTCCGTCTTTGGCGGTATAAGGATAATATGCGATGACGTCACGCTCGGAAATGCGCGGTATTTTTTCGATCGCAACATTTTTCCCGGAAAGTTGTGCGCGAACCGACGTTGCGAAGATCTCGGTATCCTGGGGATTAGCTTGTGTGTGCACCCGGAAGATGCAGTGCCGTGGTTTTGCGGCCCAGACAGCTTTCTGGGCGACGGGCAGCGCGAAAAGCATCCAGACCGCAAGCGCACAGAGATTCTTCATGCCGATTGATAAAGAGTTTGACAGGATTTGCAACGTTTGCTGTTTAACCCGCTCATGAGGCGACGCTTTGCATTGCTGCTTCTGATAGTCGGGATCATCGGGCACACGTTTGGCCAGGATGCCGCCCCCACAGCAACGCCGCAAAGACGCAGTTGGTTGGGGCGCGTTCTCCATCCATTTTCTTCCGAACCGATTCCGAGATACAAAGATCCGAGATTGCGCGGCCTTGGGCTTGATCTTCAGATTACTCCCCAGACCATTAAGCTCTCAGAAGTCCGCCAGCTCGCCATCAAAGTGACGGTCACGAACCAGTCCAAGCGCCCCATTCCTCTCGATTTTCCGACCAACCAGAGAATCGAAATTTATTTGAGAAACTCGACGGGAGACATCCTGACGAAGTGGTCCGACAATCACGCCATCGCCCAAAAGTCTGCCCTGGTCTTGATCAATCCGCAGGAGCACGTCGAATACAACGAGACGATTGCAACGCGCGATCTGACGCCGAATAAAGTTTTTATCGCCGAGGTTCTCTTTCCCGCATATCCTGAGTTACGAATCCGGCAAAAATTTCTGGCTGTGCCGTGAGAGAGTTGATAGTCGAGGCTGATGGTTGATAGAGTCGAATCGTGTCGGTCAATCAACTATCAACCAGAACTTATCAACTCTTCTCAGATTACCACACCCATCCCCAGGGACATCGGGTGCAGCCTTACACGCAAGCGTTGCTTCAGCCTTGGGCGGACCGGGCGCGCAAAATGGCATTAACCGACATCGCCTTCACCGATCACGACCGTTATCATACGGGCATCGATTTTGATGAAATCGACCGTCTCCGGGAAAGAAACCCCGATCTGAAATTCCGCGCTGGCATCGAACTGGATAACGATCCAATTCACTCAGCGGCCGGCCGAAAATGGATCGAGCAACATTGGAACAAGCTCGATTTTGTCCTGGGCTCGGTTCATTTCCTCGATCGCGCCGATCAAATGTTCGACAGCGTGCCGGTCGGCGCGGAACAATTCGAGGGCAGCAGTATCGACGCCATTTACGCCGATTACTTTCGGCGTGTCCGCGAAATAGCCGCGACTGGGCTTGTCGATTGTCTGGCCCATCTCGATCTTATCAAAATCCACGGTCATCGGCCGGATACAGAGATCGACGCGATGGTCAACGAGACGCTCGATCTTATTCGTTCGCGCAATCTCGCGGTTGAGCTTTCCACCGCTGGATGGCGCAAGCCCGTAAACGAACTTTATCCCGCGGACCGAATCGTCGAACTCTGTCTGGAGAAAAGGATTCCTTTCACGACTGCCTCCGACGCACATTCGCACGCGCAACTTGGCGATCATTTCCCGCGTCTCGCAGAGAAGATGTCGATCTTCGGGATTCGCGAAGTGTGCGTTTTCGAAAAGCACAAACGCAAGATGGGCGTTGTATGCGCAATATCATCGTAGCCACAGCTGTGCCGGCTGCTTTCATTCAAACCGCGCGCTATAGCTGAAGATCGAGCTGGGATCGGTCTTGGTCCGATAATGTCTTTTCAGTTTCGGAAGGCAGCGGCAGATCAAATCCGAGACGGTGGGCGAGGCGCTGGCAGGTTTCGGGCGCAAATCCTTCGAAGTGGTTGCTTACAAATGCCCAGACATTGCGCAGCTCCGAAAGATGCCGCTCGATTTTGAGCGACCAGCTTTCAAGGGCGGCCTCCCGCTTCCACAGCAGTTTTTCGTAACGATGGACGTGGCCTCCATCGACATCGTATTTCGTTGTGTAATCGCCGAGCAAACGGAGATAGAGGAAATCCGCGGTCCGCGGCAGGAATTCGAACGGAGCAAGATTTCGTTCGTTGAGCGGAGTCGTGTCGGCCCACACCCAGCAAACGCGATATTTCTCCAGAAGACCAACGATCTGCGGCCGATGCCATCCGGCATGACGAAATTCAATCGCGAAACGGAAATCGCGGGGCAATTGCACAAGAAATGCGCGCAGGGCCGGTTTGCCGTCTTTTGGAGCAAAGGACGGCGGGAGTTGGATGAGAATGACCCGGAGCTTCGGTGCGAGCGGGGTGATGGCCCGGAGGAATGAATTTAACTCTGCTCTGCAATCGCGCAGGCGACAGGCGTGCGTGATCTCGCGGGGGAGTTTACACGTGAAACGAAAGGTGGCAGGGGTCATCTCGACCCAGCGGCGAATGGTATTTTCCGCGGGCGCAGCATAAAAGGTTGAATCTATTTCCACGACCGGGAAGTGGTTGGCGTAGAATTCGAGCCATTGAGAGTCCGGCAAATCCGACGGATAAAAAGTACCGCGCCAGTCTTCAAAGCTCCACGCACATGCACCGATGCGTATTTTTTTCTGATCGGTCAGATTCAAGCGAGATTGGGAAATTAATCGGTTTCGCGCCTTCGAAAAGCTGTTACTCTAAAAATCGGAGGTGAATAGCCAGCCGTCGGGTTCGTGTTCGAGTGGCTGCTGAACTTGACGGAACGGATAAGTTAAATACGCTGCCACACCCCATGAATTTCTTCTTTCGTGCCATTCTACTTGTTACTGCTGCCGCCCTGATTTTGCCGGAATCAGGCGTGGGCTCGATTATCTTTCAACCGGGCAAAAAAGCGAAGTTTGTAGCGCCTGGGGACGAAGAAATAAGCGAGACCGCACTGGAGTTGTATCAGATTGGGCAGAGTGCCGAAAAGCAAGGCAACGTGAAACGAGCGATTCACGCGTATAAGAACATTGTGCGGCAGTATCCCAGAGATGCTCTTGCGTCCAGCGCCCTGTATCGCGCGGCGCAACTGCAGGAACAGCTGCATGATTATCTCCCAGCGGCCGACTCGTATCGCCAGCTGGTCGAAAGATATCCTGCCAGCCCGCACTTCGATGAAGCAATCGAGGCACAGTTTCGTATCGGCGAAATTTATCTGGCCGGGAAGAAGTTGAAAATCCTTGGCATCCCGATTGCGTCGGCGCTGGATCGCGCGGTGACTATTTTCGCTAACGTTGTTCGGACAGCGCCCTACGGAAAGTACACAGCGCGAGCGCAATTTGACATTGGCCTCGCGCGCGAGAAACAGCACGTACCCGAGATGGCAATCGAAGCTTACCAGGCGGTCGTGGACAAATTTCCAAACGAACCGGTGGCGGCGGATGCGCAATATCAGATCGGTTATATCTGGTTTAGTGCGGCGCGAACTGGCACAAAAGATTTTGCAGCCACGACCAACGCCAAAACGGCTTTCCAGGATTTCCTATTTCACTATCCAAACAGTGAGAAAGCAGCACAGGCCCGCGCAAACATGGCGCTTCTCGAGCACAAGGAGACAACTAGTTCCTACGAAGTGGCCAAGTTTTATGACAAACAGAAATATTATCGCGCCGCTGTCATCTATTATAACGAGGTAATTCGTCAGCAGCCAGGATCAAAGGAAAGCGATCACGCCAAGAAACGGATTGACGCATTGCGCGCAAAGGTCGGCGATGCCGCGCTTCAACCTGCTCTTGCGACGGCAGAGGCTGCCAAGAAAAAGGGGAATGCGCGTGAAACACGGATGGCTAAAAGTGGATCGGCAAAGCCGGGTCCGGCAAATAACGAAGCTCCGTTGCCGGCACCGGAGACCGATGTTTCGTTGCCTCCTCCGGCTTCACTCGCACCCGACACCACAACTGCGCCTGCACCCCTATTGGTTCCACCGAGCACGAGCCCGAGCTCCGGTACGTCTCCCGCCCCTGCGACGTCGCCCTCTCCAGAAGCGTCCGCCTCACCGGCGCCGTGAAAGCCTCATTTGCGGCAGTATTTGCCTGCGTCACCCTCAGTGGTTGCCTCGGCTACCACGTCGGGCCGGTAAAGCCATATTACCTTCGGGACGTTCACACAATTGCTGTCCCGACCTTCAAAAACCGCACCCTCGTCCCGCGCATCGAAGTATTGGTCACCGATACAGTTATCAAGCAGCTGCAACAAGATGGGACGTTTCAGGTTGCGAGTGACGGCAACGCAGACGCAACTTTAACCGCCGAGATAGATCGCATCAACCGAAGCCCGGCGCGTTCCGTGCGGGGTAATGTCCTGGCTACGACCGAGTTTAATCTGGCCTTGGTCGTGAGATACACGCTGATTGGGCGGGACGGTAGCCTGCTGGTGTCGCGGGCCGAGGCTGTTGGAGCGACCAGCTTTTTTGTTGGTACGGATGTGACTACAGATGAGCGGCAAGCATTGCCCCTCGCTACCGAAGACCTTGCCACCAGGTTAGTCAGCCAGCTGAGCGAGGGCTGGTGATGACTGATGAAAGGTGAAGAAAGGCTTTGGTCGATCCTCAATGACAAACTTGATAATCTGCGTATTGCCAATCGTTTGCCCGAGGCAATTCGCATTGCTGAAACGGCGCTCGAAGTTGCCAAGCGCGCTTTTCCAGGGGCCGGGATGCCGCTGGCGACCAGCTTCGAAAAGTTAGGGCAGCTCCTCGATCAAAGCGGAGACCGTGCTGCGGCCAGAGCGCATCTGCTAAAGGCACATGCGATCCTGGAGAAGGTAAAACCACCGGATCAGCGCGCCATCTTCCGCTCCGCGCGTCGGTTGGCGTTCTTATGCGATAATCTCGGTCAAACAGAGGAGGCGATCGGCTTCTACGAGAAAGCGATCGCGGCGGGTACTCAATTTGAAGACCTCCCTTACTCAGATCTGGGCACGATGTTAAACAATGTTGCGCTTATCTTCCGCAAGTCGGGACGGCAGAAAGCGGCGGAACCCTACTATCTGCATGCTTTGCAGATTTACGAGAAGCAGCTCGGGCCCGATCATGCCGATGTAGCGTCAGTCCTAAACAATCTGGCCGTCTTTTACACTAACGAACGCCGGTACACGGAGGCGGAGAAAATACACCTTCGTGCGCTGGCTATTCGCGAGAAACTTTACTCGTCCGCGCATCCGGACATTGCGCAATCAAAGTGCAACCTTGCTGTGCTCTATCATTCGCGTGGCGATTACGAGAAAGCAGCTGAGTTTTATCGCGCTTCACTCAAGACTTGGGAGGAGACAAACGAAAAGCCCTCCGAAGATTATGAGATTGTCGTCTCGAATTACGCCGATCTTTTGCGTTCTCTCGGCCAGGTGCGTAAGGCGCACCAATTGGAAATCCGTGCGCGCAAGAGGCGCTCAGGTTAATTTAACCACGGATCGCTCGCCCTCCTGTCACAAGATCAACATCGTTGGTTTAACCTTGCAGCTTACACGCGCATGCGCATTGTAGCGGCCACTGCCTTTTGCTCGCGTGGCGGAATTGGCAGACGCGTACGGCTCAGGACCGTATGGGGAAACCCGTGGAGGTTCGAGTCCTCTCGCGAGCAGTCCTGGCAGAGTAGCAGGAACGAAGAGATGTCAGTTCGAATGGGCTGACTTACTTCTTCGCAGCTCTCCTTCTGGCTGCCCAGCGTGCTTTCATTAGCTGGGAAAGTCTTTTCCGTCCGGCGGCGGTGATTCCACCCTTTTTCCTGGCGGGAGTTGTTTTTCTGCCCGCCTTTAGCTTTGCCCAGCGGGCTCTGGCGGCAGCCGCAAGTTTTGCCCGAGTCGCGGCCGACATTCGTCGGCGGCCTCCGCGGCTTGAGGAGCTTGCCGGAGCACCTCTCAGGATTGAGGACAGACGTCTTTCCAACGCATCGATTTGCCGGCGAACCGAAACGGCTTCTTCTAAAGTTGCAACAGATATATCCATGAATGGTGAGATAGCCGGAGTTGGGTGCCATGGCAATCAACTTTTGCAACAAATCAGATGTCCAAGGTTTTTGCCGCGGCTTCCGTGTGTTACTACATTGGGGTAATAACCAGAAAAAGGAGGAGCGGTTGTAGAATTACAAGTTCATAGTGAGTCCGTTTATGATGACGAACGCCAGTATCGCGACACAACCCGAGCGGGTCCGGCAGATGTTCGCGTCCATCGCTCGACGCTACGATCTGGCGAATCACATGCTCAGTTGCGGCGCCGATTTTTATTGGCGAAAACGTGCCGCGGAAATAGTCGGCAACTGGCAGCCGAAGAAAATTGTCGATCTTGCCACGGGCACTGGAGACTTGGCACTCGCGCTACAAAGAAAATTACCGGCTGCGGAAATTGTTGGAGTTGATTTTCTGCCGGAGATGTTGGAGCTGGCGAAGCAGAAAGGCGTGCGGCAAACCATTGTGGCTGACGCGATGAGACTGCCATTTGCCAATTCTTCGTTTGATTGCGTGACGGTTGCCTTTGGTTTGCGCAACATGGAAGAGTGGGGCGGAGCGCTGCGCGAAATGGCGCGCGTGCTCAGAACCACTGGCCATTTGCTTGTTCTTGAGTTTTCTCTCCCTCGATTATCGATCCTTCGGGGCTTTTACCGCTTTTATCTGCATCGATGCCTGCCGCTTCTCGGTTCCTTTCTCACCAGGCAACAGAAGGCTTATGATTACTTAGGCGAATCAATCGAGGAATTTCCGAGCGGCCAGACGATGCTCCAATTGATGGAAGCTAATGGTTTCAGCAATGCTATTGCAGAACCGCTCAGCGGCGGCATCGTGACGATCTATACAGCGGATAAGTAGGGGCGAGGCGATTGACTTCAATCGCCCCTACCTGGGCGTCGCTGTGGGCGTTGCGCTCATTGACGAAGCCGATGATGCGCTCGTGCCGGGTGCTGGCGTAGGACTCCCCGGCACAACGGCAAGCGGCAACCGGAGCGTATTAAAATCGGGATCGCCGACGACAAACGTGCCTTCGCGTTCTTCTGCACGCGCGAACCATGTTCCGTCGCCGTCCTTGCTGCCAATCAAGAGCTTGTGAGAGCTCTTGTCGTCTAGCGAAGTGGTGAATGTGATCGTGAGCTGCGGTTTATCGAAGCCTTGCTCCGGCGCGGTCGCCGCGGCGACCCAGCGCACCGCATGCAAGTTCGACAATGTGGTAAGCAACGATTGTAGATTCGTCTGGTTAATCGATCCGCCTCCGTTCACCCAGGTCCATTCACCTTTCGCGTTGCGCACAAGCGATGACTCATTGTTTGCAGCCACGCTCAAACGATGAATCTGCTCCGGTTTAAATTTAAAGATCCACAACTCCTGCCACTGCAGAGGATCAGTGGAAATTTGGTCTAGCAGGCTGCGGCGGACCGCGACAACGAACGGTTCATCGCCAAGCCGCGCGTAAACAGCATCGCCATCTGCTTTTCCAAAAACGATGGTAGCAAAGGGCTGCTCACCCGCTTTGGTCTCGGCAGTATTCTCCGAGGCGAAGGAACTGAACGTCAATTGCAGTTGCGGTTTATCGAGGCCGTATTTCGGCAAATTGGAGGCGACGTCTTCAACGAATCGTGTCAGCTGCTCATTTTGCAACCTCTCGATGAGACGCCGGACCTCCCCGGAATTTGCCGGCGCGTTCTTCCGGCTGACGATCGTCCAGTTCTCACCTTTGCGCGCCAGCACGGTCTTGCCCTTACCCGGAGCATCAATTGTGATCCGATCAAGAATGTTTGTGTCGATCCGGACCAAATGTCGATCGCGCAAGCCATTTGGTTTGGTGTCGAGAACCTCCTCGATCTTCTTTGGCAGCGTGTAAACGAATCCACGCGGGGCGAACCGCACATATAGCTGGTCTTTTTCTTTTTCCGGCACACCGCCGATCTGCAGCAGCTGTCCCCGTTTATCTTCCTGTGTAAATAGCGTGATCGCGCCGCGCGGTTCCGCCAATCCATAAGCGTGGAGATCGCCGTGGTCGTCAGCCACGAATTGCTGAATACGGGCGGTGGTGACCTGCGCGATCAGATCCGCAATTTTTTGATCATCGCCGCGCGCGCGAAGCGGTTTCACGATATCCCAGTGATCGCCTTTTTTCTGAAGCTCCATTTCACCGGCAGGCGTCTTGAGTACAACGCGCGTAACCTGCGCAGTGATTAGGTCGGTTAATTTTCGGTCGCGAAACTCTTCCGGCTTTTTATCGACATCCTTCTTAACCGATTGTCCGGCGAGAAAAGTCTCTTTCGAGTTATCAAAACGCACATACATCCTGCCTTCCAGGACCGCGTCTTTTCCGAACAGAATTTCCGGCGGTCTATCCTGACCGATTAATTTGAGCTTCAGCTTCGGCTTGTTCAGGCCGTACTCGTTCAGTTTGTTTTTGTCGGCCTCGATTTCTTTTGCCGAAATCGTCCCGTCCTTCTGCCAATTCTCCAAGTCTGACAGCAGATTCTCGATTAAAGAAGCGTCTGCCTGGTCTTTGATCGGCGTCTCGAGGCGCCATTTGCTGTCGCGGCGCCGCATCTCGATTTTTTCGTCGCCATTTTGAATGATGACGCCATCGATTTTGGCCCGATCGAAGTTGACCACGTTCTGCGCCTGGCGTTTGGCCTCTTCCGTGCCCGGCTGTTTAAGCTCAAAAAATCTGAAGTAGGCGAAAACCGCCAGAACAATCGCAGCTAGAACAAAGGTGGTCCTCCAATTCATAGATGCCCTCTACGAATTAAACGCGCCGCTGCCACCAAACCGCTGCCCCGAGTGCCGCAAAAATGAGCGGCATGCCGACCAGGACGATCCAGCGCAGATTACGCAACGCGTCTTCATTCAGAGTGAAGATGAGAGGTTTGGAAATTTTCGGTGCGATCCCGATCAACTGCTCACGACTGAGCAGCCAGTTCACGCCGCCAGAGATGAAATCGAGCGCCTGCTGATCCTGTGTGACCGCATTGTCCTGAACGAAAGTCGCGTTGCTTACAACGACTAGTCGCGACGAATTCATCTGCACGCGCTCGTCCGCGCTTGCACCTCTTTCCACGGCGGCGCCAATCGTCGGTGGAGCGCCAGCAGCTTTAGCATCGGTCTGAAATTTCGCCTGGTTGTCCGAATTGTAATCCGTCTCGGCAAAATAGCCTTTCTCCGCCTGGATTAACGGATCGAGGCGAACATTGGCCGCGCGCACGCGGTCAGGCTCAAGCGTGAGCGAAGATGTGCCCCCCAAAAAAAGCGCACGCGCGTCGGCCAGACGTTTTGTGACCGGGTTGCCGCCCAGAAAATGGGCCTGCACATCGCGGGTGAGGGCCAGTTCCTGGATTCCGGTGCGCAAGAAAACCATCAGCCGGTCGTCATTCACTTTGACGCCAAGCTCGCTCAGAAAGGCATCCAGCTTTGGTGTCTTTGCTGCGGGATCGAGGAGCAACAGAATTCGTCCCTGTTTGTCCCAGAAGTCGCGCAATAATTTCATTTCGCGATCGGAAAAATCGTATTGCGGCCCGATCATCAGGATCGTCTTCAATTCCGCGGGAATTGCGCCGACGTCGAAAAGATTCAACTCCTGGAACTTGATGTTCTCGCTCTCAATGAACGCCTTTAGCACGGCGATGGTGGTGTTTTCGGAGAGCGGTGGTTCCTTGTGACCGATCACGTAGCCGAGAGTGTTTTTCTTTCCTTCCACGAGGTCCATCATCGCGCTCGTGATTGCCTGTTCGCCTTTAAATGCGCTGACCCGCGGGCCTTCGCCGAAGGCCATCCCGCTTTGATCTATGTCAGCCATCTCGGACGCCTTAACGGTTTTGTTGCGGCCCTGGTAATCAATGACCAGAAGACTTTCGTCGCTGACGACTTTGTACTTGTCGAACAACTCTTTGGCGCGAGAAAGATTGCGCTCGGGATCGATGTGCTCGATGTCGATCTTTCCCTTCGCGGCGTACTGATACTCGGTCAGCAAATTCTGCACGTCCACCGTGATCGGGGTGCTGGGCGAAAAGAAGACCACGATACGCATCTTCCCTTTGATTGTCTTGAGGAAACGCTTTGTTTTGTCCGAGAGCGCGTATTTTTGATCGCGGGAAAAATCCCAACGCGCGTAATGTTTGAAAGCGATGGCATTCACCATCCCCGCGAGAAACAAAATGAGAACGATTTGCGCGAGCACATTAAAACCGATCTGAACGCGGCGGATTTTCTTCGGACGTCTTTGCGGCATTGCCTCGTCACCCATTCGTCACAGCCTCCATTTGCGTGATTGGAACGCTTGATGGGTGAGCGCCAGCATCACGACTGTCATGCTCAGGTAGAAAACGATCGGGCGCGTATCGATCACGCCGCGCGAAAATGTTCCCATGTGCTCGATGGCGGAGAAATAGCCCAGCAGGTCGCGCGTCGCTGAGCTGACGTCGAGAAGAATAAACTGAACAAGCCCAAGAAAGAAGAGCAGCGTAATCGCGCAAAAGGAAATAATCGCGGCGATGATTTGGTTCTTGGTCAGAACGGATGCGAGGCAACCGATCGAAAGATAGAACATGCCGAGCAACAAAAGCATTAAATAGGAACCCGAATATGCTCCGGCAGAATGGGCGGCAGCTTGTCCGGTAATTTTCTGAAAAATTAGAAAATAGAACGCCGGCGGAACCCAGAGGACCAGATAAAAGACCAGTGCTCCGAAAAATTTCGAGAGCACAACCTGCCAGTCGCGCACGGGCGCGGTCATGAGTGGCTCGATCGTGCCGAGTTTAAATTCCTCTGCGAACAAGCGCATGGTGATGAGCGGAAAAATCAAGACAAACGCAAACCAGAAGAAGACCGAGTTAAAAAACGCTTCCTGCACCGTGTATTGGACCTGGCGCTGGTTCATGAAGGAAACTTGAAAATAAAAATCCACGCCGGCAATGATCAGAAAAAAAATGAGAACGACATAGGCGATCGGCGAGTGAAAATAGCTGCGGACCTCGCGCAAGAGCAGAGTGTAAAACTTACGCATTGATCCTCCCGAACGACGATGTCGATCTTCTATGCTTCATCTATAGCGAATCGGAGTGTGTGATCTCCACGAACACATCCTCGAGCGTTGCTCGACGTTGAGTTAGCTCGCGCACGGTCCAATGCCGATCGGTAGCAAGCCGAAAAATTTCCTCGCGCACGTCAACGCCTGACTCCACCCGTAATGAAAATATTTTCCACTCGCCGTCTACATCGACAATTACATCCCGGACACCTGAAATTTTCTTCAGTTCTTCGACGCCGTTATCAGGGCCCACTTTGGCTTCGACGACCACGCCACCAGCCTGCCGGATTTTCCCGAGCAAATTTTCCGGCGTATCGCACGCCTCGATCCGCCCCTTGTGAATGATGATGACTCGACTGCATGTCATCTCGACCTCCGGCAGAATGTGCGTTGATAGCAAAATCGTGTGCTGTTTGCCCAAATTTTTGATGAGCGCGCGCACCTGGCGAATTTGATTTGGATCGAGACCGATGGTCGGCTCGTCGAGAATGAGAAGATCGGGCTCGTGCAAAAGCGCGTCCGCCAGGCCGACTCGTTGCCGGTAACCCTTCGAGAGGGTGCCGATCAATTTTTTCTCTACTTCTTTAAGACCGCAAAGCTCTTTTACATCTCCAACTCGCTCCATGAGGCGGCGGTGCGGGACTCCTTTCAGCGCGGCACGATAGTCGAGGTATTCTGTTACGCGCATATCGTTATAGAGCGGCACATTTTCCGGCATGTAGCCGAGATGCGCCCGGGCCTGCAGCGATTGCTCAAAAACATCGTACCCGGCGACGGTGGCGCGACCTGAAGTGGGCGGCATGAAACTGGCTAAAATGCGCATCGTAGTAGTTTTGCCAGCGCCGTTCGGCCCCAGAAATCCCATGATTTCGCCCTGGCCAACTTCGAAATTCAAATCCTGGATCGCAGCCTGTCCGGCGTAGCGTTTGGTCAGATTTTCAACCTTAATCATTGCGCGACATTTCCATGAGACAATCGAACCGTAATTGCGTTGCGATTTTTTTTAATCAACGCCCTGTCATGGTTAACCTTGCAATTTGCTGAGTTTGTCCGCCTGCCTGGATTACACCGATCGTGAACTCTACACTAGTGCCACTTCGCATCAGTCCAAGCAGGTCTTCGACTTGTTTGACAGAGTTTGCTTCGGATTTGCCAACTCGGTAGACCACCAGTCCGCGTTGGACGCCGGCGTCATCTGCAGGGCTCCCCGGTTCGATCGCGGTAATGAGCACACCGTGGCCTCGTGCATAGCCCAGCGCGTCGGTTAATTCTTCGCTCAAATCCTGCAATTGCATTCCAAATAATCGCTCGGCGTTGGATGTCGACGTCTCGCTGGTTGCGGGTTGTTTCTTTTCTTCAGGCTGCTTCTGCGCAACTCTTTTAAAGCGAGCAACGCTTTCGCGTACGGCATCCGCCGGAATAGCAAAACCGAGTCCCTGCGTGGGGACTCCTTGCGGCGTGAACGCCATTTTCGCCGAGCTAATCCCGACCAGCCTCCCGGAAATATCAATCACCGGCCCACCGCTATTGCCGGGATTAATTGCAGCATCCGTCTGCACCAAGTCCTTGTAATCGATATCGTCGACGGTAATGTTGCGCTTTACTGCGCTAAGAACTCCGCGGCTGATTGAGCTGCCGTACCCAACTGCATTACCGACTACAATGACCGTCTCGCCAAGCAGATTTGGAGAAATATTATCGAGGCTGACAAATGGAAACGCCGCTTTGGCATCGATCTTGATGAACGCCAGATCGGTCTTGTCGTCACCGGTGATGTAGTGAGCGTTGTAGGTTTTTCCGTCGTTCGTCGTGACGTGAATTTTCAAATCAGCGGCGCGCTCGACGACGTGCTGGTTGGTGATGATGTAGCCGGCTGGATCGACAATGAACCCGGAGCCGAGACTTTGCAGAGTCTGACGAATCTCACGCGGCCGGACGCGATTGTAACCAAAGAATTGCGCGTAAAAATCCTCAAATGGATCGCGTACCGTTCGCCTGACCACGCGCTCGGTATTAATATTGACGACGGCGGGCAAAACTTTTGCCACGGCCAGGACAGCAGGTTCCGACGCGGGATCGGCTTGGGCGAATGCAGTTGTCGATCTTGCGAAGAGAACTCCACAGGCTGTAGCAGAAATCAGGATATAACGGCGATGCGAGCGCATTCCGGCTGCAAGTAACGGAACACTCTCCGCACTGTCAACTTGCCGCGCCGCGTAATAGTCGCAGATTAATTTTCGTATGCGCACTTCAATTGCTGCTCGTGCAAATCTCGAATTGATCGAGGAGAACTACCGGCGTTGGCGGCAAAATCCTGAGTCGGTCGATTCGGGATGGGCCGCCTTTTTCGAGGGCTTCGAGCTGGGAGAGACGCCGGAACGAAATGGGGCTGTCGGCAAACCTGCTGAAATTCGCGAGAGTTCGCTGCAATCGCGCGTGGACGGGCTTGTTTACGCCTATCGGACGCTCGGTCACACGATCGCGCGCCTGGATCCATTGGCCGACAAGCGACGGGAAAATCCGCTGTTGACGCTGCGCGAACTTGGATTCAGCGAGAAGGATCTCGATCTTCGGGTTTCATCGAAATTCTTTCTCGACAATCGGCAGATGACGCTGCGCGAGATGATTGCCACCCTGAAGAATATTTACGCCGGCTCGATTGGCGCCGAGTTCATGCACATCCAGAACACTCGGGTCCGGAATTGGGTGCTGCACCGTCTGGAATCGCGACCGGCAAAACTGGAGACGCCTCGGACGGTGCAGATCGCTTTGTTGCGTGCGCTGCTGGAAGCGGAATCCTTCGAGGTCTTTTTACACACGCATTACGTCGGGCAGAAGCGGTTCTCGCTCCAGGGCGCGGAATCGTTGATGGTGATTCTGGATACTATTTTGCACAAGTGCCCAGGCGCCGGCATCGAGGAGATTTGCATGGGAATGACGCACCGCGGTCGTCTCAACGTGCTGGCGAATTTCCTGAAAAAATCGCTCAACGTCATCTTCACTGAATTCACCGAAAATTACATTCCCGATCTGGTCGCGGGGGATGGCGATGTGAAATACCATCTCGGCTACCGGACGGTGCGAAAACTTGGTTCCGGCGCCGAGATTGAAATCAGGCTTTCCGCCAATCCGAGCCACCTCGAAGCGGTCGATCCCGTTGTCGAAGGCACGGCGCGCGCGCGCCAGCGTATTCGCGACGATACCGAGCACCGCCGCAAAGTTTTGCCTCTTCTTATTCATGGTGATGCCGCCTTTGCAGGGCAGGGGATCGTCGCGGAAACCCTTAACATGTCGCAACTAGCCGGTTATAGCACTGGCGGCACGCTGCACGTGGTCGTGAATAACCAAATCGGTTTCACCACACTGCCCGAAGAAGGGCGCTCGTCGATGTACGCTACCGACGTCGCGAAAATGATCGAAGCTCCGATTTTCCATGTGAACGGCGATGATCCCCTTGCGGTGAAGTTTGTGACCGAAATGGCGCTCGATTTTCGTCAGGAATTTGGACGCGACGTTGTGATTGACATGTACTGCTATCGCAAGCATGGCCACCAGGAAGTTGACGAGCCGTCATTCACTCAGCCCGATCTTTACGCCAGAATCGAACAGCGGCCGTCGGTTGCGCAGTTATACAAACGGGAACTGCTCGAAGCCGGAACACTTACTGAAGACGATGCGGCTTCGCTTGAAACCGAGTTTCAGCTTCGACTCGAAATGCCCCTCGACAATGTCAAAGCAGTCGAGAAAGAGAAAGGTGACCGGCAGGCGAAGTTCAGGGAATCGACTGCTGTTTTTCAGCCGGAATACACGAGCTCTTGCGAGCCGACCGCCATTAGCGAAGAAACGCTGAAGAAGATTGTCGATGGCCTGACGAGCGTGCCGGATGGCTTCAATGTTCAGCCGAAAATCCAACGCATCGTTCTCGACCATCAGCGCAAAGTTTTTGAAGCCGGCGGTCCTTATCAATGGCATTACGCCGAGGCGCTCGCGTTTGGGTCGCTTCTCTTGGAAGGAATTCCAGTCAGATTATCGGGTCAGGACAGTTCGCGCGGGACCTTCAGCACGCGACATGCCATTCTTTACGACGCCAAAACCGGCCAGCCGTACGTTCCGCTCATGCATCTTTCCGAGAAGCAGGCACGCATTTGCATTTACAACAGCCTGCTCTCCGAAGCCGCGGTGCTCGGCTTCGATTACGGTTACTCGCTCGATTACCCGAACATGCTTTGCCTTTGGGAAGCGCAGTTTGGCGATTTCGCCAATGGCGCCCAGGTCATCATCGATCAATTCATTGTCTCGGCGGAATCGAAATGGCAACGGCCCAGCGGAATCGTTTTGCTCCTGCCGCACGGCTACGAAGGCCAGGGCCCGGAACATTCCAGCGGCCGCCTCGAGCGTTTCCTGCAAGCGTGCGCCGAAGACAACATCCAGATCTGCAACCTCACCACTTCAGCGCAATATTTTCACGTTCTGCGGCGTCAGATGAAACGCAATTTCGTCAAACCGCTTATCATTATGACGCCGAAAAGTTTGTTGCGCGCCGAGTTCGCTTCCTCCCGCGCGGAAGAATTTACCGGCGGCGGCTTCGAAGAGATTCTTGGTTCGCCGAGCGCCGCGCCTGCCGAAAAGATAGAACGCATCATCTTTTGTTCCGGCAAAGTTTATTACGATCTCTTTAATTATCGCGCCGAGAAAAAGGTCGATACTGCGGCGATCGTTCGAATCGAGCAACTTTACCCGCTCGCAGAAAAAAAGCTGCGGGCCACGGTCAAGCCCTATCCAAAGACAGCGAAAGTTGTCTGGTGCCAGGAAGAATCGCAAAACATGGGCGCCTGGACATTCATCGAGCCGCGGCTGCGCAAAATCTTCAAACGCGAGATTGCGTACGCTGGGCGCGACGCCAGTGCCAGTCCCGCTGTCGGCGCCCTTGCTTTGCATAAACGCGAGCAGGCCCGTCTCGTGGCTGAAGCATTTAGCATTTAATAAGGCGCGGCCGCCGTTCGCGCCGTTCGCGTCTCATGGGTCATACGCGTCGCAGAGGTCTTATATTGACGAAACGCGCTGAGCCCGCGACGCTTTTCTAAGGCATGTCTATCGAAGTCAAAATTCCCGCGGTCGGCGAATCGATCACCAGCGGTGTCGTATCTGTCTGGCATAAAAAATCCGGCGACTTCGTAAACGCCGGCGATGCACTCTTCACTCTTGAGACCGACAAGGTTTCTACGGAAATCGTCGCGGAAAAAGCTGGTCTGCTGGAGACAAAAGCTGGCGAAGGTCAGGAAGTAAAGATAGGCGAAGTCGTGGCCATAATCGATGACTCGAAGGCGCCGTCTGAGGAAAAGAAGACCGAGGAACCCTTGGAAAAAAAGAAAGAACCCGAAGCGGAGAAAAAACCCGGAGAAGAAAAAGAAAAAAAAGAGCCGCCAAAGAGAGAAAACCCCTTGTCGCCCGCGGTGCGTCGGATTGTTGAAGAAGAGCATCTCGAATCGGAAAAAATTTCAGGAACCGGAAAAGACGGTCGTCTCATAAAAGGTGACGTGCTTACGGCAGTGCAGGAACGAAAATCTGTAGGCGAAACTGCTAGCTTCCCTTCTCCGGCGGCCGAAGATCGACAAACGCAGCCGGAAACCGGTCGCTTTACGCGGAAGAAAATGTCGCCATTACGGCGCAAAATTGCGGCGCAGCTTGTGATGTCGCAGCAAACCACTGCCACTCTCACCACTTTCAACGAATGCGACATGAGCGCAGTGCAGGAATTGCGCGCCAAATCGCAGGAAGCGTTCACAAAAAAGAACGGGATCAAGCTCGGGCTCATGTCATTCTTCATCAAAGCGGCGGTGGAAGCGCTTAAAGCCGTGCCCGTGGTCAATGGCCGGATCGAGGAAGACGATTTCATCCAAAATAATTTCTACGACATCGGCGTGGCGGTCGGGACGGAGCGCGGATTAGTCGTGCCAATCGTGCGCGATGCCGACAAAAAGAGTTTTGCAGAGCTCGAGGTCGACATCGCCGGTTATGCGGTAAAAGCCCGCGAAGGCAAACTAAAGCTAGAAGATCTGCAGGGTGGGACATTCACGATCTCAAACGGTGGCGTTTATGGATCGCTTCTCAGCACACCGATTCTTAACCCGCCGCAGAACGGAATACTCGGCATGCACAAAATCATGCCGCGACCAGTGGCGGTTGATGGAAAGGTGGAAGTCCGTCCGATGATGTATCTCGCGCTAAGCTACGATCATCGTGCGATCGATGGAAGAGAAGCCGTCACGTTCCTGATCAAGGTGAAGGAGTGCATCGAGGAGCCGAAAAAGCTGCCGCTCGATTTTTAACATGCCTTATTGTCATGTCGAGCGGAGTCGAGACATCTCTCGCTGTTCTTTTGCGATGAGAGATTTCTCCACTTCGGTCGGAATGACACAATAGACGTATGGAAAAATTTGATGTCGTAATTATTGGCTCGGGACCGGGTGGCTATATCGCCGCGATCCGGGCCGGACAGCTCGGATTGAAGACGGCGCTTGTAGAAAAAGAAAAAGAATTGGGCGGCACTTGTTTGAACATCGGTTGCATCCCGAGCAAAGCGCTCTTGACCTCGAGCGATCATTTCATGTTCGCAAAAAAAGAAGCCGCAAAACACGGCATCGTGATCGATGGCGTCCATGTCGATCTTGGGAAGATGCAGCAGCGCAAAGACAAGGTGGTAAAGATGTTCACTGGCGGCGTGCGCGCATTGATGAAGACAAACAAGGTCACGACGTTCGAAGGGCTCGGCACCATCACTGCGCCGGGAAAAGTTTCGGTCAAATCGTCGGACGGCCAGACGCAGGAACTGGAAACAAAAAACATCGTCATCGCCACCGGCAGCGCCGCGGTTGAGCTGCCGTTCGCGAAGTTTGACGGCAAAACGATCGTCAGCAGCACTGAAGCGCTTTGCTTCACCGAGCCGCCGAAGAAACTGCTCGTGATCGGCGCGGGCGCGATCGGTCTGGAGCTTGGTTCGGTTTGGAATCGTCTCGGGTCGGAAGTGACGATGCTCGAATTTCTCCCGCGGATTGCTGTCGGTTTCGATCTTGAGCTATCGAACCTGCTTCAGCGTTTGCTCACGGCCCAAGGCATTATCTTCCATCTCGAAACAAAAGTGAGCGCGGTCAAGATCGACAATGGCCGCGCAACCGCCACGGCAACCAAAGACGGCAAGGAGATGAAATTCGATGCCGACAAGGTTCTTGTCTCGGTTGGACGCCGTCCGTTCTCAGAAGGAGTCGGAGCGGAGAAAATTGGTGTCGAGTTAGATGAGAAAAGGCGCATCAAAGTGGACAAACATTTCCGGACAAACATCGAAGGCATTTACGCGATTGGCGACGTGATTGCCGGCCCGATGCTGGCGCACAAAGCTGAAGACGAGGGGATGGCCTGCGCAGAAATCATCGCGGGCAAATCTGGCCACGTGAACTACGATGCAATTGCCGGAATCATTTACACGAATCCCGAGCTGGCCGGCGTCGGTCTCACTGAAGATCAAGCGAAAGACAAGGGAATCGATGTACGTATCGGCAGGTTTCCGTTCCGTGCCAACAGCCGCGCACTCTGCAATGAAGACGTCGATGGAATGGTCAAGTTTGTGGCGGACGCGAAGACCGATCGCATTCTCGGCGCGCACATATTGCAGCATGCCGCATCGGAATTAATCGCCGAAGCCGTCTCAGTGATTGAATTCGGCGGCAGCTCGGAAGACATCGGACGCACATGCCATTCTCATCCGACTCTGAGCGAAGCGGTGAGAGAGGCCGCGCTCAACGTCGAGAAGCGCGCTTTGCACATCATGAACCGGTGAGTCGTTAGTCAGAACGTGTAATCGCGGCTTCGCGCCGGCGAATCACGAATAGCGTTACCAGAGCCGAAACCGCGCAAACGACTGCGCCGAACCCGAGCGCGAAAGGCGTGCCCAACCAATGTGCAAGCGCGCCGGCTTCAAGGCTACCGAACGGAATCATCGCGCCGAACACGAGCGACCACACGCCCATGACACGGCCGCGCATTTCATCCGGGACGATCGTTTGCAGCACGGTATTTGATGTCGAGAAAAACAGCAGCATGCCGAATCCGGCGAAAGTGAGAAAGACGAGCGCGAGATAGAAATTTCGCGCCAGTGCAAACGCGAGCAACGCAATGGAAAACAACCAGACCCCGCCGAGCGCGAGCCGTCGCGGTGTGAAGAGATGTCCATAGGTCGCAACGACGAGCGCGCCGATGAAGGCGCCGATTCCGCTAGCCGACATTAACAGGCCGTAGCCGTTTGCGCCACGGCCAAGCACGTCGCGCGCAAAGGCCGGCATTAGTACTGCATACGACCAGCCAAAGACGCCCACTGCGAGAAATAGCAGCAGAATCGTCCGCACGCGCTGATGTTGTACTGAGTAGACGATACCGTTCCACGCGTGTTCGCCCGGAGACACGACATGCACCGGACGCTCGAACGGCGGCAACCGCATCATTAACAGGCCGGCGATCACCGCGACAAAGGTCACGCCGTTCAGGAAAAAACACATCGTCACGCCAACCGCGCCAATCATCAAACCCGCGATTGATGGACCGACAACACGCGCGCCGTTTACAATCGAACTGTTGAGCGAGATCGCATTGAGCAAATCTTCGCGGCTTGTCATCTCGACCGTGAACGCCTGGCGCGCAGGCATGTCGAATCCCATCGCTACGCCATTGAGCGCAGCGATAATGATGATAAACAACGGCGTCGCGAATCCGGCCCAGGCGCCGGCTGCGAGCAAAAAAGCACAAATCATTTGCGCGGTCTGTGTCGCAACGATGATCGAGCGCTTCGGATAAAGATCGGCCAGCGATCCGCCCCAGATCGAAAACAACATCATTGGCGCGGATCCCACGGCAGCGACAACGCCAAGCAGTAGTCTCGAATTCGTGATCTGATACACGAACCAACTTATTGCCGTCTGTTGCATCCATGTGCCGATGAGCGAGACGAGCTGGCCCCAGAAAAAGAGTCGATAATTACGATGCCGCAGCGCTCGAAATGTATGCCGCCAGCTAACTCCGCCCACCGGCATGCGGCGCGGCCGGCCGCTAATATCTTCCGGTACGCGCGCGGTTTCAGTGGTCTTCCTCAGCATCGCGAAAGGAAGCTCCAATTTCCAAGGTCCAACATCCAGAGAAACTTCAAAATCCAATATCCAAATCCGGGCGATGCGTTCGGGATTTTGAGAATTGGCGATTGGTGTTTCTTTGGAGATTGGATGTTCGGCGTTGTTCGAGGCTATCGCGACGATTTATCGCACCGTGCTCGCGTGGTCGAAGAAATTGCGGTAACGATGCATCGTGGAAGTCACCGCGGCCATCCTGTTGCGCAAACGAAAATTCAGCGACACGAGCCTGATCGTCTCGTGGTGCACAGAATCGCTTGGCTGCATCCATACCGTGGCCAAGGGGGCGCGCCGTGCGAAAAGCCCGTTTGCCGGCAAGTTGGATTTGTTCTTCGAAGCTGAAATTCAAATCGCGCGCAGCCGGAAGTCCGATCTGCACACGCTCACGGAAGCCGTGCTCAAAAATCCATTTGGTGGAATCCGCACCAATTACCTGCGCACGCAAACGGCAGCTTATTTTGTCGAGTTAATTGAGATTTGCACAGAGCGCGACCATCACGAACCGGAATTGTTTTCGCTGTTGCGGCGTGCGTTCGGTTATCTCGATGCCCACGATCCGAATTTGCGCGCAGTCGCACACTTCGAGACTGAGATGGCACGCATTACCGGCGTGCACGATGCCAAATTACTCAAGGGCGATCCTGCCTTTGCGCTTGGCAATTTGTTCGGGAAGTTACCATTGTCGCGCACGCCACTCTTGAACATGCTGGCATCCAACGATGCGACACAGCAAGGGAAAGAAAAACTCCGATGAAACTGACGATTCGATTTAGCTGGCTCGCCTTGATTTTCGCAGCGGTGACGCACCCCGCTGTTGCGAACGAAACTTTCAAATTTGACGCATCGCATTCCACAATCGGATTTCGCGTGCATCAATTCTTGGGAACAACCAACGGCAAGTTCAGGCAATTTTCGGGAAACATCGATTTTGATCGGCAGCATCCGGAAGGCTCTTCAGTGTCAGCCCGAATTCAGGTGAGCAGCATCGATACCGAAACGAAAAAGCGCGACGATCATTTGCGGAGCACCGAATTTTTTAACGTCGCTAAGTTTCCCGAAATCACATTCAAGAGTCGCAATGTGAGACAAACCGGGCCGCAAAGTGGCGACATCTCGGGCGATCTCACCATGCACGGCGTTACGAAACCAATCATCTTGCACGTGAAGCTGGCCACGCCTTTGAAAGACGAGGCTTTGCCGGAGCGAACGCGTTGGGAGGTCACGGCCGAGCCGCCGCTCAAGCGTGGCGATTTCGGATTAATGTTTGGGAGCGCGACGGAAGCTGTTTCAGGTATCGGCCAGAATGTCGCGATCAAGATCGACATCGAAGCGGTGCGATCGCGCTGAGCGCATTTTCTGCTCTGTCCGGGGTTGGTACACCAATGGAAATTACGCCGCTTGGAGATTCTGCGCTGATCGTGCGCGTCCGCGACCGATTTGAAGATGCACCTCAGGAGACTCTCAGCGAAGTCCTCCGCACACTTCGGCGGCTCCAAAACGCAGATATTCCCGGCGTCATCGAATTCGCACCGGCTTACACCACAGTCGCGATTTTTTTCGATCCGCTTCAGGTCGCCAAGGCCGGGGCTAAACCGAATCAAGCATTCGATTGGCTGGCGGAGCGAGTTCGCGCTGCTGTAGCCGTGATCGGCGATCGCGGCAGGGCCCGGACTTTGCCCGTGCGAGTCATTCAAATTCCAGTTTGTTACGATCCGGAATTTGCGTTCGATTTGAATCATGTCGCAGAGCACGCGCAAATCTCATCGCGCGAAGTTGTCGATCTTCACAGCGCGTCCGAATATCGAGTAAACTGCATCGGGTTCGTTCCCGGTTTTCCATTTCTTTCAGGTCTTCCTAAGAAATTGGCCACGCCGCGTCGGGCCACGCCGCGAAAAGAAATCCCTGCCGGCTCCGTCGCGATCGGTGGCGCGCAGACCGGCATTTATCCGATGCGATCTCCTGGCGGCTGGAACGTGATTGGCCGGACACCGTTGCGACTGTTCAATCCGGAAAACGATCCTCCAGCACTTTTACGAGTCGGCGATCGCGTACAGTTTCACTCCATCACGCGTGAAGAGTTCGAAGTGTTGATGCAATGAGCGGTTTACAGTCGTGAATGCGATCGCCATCCGCGCCGGTTTTCTGACGTCCATCCAGGATTTGGGACGAACCGGGTTTCGCCAATTCGGCGTTTCCTTAGGCGGCGCGCTCGATTCGTTCGCATTGCGCGTGGCTAATCTTCTTGCGGGTGGTGATGAATCTGCAGCGGGACTTGAAATCAGCTTTGGCGGTCTGCAATTGCGTTTCGCGGACGACCGAATCGTCGCCTGGTGCGGCGGCGGATTCGATGTTCGAATTGGATCGACGTCGTTGCCGGCCGGCCACAGAGCTTTAGCGCGCGCGGGTGACGAGCTAAAATTCAATCACGCACAATCAGGATGTCGATGTTGGCTCGCAATCTCAGGCGGAATCGATGTTCCGTTTGTTCTGGGAAGCCGCGCCACGGATTTGCGGACCAATTTCGGCGGATTCAATGGTCGCGCATTGCGGGATGGCGATGAGTTACCCTTGGGAGAATTGCGACGGTCACCCGCCTTCGCAACACTTGGGCGCGGCAAGCAGACCGCCGCTACGGAAAGAATTTCTCCGTGGAGCGCGCCGAAGCCGTGGTCGCAAACGGCCAGTTCTGCTCCTATGCTTCGATTTGTCCGCGGCGCGGATTGGAACCGCTTCGGCGCTTCAATGCTTCAACGCTTCACGAGCGAATCCTTCGGCGTATCGCCCGATTCAGACCGCATGGGTGTGCGATTGGCTGGCCCCGAATTGCAACGAACCGACGATGTCGATCTTATCTCCGAAGCGGTCGCGCCCGGCACGATCCAGGTTCCGCCAGGCGGCCAGCCGATTTTGCTTTTGGGAGATTGCCAAACGATCGGCGGTTATCCCAAAATCGCGCACGTGGTCACGGTCGATCTTGGCATCGCGGCACAACTTCGTCCTGGAGACACGGTCCGGTTTCGGGAAATTTCATTGTCCGAGGCGCATCGCCTGCTTTTTGAGCGCGAACACGAACTGGAGCGCTTTCGAATCGGACTGAGCTTACAGAACAAATGAACCTGACCATTGATCTTAACGCCGACCTTGGTGAAGGAGCGGGGCATGACGATGAACTATTCGAGCTCATCAGCTCTGCGAACATCGCGACCGGTTTTCACGCGGGCAATGCCGATACAATGCACGCCGCAGTTTCTATCGCCAAAACGCGCGGGGTAGCTGTCGGAGCGCATCCGAGTTTTTTCGATCGTGAAAATTTCGGTCGCAAAGAGTTGGAGCTACCTGACCGGGAAGTGTTTGATGCCGTGGCCTATCAGCTCGGGATTTTTCAAGCGATCGCTTCTGCCCTTGATGTGCAACCCAACCATGTAAAGCCACACGGCGCACTTTATAACATGGCGGTGCACGACGAGAGACTGGCCGATGCGATCGCGCGGGCCATCGCATCAGTCGATCCGAAGCTAATTCTGTTTGCACCGGACAACAGCCAGCTCGCCCGCGCCGGCGAAGCCCATGGTTTGCAAATCGCGCGCGAAATTTTTGCCGATCGTAATTACTTGAATGACGGCTGGCTCGTTCCGCGTACGCGGCCGGATGCGTTGCTCCGTGATCCAAAAGAAGCCGCGCAGCGCGTCCTGCGGATGTTGCGCAAAGGCAAAGTGCAGTCCGTCGAAGGCCGCGACGTCGATGTGCGCGGCGAAACAATTTGCGTTCATGGCGACACACCTGGCGCAGTTGAGTTCGCGCGCGAATTGCGAACACAACTCGAACATGACGGCGTCAGAATCAGCGCGCCGCACAGTTCGTCGTGAGCGACAGGACTAACCAGCGGCAGCCATCCGGGCTCGTTCGCGCGCTCGGACCGGTCGACGCGACGATGATCGTGATTGGCTCGATGATCGGGTCGGGCATCTTCATCACGTCAGCGGAATCATCGCGATTGAGCGGCGCACCCGGCTGGCTCCTGGTTGCGTGGGCTTTTGCTGGTTTGCTGACTATTACCGGCGCGTTGTGTTGCTCGGAGCTTGCGACCATGATGCCGCGCGCCGGCGGCGTTTATGTTTTTCTGCGCGAAGCTTACGGACCCTCCATCGGGTTCTTGTATGGCTGGACCTTGTTTCTTGTGATTCAAACCGGGACCATCGCCGCCGTGGCGATTGCGTTCGCAAAATTTCTCGGCGTCTTTGTGCCATCGGTCTTCCCGGACAATTACCTGATTGCGCCAATTTCGTTTGGTGGGTACGCGATCAGCTTGTCGCTGGAACAATTGGTCGCGATTGCGTTGATCGCGCTGCTGACGTGGACGAACACGCGTGGGCTTGAAGTTGGCAAAATCATCCAGAACACATTCACTCTTGTAAAAACAGCCGCGCTGGCTGCTGTGGTCGTGATCGGCTTGTGCTTAGGCTGGAGTGCCAATTCTGCCGCGCTGAGCTCAAATTGGTGGAATTCGTGGGCCAACGGGTGGAGCCCGCAGGTCGCACAGCCCGGCTTCACACTTGTCGGCGGGCTTGCGCTCGCGCTGCTTTTTGGAAGATCAATGGTTGGCCCGCTTTTCGCGCAGACCGCCTGGACAAATGTTACGTTTGTCGGCAGCGAAGTGCGCGACCCGGGAAAGAGTCTTGTGCGAGCGCTCGTGGCGGGCTGCGGCATCGTAGTCGTCCTTTATTTGCTCGCCAACATCGCCTACCTGGCTGTGCTACCGTTTCCCGAAATCCAGCAGGCGCCGCAGAATCGCGTGGCCGTGGCAATGATGAACGCCGTGTTCGGTCATCCGGGCGCGATGTGCATGGCTGCAGCGATCATGATTTCCACGTTCGGTTGTAACAACGGCCTGATTCTCTCCGGCGCTCGCGTTTACTTTGCGATGGCGCGCGATCGATTATTTTTTCACAAAGTCGCGACCACAAATCGTTTTCATGTTCCTGCGGCAGCGCTGGTCGCACAGGCAATCTGGACTGCGTTTCTGACGTTGCCGCGCACGGTGACAATCAACGCCGCGACACATGCGGTCACTTACGGAAATGTTTACAATCAACTGCTCGAATACATTGTCTCCGCGGACTTGCTCTTTTACGTTCTAATGATTGGCGCGTTAATGTTTTTGCGGCACAAAAAACCGGATGCAGAGCGCCCATACTGCACCTGGGGTTATCCGGTCGTGCCGATCATTTCGATTTTAATTGCCGCATTGTTAATTGTCGATCTTACCTGGCTCGCGCCAGCCACGTCTGGAATCGGAATTTTGATCGTATTGACCGGAGTGCCTGTCTACTTTTTCTGGCGCAAGCTCGCTGCGGCGTGAACCAAACGTCCGTCAAGGCAAATGGCGAAATCGGTGAGGCAAAAAGAGCTGCGCGAGATGTCGAAGACGAAGCGCAAGAAGCTGCCAAAGAAAAAGCGACGATAGAACGAGCCGAAGCCGTTTGATCGCGAGTGTTATCACTGTTGCATGGTCGCCATCGCCTGTCTCAAGGGTTCCAAGCTCACTTTGCTTGTCCCGGTAAAGGGATGGTCAAGCACATAGATCAAAAACAAGATCGAACTGATCATGACAGTGAGTGTGGTGGTGAGCAGGTATTGCGCCTTGATGTTTTTCATTCCGAAGAAAAAAGTGTAGGACACCGTGAAGGTGCCGCCAACCAGTAACACCAACCAGATCACTGGTGGAATTGTGTCGTTTCCGGCAAATATTCTCAGCCGACGGTACTGAGCCAAATTATTTAAACAACGCAGCGATTCGGCGTAAAGCTCTCTGTTGGGAATCGATGTCGCGTCCATTTGAGAGAACAATATTCTGAGATTGGAGTGAGCTCCGCGCGCATTAAGACTTATCTCTCCCTCTGCCATTCTCTGTAGCTCGTCGTTGTAGACCGCAGCAACGTAATCCTGTAATGCCCGCTGTATTATTTTCTTGGCGGAGTCAGGAAATGATTCGGCGCTGTGAAAAATATCCAGAGCCTCGCTGGACTCCATTTGCAGATTTTTCGTTGCGTCGTCATACCCAGTCCACGTCACAAATACAACAAAAGCGACCATCACCCCGTAAAACAGTCCGAACGCATTGAAAATGATCGCAGCGACTTCGTGGTTCTCCTTTAGTACTTCCGCGGAATATTTCTTTCGCACCAAGTGAAGTCCAAGCAGAGCTAAGGAGGTAGTAACCGCCGAGACGATAAAAAACGAAACCGGCGGCGGTAAGTTAAGAAGAAATTGCATGTGCCCCTCTCAGGTTCTCGCCAAAATCTCCATCAATTGTCGAGAGAAAAGAATCGAGCACCAAGGAATGACGGCTTCCCAGCCGTCATGTTTAAAGTTCGACGGCTGCCCAAGCCGGCGCTCCTTGTCCTTGGGTGCGCGCGGCAAATGCGCGAAAGATTCTCAGCAGCCCAATATCGTATCTGTTGCCAAGGAGCGCGCTGACATCGACAAGCTTTCCATCGCTGACCTGCCGGAACGCGGCCGCGATTTCCTTCTCCTGCACGGGCGTGAAGAACTTGTCGCGCTCGACGATTTTGCCGCACTCGATTGCCGTAACGAGGTGTCCGTAAATCGTGCTGCGCACAAATCCGCGAGCGCGTGCGATCTGATCGACGGATTCTCCCTTGCGAAACCGTTGCAAGGTTTCCAACTGGCTGTCGTTCAACCCGGAACGGCGTTGTGGAAGGCCTCTCCTGAAAGCAGTCGCAAGATCGACAATGTCCCTAAACTCACGCCGCGGATTTGTTGCGAGATAATTGTTAATTTCACTGAGAAATGGCTTAGCAAAATCTTTTAGTTTCTGCTCCCCGACGCCGGGGATTCGTCGGAACTCACTCGCGGTTGTCGGATAATTTCTCGCCATTTCACGGAGCGATACATCGGAGAAGATCACATACGCAGGCACATCGCGTTCGTCGGCCAGCTTCCGGCGCACGGCACGCAAACGCTCGAACAACGCTTCATCACATTCGATTTCGCCAGCGGCGGCTTTGGCGCGCTGTTGTGAAATGTCGATCTGTTTCGTGAGCGTGATGGGTGTCCGCTCTCGCAAAGTATCCAAACCGTTCTTGGTAAGTTTCAACGTCGCGAATTTGCCGGGCGCGCATTCAATCAGCCCCAGCCGCAACAACTCGCGCCCAATCGCCTGCCATGCGTCGCGTTTCAAATCGCGTCCGATCCCGTAGGTGGAAAGTTGATCGTGCCTGCGCTGCCGGATCGCTTGAGTGTCCGCGCCAGTGAGCACTTCGACGACGTGATTTAATCCAAATCCGAATCCGCTTTTTGCGCAGATCCGGTGGACGCAGGAGAGGAATTTTTGCGCCGGGATCGTGCCGTCGAAAGTCTCCCGCGGAGTAAGGCAATTATCACAGCCGTTGCACGAGGGCTGACCGTATTCTTCGCCGAAATAGCGCAACAACGTCGCGCGCCTGCATTCGCGGGTCTCAGCGTAATGCACCATTTGCCGGAGCTGCTCGCGCGCGATGCGTTGCTCAGTTTCGCTTTTCTCATCGATGAAATGCGTTTGCTTCACGACATCGCTGGCGCTGAAAAGCAACGCGCATTCGCTCGGCAATCCATCTCGCCCGGCGCGTCCCGTCTCCTGATAATAGCTTTCGATGTTCTTCGGCAGATCGTGATGAACGACGAACCGCACGTTCGGTTTATTGATTCCCATCCCGAAGGCGATGGTCGCCGTGATCACCCGGACGTCATCTCGCAGGAACAGTTCTTGATTTTGGGTGCGCTCCCTGG
>WNFQ01001995.1_pt1 | contig 36750 bp, 29 predicted proteins | sample 5400171 | NCBI WGS metagenome assembly WNFQ01 (sample SAMN13153356, study PRJNA577476) | soil metagenome | isolation source: 20 cm soil under Madrone tree | place: USA:California | collected 2016-06-14
GCCGGCGGGCGATCTGGACCCGCCAGATGGCCACGCCGTTGAGTAACGCGAGGGCGCCGGCGATCAAAACGCCGAGTGCGGCCGACATATCGACTCGCCGGACCAGCTGTCGGTACCGGTCGGCCCGAACCGTGATGCCCACGTAACCGACCATCTCTCCGTTTCGTGCGAACACCGGTGCAAGGGCGCGAATCCCGCTTCCCCAGGCAGTGGCGGTGGGTTCCTGCTCCAGCGTCAGTCGATGGGTCTTGGAGACCTCTCGCTCTCCCGGGGTCGGCTCGTCCACCTCCATGGGCGGTGAATGGTTGGGCCGGCCCGCTTCGTCGAAGGTGCCTTGCCGGGTTCCGTCGAGCACGAAATGCATGACGTCTCCTTGCATGGCACCGACGTAGGCGAATCGGATGTCGGGATTCGTCTCGAGCAGCACTCGGAGAGGACGGGAGGCACGGTTGTACTCCGGGGAACCATCCTGATCGGGGCTGTGAAATGTTCGGAGTGCATCCCCGTCGATGAGGGCAGCGGTGCCGGCCGCCGTTCGTGCAAGATTGGTCCTAAGATCCTCCAATAGCACCTGGCGGACGATGACATCGACCACGACGATCCCCGCAATCGCGGTTCCCCACGCGATTAGGCCGCCGGCGATGGCTGACAACAGGGGGCGTGCTTCTTGGCCCCTCCGGCGCCGAAATCCGGGCAGGCGCGGGAGCAGTCGCTTCCATCCGGGCGTTGGGTTGGTCATAGGCAACTATCGGTCCATGGCGCGGACTCTTGAGGTGAGAGTTCGATCCGTCGGCAGGCGCTCCTTAGTCAAGGACCCCAGAATAATCGGTTCTCGTGGCCCGTGACCATCGGTATTCGCGTGAACCGCGATACGCATCTCGAAGCGGCACGCGGAGCCCAAAAAGAGCGTGCGACCGAGATTCGTCTATCTGGCCTTGAAGATCGCCATGATCTTCAGGCTGGCCGGGTCGAACACCGCGAGCAGAGGGTGCCCTCGTCCAGTCAGTGGCATTGAATTGAGCTGATCTGTGGGCAACCCCGCCGCCCGCATGCGCTCTTCGAGCAACTTTTTGTCGCCGGTCGAGAAGTACGCCACCGCGTCCACTTTCTTCAGTTGGGTTCGAAGCGTCGGCAAGCCCTGCTCCCAGGGTTTGAAATAGCGCGGCATCGAAATCACATCGTCGCCCCCCAGAATCGACGAGGTTACGATCTTCTTGCTCTCGTTCGGATCCTGCGGCAGCGGCGCCCAGATCCAACGCGGCAAGCTGTACCAATGCGGCGCAAATTCGGCCTTTTGCCGGCGGGCGAGAGCTAATTCTGGGGCCTCAATATCGTAGGCTTGCACCAGTTGCAGGACGTTCTCGGAGAACGCGTAGTACAGCGGCCGTCCACTCCAGAGCGATACCGTACCGTAGACCAGGGCGACGAGTTGGACGGTAACGATCATCGCGATGTCGCGCGTGAGTTCGCGCCGGGACTTGGTCGAGCGAGCGATCACGAAGGTCAGCAGGGGACCGATTACGACGTCGACTCCGACCATCACGATGACCACATGCACGACATCGGCCAGATGCCAGCCGGGCCAGCGATACCATCCAAGGTAGAGCGTGCCGAGTATGCTCGATAGCACGACGGTGCTCCCGAGCAAATGCAGTCCAAACGCCTTCAGCCTAAATCTCATAATAATATTTTGCACAAACCAACGTGCATTTGAAGACTGCGGGGTCGGTGCGGCGGAAAATCTGCAAACGCCGTCACATTGCCCGGCACGATGCCCCGTGAACGGGTTCTCGGGGCAGGCATGGGCGGGCGCTTGGCAGCGGGTATCCGATCAAGGCACCGTGATGCTGCGCCGGTGCGACTTTGCGCTACCCGGGGTCGCGGCCGCGTGATGCCAGACGCGAAATCCCCCGAGGAACGCGAAGTCGTTGCTGCCGAGGCGCGCGTTTTTCGGCAGTCGCTTCAGCTTGCGCGCGTTGCCCCCGCCGATGACCACATAGTCGGCTTCCAGCAGCGTACTCAACTGGCTGACGACCTCGTTGACGGTGCGGGACCATTTCTTGGTGCCCAGCCGTTTCAGACCCCGCGCACCGACGTACTCTTCGTAGGATCGTCCCTTCTTGTACGGCAGATGCGCGAGCTCCATCGGGGCGACGACGCCGTCGACGATCATCGCGGAACCGAGTCCCGTTCCCAGGCCGAGAAACAGCATGCGGCCGCCTTCGTAACTGCCGACCGCCTGCATTGCCGCGTCATTCAAGACATGGGTCGGCCGCCCAAAGGCTTTGCGAAAATCAAATCCAACCCAGCCTTTCCCTAGATTGTGCGGATCGGCAACCACTTTGCCGTGCAGCACCACTCCTGGGTATCCGATGGATACCGCGTCGTAAATCCAGTCCCCGCTCAGCTCATGTACCTGTGCGACCATCTGACGGGGCGTAAGATCCGGCCCCGATTCGAACTGCCGCATCTCGCGGCGGCCGAAAACGCGCATCTTCACGTGACTTCCGCCGATGTCGATGGCGAGTATCCGCCGGTAACGCTTTGGCTTCATGGAGACGAAACGATACCATGACGCCCATCGAGGCCGAGGTGATATATGTTCAAAGCAGTGTTGATCGAGCGCGATGATCGCCCGTATCGCGCCACCCTCACGTCGCTCGAGGAAGGCCGGCTGCCTACGGGTGATGTGACCGTGCGCGTCGACTATTCGACGCTCAACTACAAGGACGCGCTCGCCATCACGGGCAAAGCACCGGTGGTGCGGCAGTTTCCGATGGTGCCGGGAATCGATTTCGCCGGTACGGTCCATGCATCCGAGAATTCCTCGTACGCGAACGGAGACCGGGTTTTGCTCAATGGCTGGGGCGTCGGAGAACAGCATTGGGGCGGGCTCGCGCAGCTGGCTCGAGTGAAGGGGGAGTGGCTCCTGCCGCTCCCCGTCGTATTTACGGCACGACAGGCCATGGCCATCGGGACTGCGGGATATACGGCGATGTTGTGCGTCATCGCTCTCGAACGGCATGGAGTGACGCCCGCAAGCGGGGAGATTCTGGTCACAGGAGCAGCGGGCGGAGTAGGCAGCGTTGCCGTGGCCGTGCTGGCCAAGCTGGGGTTTCGGGTGGCGGCCGTGACCGGCCGACCGGCGGAGGCCGATTTCCTGAAGCGCCTGGGCGCCGCAGAAGTCTTGGATCGAGCGCTATTCGCGAGCCCGGGTAAACCGCTGGGCAAGGAGCGCTGGGCGGGGGCCATCGATGTGGTCGGCAGCCACACGCTGGCCAATGTCTGCGCCTCCATGCGTTATCGGGGAGTCGTTGCGGCGTGCGGTCTGGCCGGAGGTCTCGATTTTCCGGCGACGGTGGCGCCGTTCATTTTGCGCGGCGTCACGCTCGTCGGGGTGGATAGCGTGATGTGCCCGCGGGCGGATCGCTTGGTGGCGTGGAGCCGACTGACTCAAGATCTCGACGTCGATAAGCTCGAGTTCCTCACCGAGGAAATCGGTCTTTCGCAAGTCATTGAACGTGCCGCCGCGCTCATTGAAGGCCGAATTCGCGGCCGCGTCGTGGTTGATACCAGCCGATAGCGAGTACCACCGATCATGTAGATCTTATCCGCCGCAGTGCATCGCGCCAGCCGGTGATTTGAGTCTGTCGCTCCGCCGCGTCCAATGCCGGCTCGAAACGAGTCTCGGACCGATGCAGCGCGGCGACGTCCTCGAGCGATCGGTAGATGCCGCAGCCGAGTCCCGCCAAACACGCGGCGCCGAACGCCGTGGACTCGGGGTTTGCGGGCCGCCGCACCGCCATCCCCAAGACGTCCGCCAAACGCTGCATGAATAAATTGTTCTGCGACATCCCTCCATCAACCTTCAGAGTCTCGGGCCGCAGGCCGTCCGCCGCCATCGCGTCGAGCAGATCGTAAGTTTGGTAGGCGACACTGTCGAGGGTTGCGCGGGCGATCTCGTTGCGCGTCGACGCGCGTGTCAGCCCGATGATGCCGGCGCGTGCATCGGGATCCCAGTAGGGCGCCCCCAATCCGGTGAACGCCGGCACCAGATAGACTCCGCCGCTGTGCGGCGTCGACGCTGCCAGCGCCTCGATGTCGGAGGCCTGCGAGATGAGTCCCAGGCCATCTCGCAGCCACTGGATGGCGGCGCCCGCGGACAGAATGGAGCCTTCCAGCGCATAGGTGACCACGCCGTTCAGCTGATAGGCGACGGTGCTGAGCAAGCGGTTCTTCGAGGGCACGAGTTGCCGCGCGGTATTGAGCACCAAGAACGCGCCGGTGCCATAAGTGCTCTTGACGTCGCCCGCTGCAAAGCAAGCTTGTCCGACGAGCGCGGCTTGCTGGTCGCCGGCGACTCCGCAGATGCGCAATGATTGGCCCAGTACCGCCTTGTCAGTGACGCCAAATTCTCCCGCGCTGTCGCGCACTTCCGGCAGAACGCTCATGGGCACGTTGAAAATGCCGCACAGGTCCTCGTCCCAGCGGCTCTTGCCGATATCGTACAAAGCCGTGCGGCTCGCGTTGGTGGCGTCCGTGACGTGCAGCCTGCCGCCGGTCAGCCGCCATATGAGAAAGCTGTCGACGGTACCGAATGCCAGGTGCCCCGCCTTCGCGGCCTCGCGCGCACCGGGCACTCGGTCCAGAATCCAGGCGACTTTAGTCGCCGAAAAATAAGGATCGAAGCGCAGGCCGGTTTTGCGGCCGATTTCCGTCTCGCCATGATCGCGAGCCAATTCTCGGCACCGATCGGCGGTGCGGCGGTCCTGCCAGACGATGGCGTTATAGATGGGCGCGCCGCTGCGCCGATCCCAGAGAATCGTCGTTTCCCGCTGATTGGTAATGCCGATGGCGGCCGCGACCCGCTGCGCTTCGCCGAGGCGCTGCAGTACCCGGCGGCTGGTGGACATGACCGTCGCCCAGATCACTTCGGCATCGTGTTCCACCCAGCCCGGGCCCGGGTAGATTTGTTCGAAACTCTGCTGTTCGGTCGCCACGACATCGCCGGTGACGGAGAAGCCAATGGCGCGCGTGGAACTCGTTCCTTGATCGATCGCAAGTAAAACGTCGTCAGCCACGTAGTTCATCTTATTGAATGGACGAAGGGTGGGCAAACATTTCGACTGTATCTCTTGGAGCTGTTGACGCGCGAGCTGTCCCGCCAGGAGCTATGCCGTCAGGAAGCGGTGACAAGACAGGGGCTCAGCGACTATTCGAAGTCGGCGGGCAGGCCCGGACATTCTGCGTGCTGAAACATTCTGTCGATCTGCGCGGCCGTAGTTCGCCCCAGCGATAGCGGCGGCAGCTCGTTGCGCGGGAAAAAAGCCACCTCGCTGGTCTCGTCACTGGTGCGGGCGGCGCCTCCCGTGATTTCGCAGACGAAAAACAGTTTGTAGATCGAGTCAATGTGACGAACCGGCCGATTGCTCCGTTGATAGTCGTGCACTGCCGCGAGCTTGAGGATCCGAGCCTCGAATCCCGATTCTTCTCTGATCTCTCTCACCACGCATTCGCCGGCGGTTTGATTGACATCCGCCCAACCGCCGGGCAGCGTCCATTTGCCGTCGCTGATTTCCCGCACCAGGAGCACGCGGCCATCGGCGAAGGCGGCGCCCCGCACATCGACCTTGGGTGTCGCGTAGCCCTTATCCTCGCGCAGGATGCCGAGGATGTCGCCGTAATCCGCAGCTGATCCCAGCGCCAGCATCGACGCCGCCAGTTCGCGCACGCGCTCGTAGCGTTGCCGGTCGAAGCGATCGGCGGTGAAGGTCAGGCCGGTCTGGGCGATGGCGCGCAATTCGCGCGCAATATTCAGCCATTGCGGATCGCCGGCGGACATCAAGCTCAGCGAGGCGCGAAAAACTCGGTGTAGTTCAAGATGCGATCTTCGCTCAGTTCCACGAGATCGACGAGCTCCGTAGGAACGGTGACGCCGGTGACCTTGGAGTAGATGTCGGCGCGCCAGTGCGCGGTGGCCCGCGGCCACTCGACCACCAGCGACAATAGGGTGTAATCGGTGAGCCGAAACACTTTGACCATCATGGCGAGCCAGGGACGAAATTCCGCAATGCCGCTCGTTCGTATCGCGATGGGCTTGTCGGCGCTGGCGCCGACGATTTCAAACCGGCCTTGGTCCGCAAACAGCCGGCACAGGCCGGCGAGATCGCCGCCGACACGCGCCGCATGCAGCCCCCGAATCATGCGTTCCGCAACGACGCGCTCCGCCACTGTAATCTCCTTCGATCAGGCCAACGCAGCCCGGATTTCACCGCCGATCTGTTCGAACGCGGTCCGGGCATACGGAATCACGGCCCCCAAGCCGTAGAAAAGATGAATCATACCTGGGTGGCAAGTGTAGGACACCTCAGTATGCGCGCGGGCCAGGCGGTCGAAATAGTCGCGGCCCTCATCGCGCAGCGGATCGAATTCCGCGGTGTGAATGAGGGTGCGGGGGAGGCCGGCAACATCCTCGGCGCGCAGCGGGGATATCCGAGGATTGGCCGGGTCCGTCCCCGGCGGCGCGTAGTGCAGGAGATCGTGATCGAGCGTGGCCTGATCGACCAGATAGCCGCTTGCGAGGTCCCGTTTGGAATCCGTCGATCGGCTGTAATCGAGAATCGGGCAAATCAGCAATTGCAGCGCCAGCCGCGGGCTGCCGATTCGAGCGGCCGTCTGGGCCGTCGCCGCCGCCAGCGTGCCGCCCGCCGAGTCGCCGCATATGCCGAGGCGCATGCCGTTGATACCATACTCGGCGGCATGAGCGCCGATATGCCTGAGCGCCGCCAAGGCGTCGTCCAGCGCGGCAGGAAATGGGTGTTCGGGAGCTAGACGATAGTCGACGGAGACGACCCGGCAGGCGCCCGAATTCGCGAGCGCCCGCCCAATGGGGTCATGCGTCGCCACGGTTCCCGCCACCAAACCGCCGCCGTGGAAGTAGATGAGCCCCGGCAGCGGCTCGGGTCCCGCGCCGAGGGGGGTATAGATCCTGATCCCCAGCGCCCCGGCCGGGCCGGGCAAGGTTCGGTCCTCGACGCGGCCCACCGGCACTTGGGGGCCCGCCAGCTTCATGAGCTCGGCGAGGCCCAGGCGCCGCTCCTCCACCGTTGTTTCGAGGGCATTGGGCGGCTTGCCCGCCGCCAGCGCATCCAAGAACCGTTTCACGCGCGGGTCGAGCGGCACGGTGGCATCCAGGTCGGTCTAGAGAGCCAAGGCAGCCCGTGTTACCGCCGGCCAGTTCCGAAGATCCAAACCGTGATTGGCGAATAGCGCAACCGTCAGGCGGTCGATTCCAAAGGCGACGCAGCTCGTGTGCGCCAAATCGCCCTTGTCGTCATGGATGCCCCACACCTGGCCGAAGTGCTCGCGGTGATAGTTGAAGCTCATGCACGCGGTGGGCGAAGCTCCCGGGTAGTACGGAATCAGCAGCTCGAATTTCAGTGCTTGCTGCCGCTGACTGACGGCCATGACTTGGCCGACGCGCCCAAAAAACGGATCGTTCGCGACGTCTATCTTGAAGGGCAGGCTGAGATCGGCCGCGAGCTGCGGGGCTCTGGCCATCCAGCTCTCGCGAAACTCCAGGATTTCCTGCGGCGAACCGATTCTCACGAACTCGCGCATCCGAAAGGACTGCAGGCGATCCAGGCTGCGCGACGGCTCATGTCTGAAGACGTCGGCTTCGATGTCGAATTGCAAACCGCCGGCCGGCAGCTGGCCGCGGGTTGCCACGATGGGATACACGGGATAGCACGCCGCGGGCGAGAGTACGAGGTCCGACGAGGTCACCGACGTGGTCCAGTCGCCGCCGTTGTCCGCTCTTTCGACCGCCGACCGGATCGAGGCCTCGGAGCCATGCAGGGCGCACACGCAACCCAGCAGATTGGGGAAGCTTTTGAGGTAGCCGGATTTCTCCAATTGCCTGCGGCTCATCACCGGCGGGAAGCTCATGATTTCCGCTTTAGGGTCCCGTTGCCGCGTAATGTAGGTCTCGAGGCGCTCGACGACCTGCGTGTAGAGCGCAGTGCGCGCGTAGACGCCATCGACGCCCATGGATCGAAACAGCCCTTCGGCGATATGAGCCAAGGGATCGGCCGGGGCATCGACCGCGGCGGCGGAGCCCGCACTGCTGACAGTAGTCATAGGAGTATCAGCCACTGATTGAGGTAGGCAACGGCGTCATCAGCGACGTCGCGGCGAGATTGGTGAGGATGCGGTCATTGTTGATCATGAGCGGCGCCGAGAGCACATCCCGCAGCAGCCGGCCGATGGTGAACTCGGTGTCATTGCGGTAGCCGGACAAGCCGCAGGCGCGCAGCGAGCTTAGCACGGTCGTCACCGCGAGTTCCGACACCTGCACCTTGGTCAAGGTGATCATGGCCTGAAATTCCAGAGACGAGATCGCCTTTTCATCCGACATGATCCCTTCGTAGCTGCGAAGACTCGCCGCCAGCACGCCTCGCAAAGTCCGCAGCGAGGACACCGCTTGGGTGAAGTGAGGGGCGCCCGGCGGCATTTGGCCATTCGAGCCGCGGACCGCGTGACGGATGAAGGCCTGCGCTTTGCCGGCGGCCGCCGCCGCGATCCCCGCCCATACCGAACCCCACAGCAGATGGGCGAAGGGCACCATGGTTTGCGCGTGAATTCTTTCGTAGGGCTCGGGCATGATTTGCTCGGCCGCGGCGCGCGCCCGCAGCGTGAACCCCTCGCTATGCGTGCCGCGCATGCCGAGGGTATCCCATGCCTGCAAGCGCTCCAGAGTGTAATCGGCCTTCAGCAGGACCAACAGCACCTGGTCGGAACCCGCGGCATCGGCCGCGCGGCGCGCAGTGGTGACGACGCCGTCCGCCTCCACCGCATAGGAAATGACGGTTGCCTTGCGCTCCAGGGTGACTTGCGCGCCGTCATGCTCGACGGCGGCCTCGCTGGAACGAACGTTGCCGCCGGCCTGGCCTTCGGTCGTCGACGACGCCATGAGCAGCTGCTCGGCCGCTATGCGGCCCAGAATGCGCTCGAGCACGGCATTGCCCTTGGAATGGCGCGTGATGCACGCCATCTTGATCTGGTGCATGGCGTAGATCAGCGCGGTCGACGAGCAGGCGTGGCCGAGGATGTAGCACACGTCGGCGATTTCCGCGATGCTCGCGCCTTCACCACCCAAGGCTGGGGGGACCTGGATGCCGAGCAGCCGCTGCCTGCGAATCTCGGCGAAGGCCTCGCCGGGAAAACGAGCGTCCGCATCCACCACCGCAGCGTTCACATTGGCCACATCGGCCGCAGCGCGGGCGCGCGCCGTCAGGTCATTCTGGCGAACACTGATCACGCGGGCGGTACCCGCCATTCGTTGAGGTTCCATTGAATATCCCTAATCACCGGTAAGTATGCGGCATTCTTGAGCGCATTATGCGGAGAGTCCCCCGGGCGGACAACCGGTAATTAGCCGCTGAATCGGGAGTTAGCGACGCCCGGCTCAAGATCCATAATCATATGTAAAACTTTGGGCTCATTGTGTGACAGGCTGAGCAAAGTATCTTGGTCCTGAGGGAAGTATCCTTGTCGATCTTGTCAATCTCATGTCAACGCCGTGCCGCGCCGCACGGTATGATCGGCCGGGTTTTTCTAGGAGTGGTATCGAGTGGATCCGAAGACGCTTGAGGGGGTGGGCGAGCAGCTCATCGCTCTCGTGAAACAGACGCTTGGGGCCAATGCGGTCATCCCTCACCCGTTTCCGGCTGAACAGCAGTTGAGCGACTTAGGGATAAGCTCGCTGAAAATGGTGAATCTGATGCTGGCAGTCGAGCTCGAGTTCGATATCGCCATTCCGCAGTCGGATATCACGCCGGAGAACTTCCATTCGGTGGCGGCAATCGAATCTCTGGTCGTTCGGACACTCTCCCAGCGCAAGTCCTAGCATCGCTCGTTCAAGTCCTAGATTCGCTCATTGAGCGCGGCGATCAGGGCATTCACGTCCTCGATGGTCGTTTCGCCATTGGTGGCGCAGATCCGGACCACGTCGCGGCCCTCGAACGTGGTGGGTGCGACCCACGCGCGGCCCCCGGCCACGACGCGGCGCACCAATTCCCGTACATCCCCGAGGTCGGCGGGCGGCACCGCATCGAGCACCGCCAGCTCGGAATCGTTGGCGACCGTCCACCCCAGCGCGACCAGCCGTTCCTTGACTCTTGCCACCACCTCGACGCTGCGCTCCACGTGCGCGCCAAGGCCTTCCCAGCCGGCGGAGGCCAGCGCGAGAAACAAGCGTAATCCCAGGAAGCGGCGCGACCACTGCACGCTGTTGAGATAGGGATCGACGCCCGAAACACTGGACGGCATGAAGCTCGTCGAGGCGTGAAATGCCTCGGACAAGAGATGGCCATGGCGCGTGATGAAAATGGCGCAGCCCATGGTCGTGGCCAGCCATTTGTGGGCATCGATGGTGATCGAGTCGGCGCGTTCGATTCCCGCGAGCACGGGGCGCAATCGATTCGACGCCAGCGCGGCGCCGCCCCAGGCGGCATCGATGTGGTACCAAAGATGTTCCTGCTGCGCGATGTCTGCGCAGGCGTGCAATGGGTCGATCATGCCGGCGCCGGTGGTGCCCGCAGTGGCCACGACCATTACCGGCACGGCGCCGTTGACGCGATCGGCGGCGATGGCTTGCGTCAGCGCGCGCGGGTCCATGCGGCCGCGGCCATCGGTATCGATGAGCTGCAGCGCAGCACGACCGACTCCCGCCTGGTGCGCGACCTTCAGCCAGGCGATGTGGCAGTCGCGTGACGTGTAGAACTTCACCGGGCCCGCAAAGGCACGCGCGCCGTCGCTGGCGAATTTAGGGTGGGCGCCGGTCAGCGCGGAGAGCAGGGCGGTGTAATTCGCCTCGGAGCCGCCGGTCGCAAAATGCCCGGTCGCCGCATCGCCGAGAGCGGCACGCTGCGCAATGGCGCGTATCACATGCCGCTCCAGTTCCACCGGCACCGGGGAAGACCCGGAACTTGCCAGCTGCGGATTGAACAGGCCGGCGATGCGATCGGCGCACTGCGCCGGAAAGCTTGCGCCGGGGTTGAACAAGCCGAAATAGCGCGGGTTGGCCATTTGGACGATGCCATGCTCCATGCGCTCGAGAGTCCAGCGGAGCAGGTCCTCGAGCGGCCGCGGCTTGGCGAAATCGTAGGTCTCGAGCTCCTCGCGAAAGGCGGCCATGTCGATGGTCGGCGTGACCCGGCCTGCTTGAATGCGCTGCAATGCGCCCTGCAGTTCGCCGCTCAGCCATTCCTCGACCCGGTTGCGCTCCGCCGCTCTCGGGAATAAGGCTGGGGCGGCGCCCGGCAGTGGATTCTGGTTCAAGGGTCGCCTTTGGGTAGGGCGCCCGGCCTAGCCGACGGACAGGGCGAGCGCCTGGTCGAGGTCGGCGAGGATGTCGTCGATGTGCTCGATTCCGACGCTCAAGCGGATGCCGCCGGGTGCCACCCCCGCGGCCAGCTGCTCTTCCGACGTCATTTGCCGGTGCGTCGTCGAGGCCGGATGGCAGGCGAGCGACTTCGCATCTCCCAAATTCACCAGACGCTTGAAGAGCTTGAGTGCGTTGTAGAAGCGCATGCCGGCTTTGAGGCCGCCGCGGATCTCGAAGGTCATGAGCGAGCAGGCCTTGCCGCGCAAGTACTTCTGCACCAGCGGATAATAGGGACTGTCGGTGAAGCCCGCAAAATTCACCGATTCCACGCGCGGATGATCGCGGAGGAATTCGGCAACCTTGCTCGCGTTCTCCACGTGCCGCTCGACCCGCAGGGCGACCGTTTCGATGCCTTGCAATAATAGAAACGCATTCATCGGCGAGAGCACGGCGCCCATGGTGCGCTGGTACACGCTGCGGCAGCGGCCGATGAAGGCGGCGGCACCATAGTGATCGGTGTACACCAGTCCATGGTAGGACTCGTCGGGTTGCGTGAACATGGGGTAGCGGGCGGCGTTGTCCTTCCACGAGAACGTGCCGCAGTCGACGACGATGCCGCCGAGCGTGGTGCCATGGCCGCCCATGAATTTCGTCAATGAGTGGACGATGACGTCCGCACCGTAATCGACCGGGCGGACCAATATCGGTGTCGGGACCGTGTTGTCGACGATGAGCGGCATGCGATGGCGATGCGCGACGGCGGCGAGCGCTTCGAGGTCGCACACGTTGCCGGCAGGATTGCCGACGGTTTCGCAAAATATCGCGCGCGTGTCGTCGTCGACCAGGGACTCGATATCGGCGGCACGGTCGGATTTCGCGAAACGCACCTGCACGCCCATCTTCGGCAGAATATGCGCAAACAGGGTGTAGGTCGTGCCGTAGAGCTGCGGCACCGATATGATGTTGCGGCCCATTTCCGTGACGTTCAACGCCGCGTAATACAGCGCGGTTTGCCCCGAACTCACACTCAAGGATTCGACTCCGCCTTCGAGCTCGGTGACGCGCCGCTCGAGAATATCGCTGGTCGGATTACTGATTCGGCTGTATCGATAGCCCGGCACTTCGAGGTTGAACAGCGCGGCGCCGTGCTCGGCACTGTCGAACGAGTACGCGGCCGTCTGGTAAATCGGCACGGCCACCGCCTTGGTCGTCGGGTCCGAGTCGAAGCCTGCGTGAATTGCGATGGTTTCTAGCTTCATTGCTGCGAGTTTTCGTTGCAAAAGTGCCGACAGTGTAACTCGAACGCCGTGGGCAGTCGTGGTACGGTTCGCAATTCCCAAGATAGCGGCCAAATGAATATTCCTGTGACAGAACCCATGGAAGCGAATGCGAAATTCGCGCGCGAGGCGTGGATCCGCGCCCTGGAACGGACGGCCTCCATCGACCGTCTGGGGGTGACGCTGCCGGCGTTGATCGGCCGCCTGGCGCTCGAATTCGATGCGGCGCCCGCGCTCGAGTCGACCGAAGCCACCTTGAGCTATCGGGCGCTCGCGATCCGCTGCAACCAGTACTCGCGCTGGGGACTCGCGGAGGGCCTGCGGCCCGGGGACACGGTCGGCTTGATGATGCCGAATTGCGCAGAATACATGGCAATTTGGCTGGGTCTTACGCGCATCGGCGTCGTAGTCGCCCTGATCAACAACAATCTGGCGGGCGACGCGTTGATTCATTCGATCAGCATCGTCGCGCCGCGAGCGGTCATCGTCGGGAGCGACTTGGCTTCGCGGTTGGTGGCTGCGCGCGCGCGCCTGGAGTCGGGTCTGTCCTGCTGGGTGTATGGCCACGGCGCTCAAGATCTCGCACCTCTGGCGCCTGCACTCACTGGATTGTCAGGCGACGAATTGCGGGATTCGGAGTACATGCCGCCGCGGCTCGATGCCACCGCGCTCTATATCTACACGTCGGGCACCACCGGTCTGCCCAAGGCAGCCAAGGTCAGCCATTACCGCGTGATGCAATGGAGCCATTGGTTCGCGGGCTTGATGGATACTCGGCCGACCGACCGCATGTTCAATTGCCTGCCGCTCTACCACAGCGTGGGGGGCGTGGTCGCGACCGGCGCCACCTTGGTGAGCGGAGGCGCGGTGGTGATTCGCGCCCGGTTCTCCGCGTCTGACTTCTGGCGCGACGTGCGCGATGAACGCTGCACCTTGTTCCAGTACATCGGCGAACTATGCCGCTACCTCGTCAACGCGCCGCATCAGGAAATTGAAACCGCGCACCGGCTCCGCATCGCCTGCGGAAACGGCCTGCGGCCGGAAGTCTGGGAGATCTTCCAGAACCGCTTCAAAATCCCGAGAATCCTAGAGTATTACGCTTCCACCGAAGGCAATTTTTCGCTCTACAACTGCGAGGGACGCCCCGGCGCGATCGGCAAGATACCGTCGTTTCTCGCGCATCGCCTGCCCGTGGCGCTGCTGCGGTTCGATGTGGAAAGCGGCGAGCCGTGGCGCAACGCCGACGGATTCTGTGAGCGTTGCCAACCCAACGAGATCGGTGAAGCGGTTGGTTTGATCCCCGGCGCAGGCAAAGAGCTTGCGGGCCGATTCGAAGGCTATGCGGACCCGGAAGCATCCGCGCGCAAGGTGTTGCGCAATGTCTTCAAGGACGGGGATTCTTGGTATCGCACCGGCGACCTGATGCGCCGCGACGAGCGCGGGTTCTACTACTTCGTGGACCGGGTCGGCGAGACTTACCGCTGGAAGGGCGAGAACGTCTCGACCGCGGAAGTGCTGACCGCGCTCACGGCGAGCCCCGGTGTCCTCGACGGTGTGGTCTACGGTGTTGCCGTGCCCGGCGCGGATGGCCGCGCGGGAACCGCTGCATTGGTGGTGAATGCGGAGTTTGATCTCGCGGCTTTCCGCGCAGACTTGAGGCTGCGCCTCCCCGCGTACGCACGGCCGGTATTCCTGCGGCTGCTGGACAGCATCGAGTCCACGGGCACGTTCAAGCCGCGCAAGCAGGACTTGATCGATGCAGGGTTCGATCCCGCTCGCATCAAGGACAAGCTGTATTTCGACGATCCGCAAGGCCAAGCCTACGTACCTCTCGACGCTTCGCTCTATGCGGCGATTACGGCCGGGGCTATCCGCTTCTGATCAGAAAGCGCGCGGCCTCGTCCAGGCCGAAGGTGCCTCACTAGTGTCCTGAATCATTAATACGTTACTCGCTGCGCCGCGTCTTTTCGCGCCGGGCGGCGTTGCGCCTCCTCGCCATAGTGCCCACTATGCCTCGTCGGCGCGCCTTGCCCGGCACGAAAATCCGCAGGCGAATCGAGAGCGCAACATCGCCGGCACCTTGTGGGGCGCGAGGGTTCGACGGCAGGCATCGAGCAGGTCGTTCTTGACGGCATCCGGGGTTTCCGGGCTCGCCGGATCTGCCAGAACCACGTCGGCCACCGCCACCGCGCCGGTGATGGGATTGCGCCGCGCCCGGACCAAGGACATGCGCACCCGGGGATCGGCGTTCAGTACCGACTCGACCTCTTCCGGATACACCTTGAGGCCGCCGACGTTGATGACGCCGCCCACGCGGCCCCGGAAATAGTAGCGTCCGCCCTCGAGCTCGACCATGTCGCCGGTATCGACGTAACCGTCGTCGCTGACGAGAACGCCCGGCTCGGCGCCGAGGTAGCGGGCCGCGTTGCGGCGGGAGCGGATTCGCAGCGTGTGATCGACGACTTTGAGCTCGATCTCACCGGAGGGATTGTCCACGAACGCCAGCGGAAATCCGGCGAGGCCATCGTTCACGTCAAAGGCTACTCCCGCTTCGGTCGACGCAAAGGCGTGTGCGATCCGCGCGTTCGGGTAGACGGCGCGAAGATTGTCCAGCACCGCCTGATCGGCGACTTCACCCGACAGTCTGACGTACTCGGGCTTCAGGATGGCGGCGTGGCCGCTCATGAGCGCGCGCCGCCAGTGTGATGGGGTGCCGGAGATATGCGTGACTCCGGCCGCAGCGGCGCGCGCGAGGAAGTCAGGCGTCGGCTCGCCCGAACTCGAGAGCACCAGCGGCGAGCCTGACAACACGGCGCGCAAATAAATCTGCAGGCCGCCGTAGCGGCGAATGTCGTAGAAGGTACTCCAGATCGATCGTGCACCGGACTGCGCCTGCGTCGGCAGAGCGCCGCCGAGACTTTGCAGGGTATGGAGGACGAGCTTCGGCGTACCCGTGGTGCCGGAGGTCAGCAAAATCCACTCCGTCGCGAAGCCCGCGGCCCGCTCGACGGGTCCTGGAACAGGCTGCGGCGTCACTACGTAAGGCGCCAAGGAGTCGAGGGCCGCGGAGCCGGGCGCTCGGGGCGCTTCCAGGACGATGGCGTCGGCTTGCGCCGTTGCCGCGACCCCGGCGAGCTGCTCGGGCGTGAGGTCGGGGGTGCACAGGACCATTCGCCGTGCGACGCCGTCGAGCTCGATCAGCGCGAGCGCCGTCGGCAACTGCTCACGCGTCGCGATGAGCACCGAGCGGCCGCGCAGCGATTCGAGCGCAGATCCGAAGGTCGATCCCGCCCTCAATTGCTCGAGCGCGACCAAGGCGCCGCGGCCGTGGAATTTGCCGCTGACCGCTGCGCCGGACGGCGCTATGAAATCCCACAGAGAGCTCACTTCAGGCTTCTTCCTCATCCCGTTGAAGGCAAAGTCTATGGCAACACGGGGCTCGGGAACAAAGAACTGCGTCATCGATATTGCAAATACGAATCATTCTCGATAGCATTTATACTCGCATTTCGCGCGCGGGCGACGAATTCGCCGGGCGGGACCAATGATTTCGAAGAACGAAGGCTCCACACCATGATTCGCATTTCATCCGCTCGCATCACGACTCCGAAGACGGTGCGAATCGCCGTGCTGATGGCGGCGGCACTGTGCACGGCGGCAACCGCCGCCGCCGCGGACTCCGGCGGCAAGCAATCCAAGGAGCAGCGGCAGATTCAGGCATTGCAGCAGCAGTTGGCGGCGGTGCAGGCGCAGATGAAGCTGCTGGCCGAACAGAATCAGACGCTGCAGCAGAAGGAACTCGATCTCGAGCGGCAAGTGGCGCAGCAAGCCGCTGCCACGCAGGCGGCTGCCGCGCAGGCGTCAGTGGCAAGGGCGCCGGTGCCGCTTGCGCAGGCGATGTCCGGCGTAGCTCCCGCCGCCGCGTCTGCATCAGGCGCGACGGCGCCGGCCGGCACGGCGCCTGCTTCGGCCGGTTCGGCGTTTTCCAACGTGCGGCTATGGGGTTACGGCGAGATCTACTACACCCGTCCGACCCGCGACCCGGGCAAGGCGCAGGCGGATCTCGCGCGCGCGGTGTTCGGCATCGGCTATGCGTTCGACAGCCGCACGGAGTTCAATTCTGAGTACGAAGTAGAGCATGCGATCGCGTCGTCCACGGACTCGGGCGAGTTCGAGGTCGAGCAGTTCTATGTCGATCGCCGGCTGAACGATGCGGCGACGCTGCGGGCGGGACTCTACTTGATGCCGTTCGGCCTGCTGAACGAGCACCACGAGCCGACGAATTTCTACGGCGTGCAGCGCAACTTCGTCGAGACCTTGATCATCCCGAGCACCTGGCGCGAGGGCGGCTTCAATGTCCACGGCGACATCGCGCAGGGCTTTAGCTGGAATGCCGGGGTCACCACGGGGTTCGACCTATCGAAGTGGAACTACACCCCGGAGTTTCCGCTGTATGCGACGGCGCTCGACATCGTGCGCAGCGGCGCTGCGCCGTTGCAGGCGACGCATCAAGAGCTGCAGCTCGCCAATGCTCACGACTTGAGCCAGTACGTCGCGCTCGGCTACTACGGTGTGCCGGGACTCAACCTGGGCGCGGCGATCAGCAGCGGCAAGGCGGTCAAGGTCCCGGCTGCGCCGAATGCGCCGCTCTTGGGAAGTCAGCGCGTGACTCTCTGGGAAGCGCACGCACGGTGGACGCCGGCGAAGTTCGACCTATCGGCGTTGTACGCCCATGGCTCGATCAGCAACTTAGGGAATGCGAACGCCGCCAATCCGGGATCGCCCAATCCGATTCCCTCGGAATTCTATGGGTATTTCGCGCAGGCGGCGTACGGGCTGTGGGAGCACGGCGACTACCGGCTTGCTCCCTTCGTGCGCTGGGAACGCTACAACATGGGCTCGCGCTATGCCGGCACCGCGGGTCCGGTGGTGCCCACCGGGTTGGTCCCGCTCTCGGCGAGCCCAAGCGACTACGGTTACTGGCCGCGCAATCAAGACCGCGTGTGGACCGTGGGGGCCAACTTCTACACCACGCCTCACGTCGTGTTCAAAGTGGATTACCAGTGGTTCGACCTCAACAGCGATCTCAGCCGCTTCGACTTAGGATTGGGTTTGAATTTCTGAAGGGGAACCTTTCGGTTGAGCCGGCGCCGGTTCAGCGGCTCGCTGCAAGGCGTTGGCCGCCGGGATTCGTACCAGAAGGATGGTGCTGCCCGAGGCCGGACTTCTCACCTCCAACCGGCCGCCGAGGGCGCGGACGCGGTGGCGCATGGAGGCCAAGCCGTGCGAGCCGATGGCGGTAAGCCGATCGGCGGGGATGCCTTTGCCGTCGTCCGCAATCCGCATGACGATGGCGTCTCCATCCAGTCCCAAAGTGAGGTCCACGGACGCCGCCTCCGCATGCTTCAGGATATTCGTGAAGGCCTCTTGCGCAATGCGGAACAAAGCGATGGCTGCCTCGGAGGTGAACTTCGGCTCTTCATCCGGATACACTTCTGTGCACTCGAGGCCGGCGTTGCCGCAGGTCTCTTTCAATTGCCAGCGCAGCGCGGCGAACAATCCCACGTTGTCCAGCAGCGTCGGCCGCAGTTCCTCGATGATCCGCCGCTTCAGATCTACGCCGGCGGAAAGGCTTTGCTGCACGCGGTGCAGCCGCTGCTTCATGTCGGGATCGTCGCGGGCGAGATGTTGTTCCGCCCATGAAAGATCCATGCGGGCGCCCACCAGCAGGCCGCCGAGTTCATCGTGCAATTCGCGCGCCAGAACGGCCTTTTCGCGCTCCGACACGTTTTGCAGATGGGTCGACAGTTCGACGAGCTCGCGATTCCGCTCCTCCGCCTCGCGTTCGAGCCGCAGCTTCTGATCGCGCAGTTCCGCGGTCTGCAGGGTGCGGCGCCGCAGGTCCAGGTACACCAGACGCGCGGCGATGCCCACCAACAACATGTTGAAAATCGTTCCGGTGACGGTGATCCAACGGCTCTGCGTCAAGGATCTGGACCAGTGATCTTCCGCCACCAGGTGCTCCGCGGATTCACGCTCGCGCAATTGCTCCAGGACATCGTTGACGGCCTCGCCGGCATCCGAGCCGACGCTGGTCTTGACCAGCGCGATCGCAGCCGAGGTGCCCTGAGATTTCTGTATCGCGACCAGCATCGCAAGATCCGCGAGCCGTTTGCCGATCAGCACATGCAGCGTGCGCATGTCGGCGAGATCGGGGTCGGAACCCCTGTACGCCGACTGCAGCCGCTCCAGCCGGGGTTCCACGTCGGCGACGTAGGCGTCGTAGCGCTCGAGGAATTTCTGATCGCCGGTCAGCAGGAAGCTGCGCTGCGCGGCCACCGATCGGGAGACCCCGATCTGCAATTGATCGATGAGGTGTTCGCGCTGCGCGGACTTTTGCAGGCGCTCGCTCGCTTCCTGCAAGCGTTCCTGACCCGCGCCGGTCAGGAAGAACAACGCCGCCAGGAAACCGATGATCAGAAACGGGGGCACCGCGACGTACCACCGGCCGAGTCCGTCGAGGGCTTCGCCTAGAATATTCACGCAATCCACTGTACTAGAATTCGCGGGAAACGCGAATGTCGTGGCGGCGCGTCAGTAGACGCCCAGGCTCACCGTGTCGGCCAGATCTTCGGTCTTGAAATCGACCGGCACCGCTATCACCGGAACCCGCACCCGGCCCTCGAGCCAGGTCTCGAACGCCGCGAGCGGCATGGGTTTCGCGTACAAGTAGCCCTGTGCGATATCGCAGCCGAAATCGCGCAGGCGAACCGCCGCCTCGTCGGTCTCGATGCCTTCGGCGACCACTTGGAGTCCGAGGCCGTGACCCATGTCGATGGCCGCTCGAACCACGGGTGCGAATTCCGGATCGGACTCCAATCCCTGCACGAAGCTGCGATCGATTTTGACTTCGTGGACCGGCAAGCGAACCAGATGGCTGAGCGAGGAATATCCGGTTCCGAAGTCGTCGATGGAGAGACTGACGCCGAGTGCGGCGATGGCGTCGAGAACGCGCAGCGCCCGCGTGGGATCTTCGATGAAGCCGCTCTCGGTGAGCTCCAAAGTCAACAGCGCCGGCGGCAGCTGATGGCGGGTCAGCAGGCTGGCGACGCGAGAATCCAGCCGCACATCGCCGATGTCGTCGACGCTGATGTTCACGGCCAGCACCAGGGCCTTGCCCGCCCGCCGCCACAGTGCGCCTTGTGCGATGGCATGATCCAGCGTCCAGCGGGTCAACCGCCGTATGAATCCGGTTTGCTCGGCGAAGGGGATGAAGTCCGCGGGACAGAGCAGTCCGCGCGTCGGGTGCTGCCAGCGCAGCAGGACCTCGGCGCCGGTCACGCGTCCGGTCTTCAGCTCGATCTTGGGCTGGAAGAACAGGCGCAGCTCATCGTGTTCGACGGCGTGGCGCAGCTCGCCCAACAGCGAGAGCTGGTCCCGAGCCGCCGGTTTCAGCGCCTCCTCGTAGATCGCGAGCGCGCGCTTCTCGCGGCGAGCGTGCTCCAACGCCAGATCGGCGCAGCGCATCAGCTCATCGGCCGAGTTGGATCCTTCGGCGGCGAGCGTCAATCCCAAGGTCGCGGTGATGTCGATGGGCTGCGCTTCGACGAATACCGGGTCGGCGAGCGCCATGACCAGCGAGGTTCCCCAGGCCTGCAGGCTCGCCGCGTTCCGCAATTGAGTGAAGGCGGCGAATTGGTCCGCCGCGAATCGAGCCACCGCCGATTCCACTGACGGCACCGCCGCCAGACGCGCTGCCATCTTGATGAGCACGGCATCGCCCACCGAATATCCCAGATGTTCGTTGATGCGACGAAAGCGGTCCAAATTGATGACGGCGACCGCGATCGGCGCCCCGCCGGCATCCGCCAATGCACGGCTCAAGGCCGCGCCGAATGCGGTGCGATTCATGAGACCCGTCAGCGAATCTTCATAGGCCAGCCGCCTGATCGATTGGTCGCGCGATTGCACCGCGGTCTGCATGAGCTGCAGCCCTTCGGCGAGCACGCCGAGCTCATCGCGCCGCTGCACGTTCAAGGTCGCGTCGTAGGTGCCGGTGCGCATCTGATCGACGGCTTGCGTCAAGTCCTGCAGCGGCCTCGTGATATTGCGCGCGAGCCAAAAGGCGGCGAGGGCGGAGGCGACCAAGCTGACTGCGGCGATCAAGAACAGCACCTTGGTCAGACGCTCAAAGGGCGCCCGTGCGTCCGCCAGCGAGCGCGACAGGACCGCGACCACTTCGGCGTTGCCCCACTTGGACATTTCGATGCGCCGGGTAACGACGTCGGATGGGCGCGCGCCGCCGGCCGGCACCGTGCTCGCCACATCCGTCCAATGACCGCCGGAATTCACCGACAGCGTCACCGCGAGGCCCGTGATGTCCGCGAGTTCCCGAGCGGCCTTGTCGTCGAGTTCGAAACCCATGGCGATCCACGCCACCGGCAGGGGGCTGCGCACCGACACGGTGACGAGCTGGAAAATGCGGCCGTTGTCGACCATCAAGCTCGTCGCGCTGTCGGCCATGCTGCCCCTTTGCACGGGCGACAGGGGAAAGGGCGAGCCTGCCGATACATGCAGGCCGGAGGCGGCAATGACGTCGCCGTCGAGCGAGGTCAGCACCACCATGGCGGCGCCGATGCGCTGCCCGCTGTTCTCCAGAACCGAGACCAGCGTGTCGGTGTCGCGGCTCGCGACTGCTTCGCGGAATCCGTAGTCGGAGGCGACCGCTTGCGCCGCCTGGGTCAGCTGGCGACGATTGCTTTCCAACAGGCGTGAGAACACGGAGGCGCCGACGTCGAGCTGCCGCTGCACCTCGCGTTCGGCATTACCGCGATTCGTGGCCGATACCGCGCCCAGTGCCGCGGCCAGCACTGCGGCCAGCAGCAGAAGAAATGTGACCGCAATTCGGGTACCCAGCGCCACGGACGGTTGCTAGAGCCGCGCCGCGACCGTTGAAACCAACACCCGGGAAGTGACACCGCGCATAAGTACTCGATAAAGTCTTAGGTTAAACGCGCTTGGGGTTCAAGGCTGTGCGCTCGGACACAAATATTCCGCAGCCGGCACGGCGCGTCGGCATCTGTGACCCACGTCTCTGTAGCTGGGCTATTGATGCGAAGCCGCTTAACATGGCTCTCATGCCCACCGTTCGCCTCGACAAAGTTACCTTGAGTTTCGGCCTCAAACCGCTGTTGGATGATGCCGATCTGCAAATTCGCAGGGGCGAACGCGTCTGCCTGCTCGGGCGCAACGGCGAGGGCAAGTCTTCGTTGCTGCAGCTCATTACTCGTCAAATCGTCCCGGACAGCGGCGAGGTGTGGGTGCGCCCCGGCACGCGAGTCGCGAGTCTGGACCAGGAAGTGTCGCCGTCGAGCGATGCCTCGGTGCGCGACGTGGTCATGAGCGGCATCCTGGCCGGCGCGGCCGACTCCGGCGCGATGGTGCAGCGGGCGGCGCCGCACGAGGATTGGCAAGCCGAACTGCAGGTGGAGCAGATCATCTCGCGCCTGCAACTCGATCGCGATGCGGCGATGAGTGCCCTGTCGGGCGGCTGGAGGCGGCGGGTGATGCTCGGACGCGCATTGGTCGCGAAGCCCGACCTCTTGTTGCTGGACGAGCCGACCAATCATCTGGATATCGATGCCATCACGTGGCTCGAAGACATGATGCTGGACTTCGACGGCGCGTTGCTGTTCATCAGCCACGATCGCGCCTTCGTGCGCCGGCTGGCGACGCGGATCGTGGAGCTCGATCGGGGACAGCTGCGTGTCTGGCCGGGCAGCTATGACGAGTACGTTCTGCAGAAGCGCGCGGCGCTCGAGGTCGAGGCCAAGCACGCGGCGCTATTCGACAAGAAGCTGGCTCAGGAAGAGGTTTGGATTCGCCAGGGTGTGGAGGCGCGGCGCACGCGCAACGAAGGCAGGGTACGCGCGCTCAAACAGCTGCGCATCCAGCGCGCCGAACGGCGCGAGCGCATCGGGCAGGTGGAGATTCGGGCGCAGGATGCGGCGCCGTCCGGCAAGCTGGTGTTCGAGGCGGTCCACGTCACTCATACGTTCGGCGGGCCGCCGGTCATCGCGGATTTTTCCGCGCGCATACAGCGCCTCGACCGCATCGGCATCATCGGCCCCAACGGCTGCGGCAAGACGACGCTGATCAAGCTCTTGGTCGGGGATTTGGAACCCACCTCGGGCGAGATCCGCCGCGGCACCAATTTGCTGCCCGCCTACTTCGACCAGCAACGCGAACAGCTGAATCCGGCCGCCTCCATCATGGACAACGTCACCGGCGGCAGCGGCGATACGGTCACCATCGATGGCCAACCGCGGCACGTGTCGGGCTACCTGCGCGATTTCTTGTTTCCGCCGGAGCGGCTGCGTGCGCCGGTCAGCATGCTCTCGGGCGGCGAGCGCAACCGCTTGTTGCTGGCGCGCCTGTTCGCGCGGCCGAGCAATCTCTTGGTGATGGATGAACCGACCAACGATCTGGATGCCGATACTCTGGAGCTATTGGAAGAGATGGTTGCAAACTATGCGGGCACTCTGCTCCTCGTCAGCCACGACCGGGCATTTCTCGACAATGTGGTGACCAGCACGCTGGTGTTCGAAGGCGGCGCCCAGGTCAACGAGTATGTGGGCGGCTACAGCGATTGGCTGCGCCAGCGCAGGGCCGTCGACGCCGCTGCGCCCGCGTCCGCCCGCGCGGCGTCCGCGGCGACCGAGGCCGCGCCGTCCGACGCCGCGCCCGCTCGATCCAGGGCGCGGCGCTTGTCCTACAAGGAACAGCGCGAGCTCGAGGCGCTCCCGGAAAAAATTCAGCTGCTCGAGGCCGAACAACTGGAGCTGCAGGCGGCGATTGCCGATCCGGCACTGTTCCGGGGTCCCGTCGCGCGCGGCACGGCCGCCTTGCAGCGTCTGCAGTCGCTGGCGGCGGAAATCGAGACCGCGTACTCGCGCTGGCATGAACTGGAATCTTGAGGCTCGCTCGAGGCTAGTACCGCCGGGCGCGCAGCGCACTCACCGGCGCGGGCGACGGCCGATGAGATCGCTGGGATTCGGCAGCGCCCCGCCGGCGGCGTCGGGAATCACCAGGGATGATGCCTGTTCGCGGCGCAGCTCCTGCAATTCCCGCATGGTTTGCTGGACGGCCGTTTCCGCGGCCGCGCCGAATTTTTCGATCGCCGCGTTCAGCGTCGCGGCGTCGAGCTCGAAGCTGATCGGGACGGCGCCCATCGGCGTCATGACCTGTGCCTGTCCGATAAACAGTACCTGCCGCGCGGAATCCTCTCTGCCATCCGCAGCCACCGGCGTCAAGCGGCGGATCGTGCCGACCTTGCGATCGGTGAAAATCTCTTCGCGATAAATCTGTGTCGAGTCCATGGTTGCCTGGCGGCTATCGGTGGTGGAACTCATGCGTGGGCTACCCCTTGTGATCGTTGCAGAAAGCCAAAGCTCAACCCTAGCAGTTTGCAGCGCTGCCTGGGAGGCCCTGCTACGATACCTCGCTTGGCACACCCGAGCACAACTCACAAGGTCCCCGCATGGACCACCTTGCTAGGCATCGCCCTGTTCGGGCTGGCCCTGTTCTGGCTGCATCACTTGCTGGGTCAATACCGCTGGCGGGACATCCTCGCTCACGTTCACGCGATCTCCTCCGTGAAACTGTTGCGGGCAGGGCTGTTTACGCTCGCCGGCTACGGCTGCCTGACCTTGTACGACGCGCTTGCCGTGCGCTTTGCGGGCGCGCACGTTCCATATCCTCGCATTGCCTTGATCTCGTTCATGGGCTATGCGATCGGCCACAACGTGGGCCTCAACACGCTGAGCGGCGGGGCGGTTCGCTATCGAGCCTATTCGGCTCTCGGCCTCGGCGCGAAACAGATCGCCACCATCATCGCGTTCGGCACGGTCACATTTTTATTGGGCGCCGGATTGCTGCTCGGGCTTTCGCTGCTGACGCAGGCAGGCATGTCGGGTTCGGTGCTGCATGTGCATGCCTCGCTCGCCAAGGTCGCGGGCGGCATGCTGCTCGCGGCGGTCACCGCGTATCTCTGGTTGGTGTGCACACGGGATGGGCCGCTGCGGTATCGGCGCCTCGTGATTCCGATGCCCAAACCGCGCGTCGCGTTCGCGCAGGTCGCCGTGGCGTGCGCCGACCTCTTGTGCGCGGCAAGCGTCTTGTACGTGCTGTTGCCGCCGCAGGCCGAGATCGGGTTCGGGGCGTTCGCCGGCCTCTATCTGATCGCGATTGCCGCCGGCGTGATCAGCAATGTTCCCGGCGGCATCGGCGTATTCGAAGCCATCTTGCTGCTGCTGCTGCCGTCCATGCCGAAGGGCAGCCTGCTGGGCGCCCTGGTCGCCTATCGCGCCATTTACTATTTCGCTCCCTTTGCCGTGGCTCTGGCATTGCTGGGGGCGCACGAAGTCTGGGTGCATCGCGCGCCCGCTGTGCGCTTGGTGCGGCTCGGGCGAACCTTTCTGATTGCCGTCACGCCTCAGGCCATTGCGATTGCCGTGTTCCTGGCGGGCGCCGTGCTGCTGTTCTCGGGCGCTACACCCGGACTTGGGCCACGCCTGGACCTGCTGCGGGATTTCGTGCCGCTGCCCATTCTCGAGTTGTCGCATCTGCTCGGCAGCGCCGTGGGGGTGGGCCTGTTGGTGATTGCCCACGGCCTGTATCGGCGGCTCGACGCTGCATGGTGGCTGACGATCTGGCTGCTGTGCGCCGGAATACTGCTGTCCCTGCTCAAGGGATTCGACTATGAAGAGGCCACGGTTCTAGGTCTGGTCGTCATCGTCCTGGTATTGGCCCGCGGCCGCTTTCTGCGGCGCACGTCCTTGATCGAACAGCACTACTCAGGCCCCTGGATCGTCGCTCTCGTCTTGGTGCTCATCACCGCCGCTTGGCTGGTGGTCTTTGCCAATCGGCATGTGCCGTACGACAACCAACTATGGTGGGAATTCGCGTTCGAGGCCTCGGCGCCGCGGAGCCTCCGCGCCTCGCTGTTCGCGGCCGTGATTGCGGCGGCGTATGGACTGTGGCGCCTGTTGCGGCCGGCGAAGCCGCCGGCGGCGGTGCCGCGCGACGCGGATCTGGAACGCGTCGAGACATTGATCACCGACGTCGACGACAGCACCGCCAATCTTGCGCTGCTCGGCGACAAGACCCTGCTGTTCAACGCGGAGCGCACGGCCTTCATCATGTACCAGGAGGCCGGCCACAGCTGGGTGGCGATGGGGGACCCGGTCGGTCCGATCGAGGCCTGCGAACCTTTGGCTTGGGAGTTTCTGGAGAATTGCGATGTGATGGCGGTCTCGCCGGTGTTCTATCAGGTCAAGCCGCAAAATCTGCCCTTGTACATCGATCTCGGGTTGAACCTCAGCAAACTCGGCGAGGAGGCACGCGTGCCGCTCGACTCGTTTTCGCTGGAGGGTTCCGCCCGCGCCGACCTGCGCCAAGCTCACCGGCGTGCGAACCGCGACGGCGCGGCGTTCGAGATCGTGCCGCGCGCGAATGTCGGCGCGATTCTACCGGAACTGCGCGCGGTGTCCGACGCCTGGCTTGCGGAAAAGAACACGGCCGAGAAACGCTTTTCCCTGGGATTCTTCGATGACCGCTACATCATGCACTTCGATTGCGGGGTGGTTCGCCGCGGCGGCGCAATCGTCGCCTTCGCCAATATCTGGCGCGGGGCCTCGAATGAACTGTCGGTGGATCTCATGCGCTACAACGACGCCGCGCCGAAAGGCGTCATCGATTATCTGTTGATCGAGTGCATGCTGTGGGGCAAATCCTCAGGCTATCACTGGTTCAATCTGGGAATGGCCCCGCTCTCGGGATTGGAAGAGCACGCTCTCGCACCGGCCTGGCACAAGATCGGCCGCATGGTGCAGCGCTACGGCGAGATGTTCTATCCCTTCGAGGGCTTGAGAAAATACAAGGAGAAATTCCTGCCGGTTTGGCGCCCCCGATATCTCGCGGCGCCGCACGGCCCCCGATATCTCGCGGCGCCGCACGGCTTGGGGATGGCCGGCGCGCTGCTCGACGTCACTGCGCTCATTTCCGGCGGCGTCGGCAAGGTTCTCAGAAAGTAGTTACGGGTGGTGAGCGGGGTAAGGATCGGCTGGCAGGGTGGAAGGCGCTGCACGGCAACGGGGAGGACAGTTGCCGTGCAGCGCCTTCCACCCTGCCAGCCGAGCGCTAACACCGCTCGACAGCCGTAACTCGTCGTTGCGCGCGAACGCACACCGGCACCGCGTGGCGGGCCTGGGGGTAGGAAGGGCTAGCAGGCAACTGCGTCCTTCGTTGCCTGCTAGCCCTTCCTATCCCCCAGGCCATCCCGCTAAACGAATTCGATTTCGATCTTGTGCGCGACCTCGCGCATCTTCGGCAGGAATTGCTCGACCGCGGTGCGCAGCGGCACTGCGGTCGCGGCGTAGCGAACGGTGACTGTGGCCAGCACTCGATCTCTTACGCGCACCGGTATGGCGAGACTGGTCTCCTCCGACACGCGCCGCGGGCGCTGCGCCATGCCGAAACCCTGCGCCCGAGTCTCATTGAGCAGCCGCTCGACCTCCGCGCGGCTGCGCGCCAGGCGATCTTCCGGCAGCGACGAACGCGACAATAGCTCCAGCAACGCATCGCGTTCCGGGCCTCCGCAGAACGCCAGGTAGGCGCGCCCCGCCGCCGAGCCCAACATGGGTACGCGCACTCCGGCGCTGTATCGCTCCAAGGCAAGGGGGCTCTCACGGTCCGTGGTCTCGCGGATCATCATGGTTGCGCCGGACGGCGTCGCGATCGCCACGGGCCACACGATCTCGGCGCCGAGCGCGGTGAGATGCGGTTTGGCGATATGTGCCACCATGGCTTCATCGTCGAAGCCCTCCGACAAGGCCCGCACCATGATGGTCGGCCGATAACAGTCATCGTGGGGATCGCGGACGACATATCCTGCCAGGCGCAAGGTTTCCAGTATCCGATAGGTGGTGGTGCGAGGCAGCCGGACCGCGCCGGCCAGAGTGTTGATGGGAGCCCGTTCCAGCCGATTGAGCTGCGTCAGCACCTCGAGCCCACGGTTCAGGGCCCGGATCGGGCGGGTCGATTCACGTTCGATCTCAAGGGCGTCGGGAATCGAGCTGACTTTCGCGTGCATGATCGCCTCTTCCTAAAGGGTTCCAATCCCGTACATAAGTACCTTTTGGAGCGAATCTGGTTGCCTGGGGATCGGCGCCGCAGCCGGCCGGGCATTCAGCTACAATTTGCGGCCCTGTTTGTACGTAAAACTCGAGGAACCAGGCTTACCATGTCCGAAAAACCTCCTGCGGCAGAGGCCGCCCCCACGCCGGTCGAGGCAGTCATCATCGGCGCAGGCCCTGTGGGACTGTTTCAGATTTTCGAACTCGGACTTCTCGGAATCAGCACGCACATCATCGATTCGCTGGCGCAGGCCGGCGGCCAGTGCACCGAACTGTACCCGGACAAGCCGATCTACGATATTCCGGCGCTGCCGATCTGCGGGGCTCAGGAATTGATCGACCGGCTCTTGGAACAGGCCAAGCCCTTCCACGCGACATTTCACCTCGGGCAGGAAGTCACCGAGGTGCGGGCGCTGGAGGGCGGCAAGTTCCACGTCGCCACCTCTGCCGGTACCCGGCTCATTGCCGGCGCCGTGGTGATCGCGGCCGGCGTCGGCTCCTTTCAGCCGCGGCGCTTAGGGTTGCCCGGTGTCGAGGAGTTCGAGGGCAGGAGCGTTCACTATCGGGTCAAATCGGCGGCCGATTTTCACGGGCGTGACCTCGTGATCTGCGGCGGCGGCGATTCGGCGCTGGATTGGACGGTCGCGCTGTGCGACAAGGCGCGCTCCCTGACGCTGCTGCATCGTCGCGCGGAATTTCGCGCGGCTCCCGCCACCGTCGCGCGCATGCACGAATTGGTCGGCGCGGGCAAAATGCAGGTGCTGGAGGGCAACGCCACCGGCTTGCGCAGGGACAACGACCGGCTGACGGGGCTCGACGTCCACACGGCCGACGGCCGGGACCTACAGCTGTCCGCCGATCAGATACTCGCGTTCTACGGGCTGCATCCGAAGCTGGGCCCCATCGCGGAATGGGGGATGGCACTGGAAAAGCGCGCGCTCAAGGTGGATACCGAGAAATACCAGACCAGCGTCCCGGGAATCTTCGCCATCGGCGACATCAACACCTATCCCGGCAAGAAAAAGCTCATCTTGAGCGGCTTTCACGAAGCCGCGCTCACCGCATTCGCCATTCAGCATCACCTGTTCCCCGAGAAGCGGCAGTTCTTGCAGTACACCACCACCAGTCCCATCATCCAGAAACGCCTGGGCGTCGCGGCAACCGACTCCGGCCACGCCGATTCGATCTAAAGGCGCGGAATGAATCAGCTGCTCGATGATTTGATCAAGGTGATGACGCTCGAACGGCTCGAAATGAACCTGTTTCGCGGTCAGAGCCGCGATATCGGGAGTCCGCAGGTATTCGGCGGACAGGTGCTGGGCCAGGCTCTGGTGGCCGCGACGGCAACGGCGGAAGACCGGGTGGTGCACTCGCTGCATGCGTATTTTCTGCGCCGAGGGGACTTCAATTCGCCCATCGTGTATGAGGTCGACCGGGCATTGGACGGCAAGCACTTCTCCTCGAGGCGAGTCGTCGCCATTCAGCACGGGCGGCAAATTTTCAACATGTCCGCCTCGTTCCAATCGCCCGAAACCGGTATCGATCATCAGATCTCGATTCCGGACGTTCCGGCTCCCGAGTCGCTGCCGGATTTGGAGTCTTACTACCGCGATATGGCGGACAGATTGCCGGCGGCCGCGCGCCGGGTATTGGAGCAGAAGCGTCCCTTCGAGTTTCGTCCGGTGCATGCGCCCGATTTCCTGCGCCGCGAGAAGTCTCCGCCTCACAAGCACATCTGGTTTCGCGCCGTGGACAGGCTTGCCGACGACGAGGCCCTGCACCGCTGCCTGCTTGCCTACGTGTCCGATTTCCACTTGCTCGACACCGCGCTCAAGCCGCATGGCATTTCCATGATTTCTCCCAAACTGGTGATTGCCAGCGTCGACCATGCGATGTGGTTTCATCGCAGCGTGCGCGTCGATGATTGGCTGCTGTATGCTGTGGACAGCCCCAGTGCCTCGGGAGCGCGCGGATTCACCCGCGGCAGCGTATTTGCACGCGACGGACGGCTGGTCGCGAGCGCCGCGCAGGAAGGGTTGATACGAGTCACGTCGTAGCCGCACGCTAAGTTCAAGGGACGGCGTCCCCATGCTCAAGGCAATCATCATCATCGTTCTCGTCGTCGGCGTGCTGGTCGGCGGACTCCTGACGCTGCGCAACAGCGGCCGTGCGGGGCTGCCGGACGACTCAGTCCTGCAGCGAGCCGCCAAGCGCGCCCGCGAACAGGCGGCCGCCGAAGAGGCCGCGAACAGGGACGGGAACGGGCGGCCGCCGAAAAGCGGCGGCCCATAGCGCGCCCTTCACGGGGCGTAATCCACCCGGGTCGCCTCCCAGACCTCGCGCGGCAATACGAAGAGGTGACAGTCCCACCAGCGATTCTTCGCGCGGCGATGCTTGCGGAACACGGCTTCCCAGCGCATGCCGATCTTCTCCAACACCCGGATCGAGGCCCCATTGTTGATGTCGACCGTGGAGATCACGCGATCGGCGTGCAGTTCGAAGAATGCCGCATCGACCAGCGCCAGCGCGATCTCGGTTGCGTATCCTTTACCCCAATTCTCGATACCCAGCATGTATCCCAGGTCGACCACATTGCGCTCGATGAACGACAAGTCGCACGCTCCGATCACGCGCCCGGACGCGATTTCCTCGACGGCGAGCTCGAACCGGGTCCGCGGCCGTTCGAGCTGCGAGGCCAGCAGGCCGTCGAGATAGTCGGCGGTGCTGTCCTCGTCGCGCGGGCCGAAGAAGAGGTATCGGGTGACCCGCGGATCCGACGAGTAGGCATAGACGGCGTGGAAGTCGGTTCTCACGAACTCGCGCAGATCGAGGCGGGCGGTGCGAATGGGAACGGTCAGCGTACGCACAGCACCTTGCCTGGATTCATGATGCCCTTCGGATCGAGCGCGCGTTTCAATTCGCGCATGACGGCGAGTTCCACGGGATCGCCGCGGCGCGCGAACTCGGCTGCCTTCAGGCGCCCGATGCCGTGTTCGGCGCTGATGCTTCCGCCGAGACTCTCGACCAGATCGAACATGGCCTGCTCGAGCACGGGACCCCGCGCCATGAAGCTGTCGACATCCGCTCCGGTTTTTTGGCTCACGTTGAAATGCAGGTTGCCGTCCCCGGCGTGGCCGTAGGAGATGACGTCTCCTTCGGGCGCCAGGCGGCGCACCAGCGCCGAGCCCTCGGCGATGAGCGTAGGGATCGCCGAGACCGGCACGGAGACATCGTGCTTGAGGCTTGCGCCATGGTGGCGCTGTGCCTCGGGCACCGATTCGCGCAGCTTCCACATGGCTTGGGCCTGCGCCATGGAAGTCGCGAACATCGCATCCATGATGGTGCCGCCTGCTGCCGCATCCTCGAGAGCCGCGGTCAACAAGGTCATGAGATTCTGCCGCGGATTCGGGGAGGTGAGTTCGATGAGCAGATACCAGGGAGCATTCTGGTCCAACGGATCGGCGACGCCCGGAATGTGCTTCACGGTCAGTTCCACCGCCATGCGCGGCATCAACTCGACAGAGGTCACTTGATCGCCGGCCGCGGTGCGCAGGCGCGCCAGCAGATCCAAGGCATGCTGCGGCGAATCGATGCCCACCAGCGCAGTCGCCGTATCGGCCGGCTGCGGGAAGAGTTTCAAGCATGCCGCGGTAATGACGCCGAGCGTGCCCTCGGCACCCACGAACAGGGATTTCACATCGTAACCGGTGTTGTCCTTGCGCAGGCTCTTGAGACTCTCGAGCACTCGGCCGTCCGCGAGGACCACTTCGAGACCCAGCGTGAGGTCGCGCATCATGCCGTAGCGCAGCACCGCGGTGCCCCCGGCATTGGTCGACAGGTTGCCGCCGATCTGTGCCGTACCCTCGGAACCCAAGCTCAACGGGAAAAGGCGGTCGGCCGCTCGCGCGGCCGCCTGCGCTTCGGCCAAGGTGCAGCCCGCCTCGACGATCATCGAGTAGTCGGCGGCATCGATTTGCCGGACGCGATTGATCCGGCGCAGGGACAGCACGATCTGTGACCCTGTTTCATCCGGTGTGGCACCGCCGCAGTAGCCCGTGTTGCCTCCGTGGGGCACGACCGCCACCTCGTCACGATTGCAGATCTGCAGAATCTCCGCGACCTGATCGACGCTTCGCGGCAACAGCACCAGGGGAGTTGCGCCATGGTACAGGCGGCGAAAATCGGTCAGAAAGGGTGCGACCGCGTCCGGCGCCTCGAGCCAGGCCCCGTTGCCGACGGCGGCCTTGAGTTCGCCTAAGGTATTCTGGCCTGGCGGGCGCGGCATGGGCGGTGCATGAAAATCAGAATCGCTTGCCGTTCCCTTCCCGCACCGCCGCGGGTACCGGTTTGAGATCCCAAATCACGCCGACGAACGACATCAGCTTCAACAGGTAGAAGGTGATGTCGAACTCCCACCAATAAAAGCCCTGGCGCACGGACGCGGGGTAGTGATGGTGGTTGTTGTGCCACCCCTCTCCGAGGGTGATGATGGCCAGCCACACGTTATTGCGGCTGGTATCACCGGTCCTGTAGCGCTGGCGTCCGAAGACGTGGGACAGGGAATTGATGGTATAGGTCCCGTGATAAACAGCGACGGTGGAGATGAAGAATCCCCACACCAACATCTGCCAGCCATTGGTGCCCAAACCCGGCGCCACATGCTTCAGCAATACGCCCAGCAAGAATACGCCGACCCCGAGAATCGTCGGCACCGCGATATCGAAACGGTCCAGGAAGCGCAGCTCGGGATACTTGAGAAGATCTTTGACCCGCGAGAGATCCGCGGCGAAGTGCTTGTGAGACATGAACCAGCCCATGTGGCTCCAAAAAAAGCCGTGCTGCACCGGTGAGTGCACGTCCTCCGGTTTATCCGAGTAGACGTGGTGGTGGCGGTGATGTGCCGCCCACCAAATCGGGCCGCGCTGCACCGCCGAGGCACCCAGCAATCCGAAGATGAACTGCCCCACCCGCGAGGTCTTGAAGGTACGGTGCGAGAAATAGCGGTGATAGAAGCCCGTGATGGCGAACATGCGCACCACGTAGAGCGCCGCGGTCACGATGAGCGCGATCCAGCTGAAGCCCACCCAGACGACGGCGAGACAAGCGGCATGCATCAGCAGGAAGGGGATGACCCGCGCCCAGTCGATATGCCTGCCCGAGTCCCGAGGCGCCGCAGTCTCGATTGGCCTGGTCGCAAAGTCGCTGTTGCCGAACCAGCGCGACAGCTCTCTGCCCACGCGTTCCACGGCCGGCGGCACGGCTGGCGGTTCGATCACGATTTCATTTTCTGGAGTCATCAAGTTTTCCTGAAGATGGAGCAAATAGGTGAGTGGGACCGGCGAGCGATTCGCTTACGCCGGCGATTGTAATGCCGCGATGCGTTCGTCGAGCGGGGGATGGCTCATGAACAACCGCATGAAGCCGTGGGCAGCGCCGGTGTTGATTCCGAAGGCCTGCATTTGCGGCGGCATGGGCTCCCCGTGGCTCTGCTTCAATGCCTGCAGCGCCGCAATCATACTGCCGGCGCCGGCGAGATCGGCACCGCCCCGATCGGCTCGAAACTCCCGCCGCCGCGAATACCAACTGACGATCATGCTGGCTAAGATTCCTAGGACGATCTGGGCCACCATCGTAGTCAAGAAGTACCCGATGCCGGACTCTTCCCGGTCGTTCTTGAACAGGGTCCGGTCGATGAGGCTACCGATGATGCGCGCCAGAAATATGACGAATGTATTTAGCACACCTTGCAGCAAAGCGAGGGTAACCATATCACCGTTCGCGACATGAGTTATTTCGTGACCCAAGACCGCTTCGATCTGGGAACGCGACATGCTGCGCAGCAGGCCGCTGCTCACCGCGACCAAGGCCGCGTTGCGGCGCGCGCCGGTCGCGAACGCGTTCATTTCCTCCGCGTCGAAGATGCCGACCTCGGGCATGCCGATCTGCGCTTGATCGGCCAAACGCTTGACCGTGCCGAGCAGCCATCTCTCCACGTCGGACTGGGGTTCGGCGATGACGCGCACGCCCATCATGCGCTTGGCCGTCCACTTCGACAGGGCGAGCGAGATCAGCGCGCCGCCGAAGCCGAAGATCGCCGCAAATACCAGCAGGCCACCGAGTCCGCCCCTGGCCAAACGCACGCCGAAAACCTGCTCGATGATGAAAATACCCAAGCTGAGCAGCGCCAATACGGCCAAGTTCGTCACAAGGAACAGGAAAATGCGCTTCATGAGCCTTTTCTTTGGGGAAACCAACCGCAATATCGGAAAAGCCAACCACAATATGGTAACGCGGCTGAGGTTAGGTCGGGACGTTCCTAGTCAATTTCAAGCTGCAGCGCCGGGCCGGGGAGCCTCGAGCGCGCGGCGCCCGGATGACCGCTGGGCGGACAAGCCCGTAGGTGCTGGTAATATCAGGGGTTAATCTCACAAAGGTAGGGCATGCAATATAAGGATTATTACGAAGTTCTCGGTGTGACCCGCGGCGCCGACGCGGACACGGTGAAGCGAGCCTATCGCAAACTCGCCCGCAAATATCATCCCGATGTCAGCAAGGAAAAGAACGCCGAGAGCAAGTTCAAAGAGCTACAGGAGGCTTACGAAGTGCTGCGCGACCCGGACAAGCGCGCGGCCTACGACCACCTGGGACGAGACTACCGGACAGGTCAGCAATTCCGGCCGCCGCCCGATTGGTCGCAGCGCTTCGGTCACTCCGGCAGCCAGCGGTTTTCCGATCTCAACGGTTTCAGCGATTTTTTCTCCAGCCTATTCGGCGGTGCGGCAGGAGGTCCGCCGCCCGAGGCGGACGCGGGCTACCTGGATGTCACCGTGGAAGAGGCCTTTGCCGGCACGAAACGCCGCGTCACGCTCAACGAGGATGGCCGCTCGCGCTCCGTCGACGTGCAAATCCCGCCCGGGGTCAGCGAGGGCCAATCGCTGCGCATCGCCGGCACCGGCGGCAATGCGTCCTTGATTTTCCGCATCCGACTGCGCCCGCATGCCCTCTACGTCCCTCAGGGCAGGGATGTGCAGATCGAGCTGCCCCTGGCCCCGTGGGAGGCCGCCCTGGGTGCGAAGGTGGCTGTGCCTACGCTGGGCGGGACCGTCGAATTGACGGTGCCTGCCGGCGCCCAATCAGGGCAGAAACTTCGGTTGCGGGGGCGAGGTTTTCCCGGCACTCCCCGGGGCGACCAAATCGTCAGCATCAAGCTGGTCACACCCGCGGCGGGGTCCCCACAGGAAAAAGCAGCCTACGAGCGGATGAAAAAGGAATTCAGTTTCGATCCACGGGCCGGCTGGCCGACGCCTTGAGGCTCGCGGCGGGGGCGGGGCCTTGCTGACTTGAAGTAGATGTCGTCTTGAAGAATGGAGCGCAGGCCCCACAACACACAAGGCGTAAAACAACCAAATTGCAAGGCCATGACGACCGAAACACAGCCGCAGATCAAAGAGTTCCAAGCCGAAACCAAGCAAGTATTGCGATTGGTGATCCACTCGATGTATTCGCACAAGGAAATTTTCCTGCGCGAACTGATTTCCAACGCCTCGGACGCCTGCGAGAAGCTGCGCTTCGAGGCGCTCGCCAAGCCCGATCTATTGGGCGCGGACTCTCTCTCGGTCGGGATCGTGCCGGATGCCGCGGCCGGCACCCTGTCCATCAAGGACAATGGCGTCGGCATGAGCGAGGCGGAGGTGATCGACAATCTCGGCACCATCGCGCGCTCCGGGACCAAGAGATTCCTGGAAACCCTGAGCGGGGATTCGGCGAAGGATGCGCAGCTGATCGGCCAGTTCGGCGTGGGCTTCTATTCGGCGTTCATCGTCGCCGACAGGGTCACGGTGCTCACCAAGCGCGCCGACTCTCCCGGAGTCCGGTGGGACTCGGACGGCGAAGGCCAATACGAGATCCAAGCCGACGCCAAGACGGACCGCGGCACCGAAGTGATCCTGCACCTCCGCGACGACGACAAGGAATTCCTGGAACCGGCCACCTTGAGGCAATTGGTGCGCAAGTATTCAGATCACCTGAGCATTCCCATCGTCCTCAAAACGGGCGACACCGAAGAGACCGTCAACCAGGCCAAGGCGTTCTGGACGCGCCCCAAACCCGAGCTCAGCGATGAGGACTATCAGGCGTTCTACAAGCACATCGCCCACGACTCCGAGGGCGCACGCGCATGGGCGCACAACAAGGTCGAAGGCAACATCGAATATACGTCGCTCTTGTATCTGCCCAAGCGCGCGCCCTTCGATCTATTCGAGCGCGAGCAGAAGGGCGGCATTCAGCTCTACGTCAAGCGCGTATTCATCATGGACAAGGCGGCGGAATTGCTGCCGCCTTACTTGCGCTTCATGCGTGGGCTGGTCGACACCGCCGACCTGCCGCTGAACGTATCGCGCGAACTGCTCCAGAACAATCGCACCGTCGAGAAGATCAAATCCGCGCTGGTCAGGCGCACGCTGGACTTGCTCGAGGACCTGGCGGCGAACAAGCCGGAAGGATACGCGGAATTCTGGAAGAGCTTCGGCGTGGTGCTGAAGGAAGGCATCATCGAGGACCCGGGCCAGAAAGAGCGCATCGCGAAGCTGCTGCGCTTTCACTCCACCGCCGCGGCCGGCGATGTTCCCGAGGTCACGCTCGAGCAGTACGTCTCGCGCATGAAATCCGACCAGAAAGCCATTTACTATCTGACTGCCGATACGCTCGCCGCGGCGCGCAACAGTCCGCATCTGGAAGGTTTTCGCGCGAAGGGCATGGAAGTGCTGTTGCTCATCGACCGCATCGACGAATGGGTCGCCGGCCATCTGCACGAGTTCGACGGCAAGACACTCGCGAATGTCGCGAGCAGCGCGGCCGACGTGGCGTCCGCCATCGAGACGCCGGAAAAGGCCGC
>WNFQ01000921.1_pt1 | contig 36734 bp, 38 predicted proteins | sample 5400171 | NCBI WGS metagenome assembly WNFQ01 (sample SAMN13153356, study PRJNA577476) | soil metagenome | isolation source: 20 cm soil under Madrone tree | place: USA:California | collected 2016-06-14
CACGGTAGACCCGGCCAAGACTCGGAGGAAGCCACAGGGCCTGTAAGGAGTCGCGCCTCTCAGCCAGTGCGAGCAAACTGTTTCCAACAAATCTTCTAACATCTCGACGCTTCATCCTTGAGCACGCGACCAGAATGACGATTCTGCTCGCGTGACGATTTTCCTCGGCTGTGGCTTTGCGGCGAAATACCGCGAAGGCGGCGGAAATTTTTCGGTGCCGCTGCAATGGATGCTCGGACTGCGACGACTAAATCTGGACGCGATCTGGTTAGAGTTACTGCCGGCGACAAACGATGCGCAAGCCGATGAGGCCAGAATCAAGAATTTCCAGAATCAGTTGCGCACGCATGGGTTGGCTGGCCGGTACTGTCTGCTTCATCACAAGTCTGCGTCCGACACGCATGATTTAGACGGGATGCGGTGCATCGGAATTTCAAAACGGGAACTCCTTGATCGGCTCGGCGGACCGAATGTTGTGCTCAATCTCGCCTATTCAATTCATCCACCGCTACTGTTGAAGTTCGAGCGCCGCGTCTTTTGCGATCTGGACCCGAGCGAAATCTTTTATTGGATGACCAAGATGGAGGTGGGGCAATCTTGCCATCACGAGTTCTGGACGATCGGTCTCAACGTTCATGGAAGCGACTGCCAGCTCCCGAACTCATCCCTGCGTTGGAAAACATTTCACCCGCTCGTGGACACAAAATTGTTTCCGCCCCAGCCGCGGCCAAAGCGGCCGAAATTTACTACTGTTGGCCAGTGGTATTGGGGCGGAGCCGTGGAGGTTGCTGGCGAATTTCCTGATTTATCGAAGAAAGTAGCGTTCGAGCCGTACCTGGATCTTCCAAAGCGAATACCAGAGACGCAGTTCGAACTAGCAATGAACATAACTGCCGAAGACCCGGAGCGAGAACGGCTACAACGGCTGGGCTGGAAAATTGTCGATCCGCACCGGGTCGCGCGCAGCCCGGGCGCGTACCGCCGCTACCTCACGGGCGCGCTCGGCGAATTCACCGCGATCAAAGGCGTTGATGTGGCGTGGCGCACTGGCTGGATAAGCGACCGTGCGGCGGCATTTCTCGCGCTCGGGCGACCGGTCATCACCGAAGACACCGGCGCGGCGAAGTTTCTTCCAACTGAGAATGGTTTCCGTTTTGTTGGAAATTTCGATGACGCCGAGACGGCGGTCAGGGAAGTATTGGGACATTGGCTGCGACTATCGAGGCAAGCGCGGGAGTGCGCTGTGGAAGTTTTCGATTCAGTAAAAAACCTTCGCCTGATTCTCGATCTTTAATGCCGCTCGATTTGGCGTTGCAAAACGATTTTCGGGTGTTACTCGTTGTGCCGTTATGGCTGACTTAATCAAAACTGCGGAGCTGAAGGACCGCATGAAAAAGATTCCCGAATGGGAGCTCGAGAAGAAACATATCGAGCGCACTTTCGAGTTTGATGATTTTGCCGATGCGATCGATTTCGTAAACGCTGTGGCCGAAGTGGCGGAGGACGAAGAGCATCATCCTGATATCGACATTCGCTACAACAAAGTACGGCTGGTTCTCTCTACGCATAGCAAAGGCGGTTTGACCGAGCTTGATTTTGGTCTGGCCGAGCGGATCGACACGTTGGCGGAATAAGCGCTGGTAGAGACGCCGCGCTGGAGCGTCCGGTCGGCGCAGCGCGCCGACCCTACCCGGATTTTGGCAGCCGGCCTTCGTCGGCATCGATAAATTGAAACGCCGTTTGAATATCTGATCTATCGGACATTGCTGCATCAGCTTTCCGGCGTGCCAATATTTCGGATACTTCATCGTTCCAGCCGCGCTTGCGCATGAATTCGTTCCAAACGTAGACATCGTCCTCGGATGGTTTGCGACCAACACCGAAGCACCACTGCAAAATCTCCTCATCAGTGTCGCCCTCTTTCACGCGTTCGACTAACTGATCGTAATTTACTCGCAGGAAGCCTACGCATTTCTCGTCAAAGCCTTTGCCGAGATTAGGGTGATAATCCGAAGCCAATTCGCCTTGGGCGTGCAGACGGATTTTATCGAGCATTCGGCCAAAATAGAAAAGGCCACCCACCTTGTCAGAAGGACTGCGGAGAGGAAATTGGGCCATGAGAAAATCTGAACGTTTTCCCGCGTGGTTCAAGAGCGCGAAAACGATCCGTCACCTCATTCGTCTCCCTTTCCGAAAGGGAGACGCGGACTGCTGCGTCCGCCGCTCGGGGTAGTCGCCACTCTCGCAGAGACCAAAGCGCTACCGTTTACTGATGCGGCAGCGCAGGGGATTCGGCTCTCCCCGTTTTGTGGAGAGGATGAAGGTGGGGGGCAGTTTTCGCTTAGCCAAATTGCGATTAGGTGCGTAATTGGTTGCAATGGACCGGGTCGTGGGAATTGAGACCGAATACGGCTGTCTTCTCAGTGATGAGGAACCGCACGTCAATTCGGAGCTGTGGCCGGCTAAGGTTAAAAACTATCTCTTTCGAAAAGCGGACGCTGGCACGATCGATTTGCATTACCGTGACTACGAGGAACCACCGGGCAATGGAGGATTTCTCCTCAACGGCGGACGTCTCTATCTCGACATGGGGCATATCGAGTACGCCTCGCCGGAGTGTTTGCATCTGCACGATCTGGTGACCTACGAGGTGGCAGGGGACGACCTGCTGCAATCTTCATTGATTGCCCTGGGTGCGGAGAATCGTGTGTCGTTCATCAAGAACAACGTGGATCATCACACTGGAGCGACATTTGGCTGCCACGAGAATTATCTGATGAAACGGGAGGCGCAGTTCACGCCTCCAATTCTCGGAACGTTGCTGACTTTTCTAGCGACGCGGCAGATCTTTACCGGCTCCGGGCGAGTCGGTCAATCGAATCCACTCGCGTTCGATTTCGAGCCGCCCAAATCGGAGGCCCAGGTCAATTTTCAGCTCAGTCAGCGCGCCGATCACATTGTGAACGACATTTATCAGTGGGTGCAATTCAATCGCGCCATCATCAACGCCCGCGACGAACCGTTAGCTGATTACAGAAAATATCGCCGGCTGCATTTGCTTATTGGCGATTCGAACATGAGCCCGTACGCGAACGCGTTAAAAATCGGGACGACTGCCTGCGTTCTATCATTGCTGGAGGAAGGACGTTTGCCGCGCAATCTTGTCCTGGCTGATGCGGTGCAGAGCACACGCGACGTCTCTCGTGATCCTTCTCAACAATGGATCGTGCGTCTTGAGAACGGTAAAACCATGGGCGCGCTCGACGTGCAGTGGGAATTTCATCATCTCGCGCAGAAACATCTGCGCAACATCAGCGCGGAAACCAACTGGTTACTGGAAAACTGGGCATTTGTTCTTGAAACAATCCCGCACAACCCTCACGCGCTGATCGGCGGCGTTGACTGGATTACAAAGAAATGGTTGCTGGAAACGTTTGTCGAATCCGAAGGAGTGACTTGGGACGATCCATGGCTGCAGAGCATCGACCTCGAATATCACAACATCGATCCGCGGCGTGGATTATTCTTTGGTGTAACCCCCGGCAAACGAATTGCGGAATGGAACAATAGCGTGCGGCGTCACAGTGCGACGCATGTTCCTCCGGCTAATACGCGCGCATCGGGTCGCGCCCGGGCAGTCGCTTTCTTCCAGGGCTGCAATTTCCCATATGTTATCAACTGGGACTCGATCGCTTGTGACAGCCGCGATTTTCTCGTCATGGGCAATCCATTCGAGACCTATAATGACGAAGTGGACCGTTTTTTGGCAAAGCCGCGGACGACGAATGCCGGTAGCGAGAGTGCCGATCGTTAAAAGCTCCGGAACATAAGATGCCGGTTACTGCAGCCTTTGCAGTGAAGAGATGCCGTAGTTCTCTTGAAGCTCGTGCGCTTCGGAGGCGACTTGGGACGCGTCGAGCTCGATTTGTTTGGGATCTTCTTCGGTCTCGATCTTGATGAAGCCTTCGATCGGGTGTTTCACCGCTTCGGCAAGGTCCTCCAGAGATTTGATTTCTTTGCCGTTCACTTTTGTGACCGTCAGATATGCGAGGTCATCGTAGCCGATTGTGCTGTTGGCAGGAAGCACCTGGCTAAGAATTACGACGCGCCGATTGCGATCGGGAAAGAGTTCGGATTGGAAATGGTCCATGTAGACGAAACGCTGCGGCGCTTCGCGTTGCCAGTTCAATCCCCATTCCTTGAGATACTGTCGTGATAGTTCCTGGAAGATCAGTCCCCCGACGACAAAATACCGCGGTGGCTGATCCAGATTGTACGGCGGACTAACATAGTCTTTCGTGTCACGATGTTCCAGAGTGACATTTAGCTGCATTGGTTTGCCGTTGCGCTCAATGTGAAAAGGAACAGTGTCGCCGGCGTAGGCGTGGGCAGTTAGCAAATTTGTGAATTCGATTTTTCCGTAAAGGGGATCGACGTAGTTGCCGTTTTGATCGATGGCGTGGTCTCCAACCGATGTGACTACATCGCCAACTTGCATGCCGGCTTTCATGGCGGGCGTACCAGGTTCCACATTTGAGATGTAAACGCCGGCGCTCTTGCCCTTTTCGCCAGCATACGCACGCAACTCCGGATCCCGCGTCGGAAAAAATGAGAACCCCGCAAAGGGGAAACCGCGATATTTCTGACTCTCCGCCTCTTTGAGGAAATGGTTGATGATAGGTGCGGGAATGGCATCCAGCAGTTGTGAACGCGAGTCATAACGCAGCAGTAATCCAGCCAGCTTGTTATTTTTAACCAGAGGAACGGTGTAACTGTTCTCCCGATACTGCATCGGGATACTGACGCGATACGTGAGGAATTGCCCAATGTCGATTGGGTAGGGCATCATTTGAATGGTCGTTACCAAACCTTCCGTGGCGAGCAAGGCGCCGGTCGGTTCCAATTGCCACGCCGCAAGCCGGTCGCCGACCACCGTGTCAGGTGTAATTTCGAGCGGCGTGATTCCATCGAGGAATGTTTTCTCCGTTGGTTCCAACAGCGCCAGGTTGGCTTCGTAATCGATCACCTGCACATTGGCTGCCGTTTTCTCGCCCGATTCGGCTCGCTCCAGTTCCACGAAATTTTGGTTTGCAACGAGGTCGGCAGTGACAAGGACGCGACCCTTAGACAAAACCGCTCCGAGCGCTCGCTTTGAGAACGGCGCTTTCTTTTGCCACGGCCGAAAATAATCATACGACTGGCCGGTGACGTTCACGCGAACCAGCGCCAGCTGTTTCTGCTTACCGGCAGGAGCGGGAACCGCAGATTCTTTCTTCGCCAGCGTGCCAGTAGCTGCCACGAGAAGGATTCCGAAACCAATGAAAGATTGCCTGATCATTTTGTTTTTTCGTCAGCCTGAGCCAGTTGAGTCGACGCTTCGAGATTCTGCTCTTTCATCACGTTGTAACGCGCTTTGATTCGTTCCCGCGCGGACTCCACTTTGTTGCGATCGAGGACGAGTGGAGGTCCGTCGCCGATCATCCGGATGACCAGCTTGTCCGGCGCTTCAGCAAAAGCCTTTGCCAGTTCGTCGAGCGTCCGAATTTTCTTACCGTTTACTTCGTCGACAATCGTGCCGCGATAAGGCGCGAGATACGTATTGATCGGGTCCGGCAAAATGTTGCTCAGCACAATGACGTCTGGATGTTGCAAATATATTTGCTCCAAAATGAAGTATTCGAAGAAATGCCGGAGCCGCAGATCCGATGTCCGATATGCTTCGAGCATGTCCAAGCTCAAGGGTTGAAAAAGTAGGCCGCCGTAAAGGACGTAACGCGGGCGGACATCGTAGCTATGGCCCTGGATCGAGTATGGCCATGGTTTGTACAAAGGAATCGTCACCGTCATCGGCTGTTTGTTCCGCAGAATGTCGAACTTGACCTTGTCTCCCTTGAATTTTCGCTCGACGACTTCCTCGAACTGCGCTCGCTCGCCATCCAGCTCGACGTTCGCGTCACTGGCAATGGGATGGCCGTCTATCGTGAGTAGAACGTCGCCGGGGTAAAGAATTCCGTCAGACGGACCAGCTGCGACTACAGAACTGACCAGCACGCCCCGGTCGTCATCTTGCAATCCAAGGAATCGCCTTTGCGCCGGATTTTGTAATTTCGAGTACGTGATCGCCATGTCCGGGTATTCGTCATAGTGCCCGTTGCTGACATCTTTCAAAAAACGGTTGATCACCGGCGTTGGGATCATGTACGCGACGCCCTGAGCGACGTCGCCGCTGTAGCCTTGAAACGCTACGCCGACGACTTTTCCGTCCTGCATCACCGGGCCACCGCTGTTGCCCGGGTTGATTTGCGCGCTGATTTGGATCGCTAAGTGCTGATCGACTGACGAATGCGTGTAGAGCTGAAAATCGATTCGCGAAACGATGCCAGTTGTCACCGACATCCGTTCACCGCCGATTGGGTAACCATACGCTGAGACGGTCGATTCCAACGCAGGAATTCCGCCAAATTTCAGCGGCAACATGTTTTTGAAAAAGTCCGGAGCCGAAACTGTGATAACCGCAAGATCGCAATCGTTCGCGATAAATTGGACCTGCGCGGGATACTTGTTGGGATCGCCGTCGCGTTCGACTGTGACGTAGCGGCTGTTGGCGACCACATGCGCGTTGGTCATGATCCGGTTCCCGCCGATGACAAACCCCGCGCCGACGCCGCGCTGCAGCGCTCCGGCATTCCAAGGCGCCTTGTAATCAGGCTCGACGGATGTGGCTGTGATGCGGACCAAGCTTTTTTGAACCGGCCCGTTTGGCTTCGGCGGCGCGATGGGCACGGGCACGGGAATTACTGCCTGGGCGGGCGGACTCGACATTGACGGCCCAGGCGCCCGTGGAGCTTGCGGCTCAAGAGGCGGCTGAGGCGTGTCTTGCTGCGCTTGCACCAGCGGCGAGAGCAGCAATGCGATAGATGTGACAATAATGATGCGCTTCATGGGCGGAAAGCCTGCAAACTTAAACAGCGTAATCGAAAATCAAGATTCGGATGCGAATTTGCAATTGGCCTTTTGGGACATTACTGACACGATACACGCGCTGCGCGTTCAAATCCAGGACACCTGAGGAGTGACGGCTGCCCAGCCGTTCATCTTTATCCGCCGGCTGCCCAAGCAGTCGTTCCTTGTTTCAAACGCCGGCCCGATCGAGAAGGGATCGCAGAACCTTTTCTGCTTCGAATATTTCGCAAGCGACGGCGCGAGCGGCGCGAGAATGTTTCCCGTAATCAGCGTTGATTCGTTTCACTGCGTTGGCAATTTCATCGACCGTCCGAAAAGCTAACAGTCCGAGTTTTCCGCCATAGATTTTTGTGAAACCTGTTTCTTGCGTGATCACCGGCCGACCCGCTGCCAGGTAACAGGCGCTCCGGTCGCTGAACCAGCCGGTGTTAAGCCTGACATATTGGTCCTTGGCCACGGTGAACTCTCCCTTGGAGCGCTGGATATAGTCGCGATACAACCAGTAATCGACGCTCATTTGGAGGGGCGAAATCAATCGCCAGCCATTTCGTTCAAATTGTCTGCGTGTTTTCGCATCTTCGATGTTCGTCGCCATCTCGAACGTTTCTCCGGCTCTTTTCGGCGCGGATATGAAGCGGAGAAATTCACGCGATTTGCTCCAGAGATATTTTTTGCCGCGCCAGACGATGTCTTTCAATCCACTCGTAGACCAGTTTGCGACTGTGGTGAACACAGCAGGGCCAGAAGGCAAGCGGTTGGTTTTCCACAAGTCGGTGACCACCGGTTGCCTTGTTGCCAACCATTTGAATGCGTGCGTCGGCACCGGAAAACTCTTCGTCCCGATTTTCTCGCCGAACGTGAATAGCGCGTGGTGGCGTCTCAAATATTCGATTGTCGATTTCACGCCCTTGTCGATTTTGATCTGCTCAACCCCCGGGTCACTTTCGATGTAAAGAATGCGATCGGACAGGAGCAGGTCGTCATTGAATTCCTGCGCGCCGCAAACATTCAGAATCGCATCTGCCTCGCGATAGAGCTGCCGTATTCCCTTTAGCGGCAAGCCCGCCGTCGGAGAGCCCGGCAAATAACGTGCGCAATAACCCCAGCGACGATCGAACTCAAACTCCCGCGCCAATCGCCTCAGGACCTTCGCCGCGTAAGTGAACTCATCAGTCACTTCAAACGTCTCGGGATTGTACGGAAGCCGAGCCGAGTCTTCGATGTAATAAACGTCGTGCCCGAGCCGTTGCAGGCCGACGACGTAATGAATGTGCTGCCAGATCACGCCTGCGATCGGCATCGACCCCATGAAGCCCATGACTACGATGCGCTTGCGTTTCATTCGAGGGAAAACGCCTAACGCTCAACGTCGAACATCCAACGTCCAACTTTCTGAATTGAGCGTTTGGCGTTGAGCGTTGAACGTTGAGCGTTGAAAGGTTTCACACTTGAAACTGCTTCACCAAAACGGCTGGGTTTCCCGCAACGACTGTATTTGGTTCAACGCTCTTTGTAACCACTGAGCCTGCGGCCACAACGGAGTTTTCGCCGATCGTGACACCTTTCAAAATCACGGCATTCATTCCGATCCAGACGTTATCCGAAATTTTAACAGGAGCGCTTTTCAGTTTCGGACGGCTGGGGCGGTTCTTGAAATAAGGGGCAAGAGCTTGCGCGTCGATCAGGCGTTGTGCAGGCGCGAGAGGATGAAAATCGGAATCAGCAATACCGACGTTCCATGAAACAAGACAATACGCTCCGATCTCGATCTTTTCTTCCGCCATAATTAGCGCGCCATTGAGCAGAGTAAAATCGCCGACTGTGCAATGACCATACTCGCCGATCGCGAATGAGCAGCCCGCGTAACATGAAACGTGCTTGCCGATAACTACTGCGCGGGACGCTTTGCTCCGAAGCTTTCGAAAGATTTGTGCGGTCTCGCAATAAAATCCTTCGCCAAACTCGACATTATTCGGAATTGGCTCTGACCACCAATCGCCTTCGATGTGTCGATCTTCTCTAACGTTGCTCATGAAGGAAAATGTCCCGAGCTGTAAAGTTTTGCGTATACGCCGCCGCGCGCTACGAGGTCTGCGCCGCGGCCTTGTTCGACGATCCGTCCATGTTCGACCACGATGATTTGATCAAGGTTATGAATCGTCGCCAGGCGATGTGTTGCGATCAAAGTTGTGCGGCCGCGCATTAATTCCTTGATCGTATCCATAATGGCAGATTCGGTAGTGGGATCGAGCGCCGACGTCGGTTCGTCGAGCAACAAGATCGGCGCGTTTTTCAGAAATGCTCGCGCGATTCCGATGCGCTGCCGTTGACCGACGCTAAGATGTCCGCCCCTTTCGCCGACAAGGCTGTCGTATCCCTGAGGCATTTGCCGAATAAACTCGTCGGCCTGCGCCCGACGCGCCGCCTCAATAATTTCGTCTTCGGTCGCGTCCGGCCGGCCATAGCCGATGTTTTCGCGAACCGTTGTCGAGAACAACAACGTGTCCTGCAGCACAATCGCGATCTGTGCTCGCAAACTTTTCTTTGTGATCTGGCGAACGTGGCGGCCATCAAGTGTGATCGAACCCGATGTCGGATCGTAAAACCGTGGCACGAGACTAAGCAGTGTACTCTTCCCGGCTCCAGTTCCACCCGCCAGTCCAACGATTTGATTCGGTTCGATCCGAAGATTGACGTCCCGCAGGATGCACCGATCTGATGAGTAGCCGAAATTTACAGCCTGAAATGCGATCGCGCCTTCAGAGGTCGAAATCGCAACTGCGTCGGGCGAATCAACGACGTCATCCCGCCGGTCCAACACTTCAAAGCAGCGTTTTGCGCCTGCGGTAGCGCCTTCCATTGCCCAGGCTGTGTAGGTCAGTGATTCCAGCGGCTGATAAAGCATTAGCAGATAGGCGCTGAAAACCAAAAGTGAGCCGAGCGAGAGCGTGCCAGCCAGAACATGCAGCGTACCGATATAGTACATCACCGCTGTGCCGACGACCATTAGCGTGCTGATCACGAGCGCGCTATTCACGTTAGTCAAAGTCAGACGCAAGTTGGCTTGTAAACTTTGCCAGGCTTGCTGCTGGAACTGGCGCACCTCAAACTCTTCGCGCCCGAACGCGTGCACCATTCGGATCGAGCTCAGGCCCTCCTGCGCCTGAGCCAGCACGGCGCTTTCGTGTTCCTGAATAGACGTCGATTCACGTCGAATCCGATGCGCAAACAGATAAATGGAGCCGACGACCAACGGGACAATTCCAAGCGAAACCAGCGTAAGCTGCCAGTCCAGTTGCAGCATAATCACGAAAGTTCCGATCAATGTGATGACCGACCCAAAGATATTGGTGAATCCTTTGTTGTAGATCGTTTGGATGGACTGCGAGTCGTATGCCACGCGAAAACTGGAATCACTTGAGCGCCGCGCGTCGTGAAATTTCAGTGAAAGCCGTTGAAGATGCGAATACAAATCGGTGCGCAACCTAAGCAACGCCTGCAGGCCGATCTTTACGAACAGATAATTTGTAATCCAATTGATAATTCCCCAAAGAAGCTGAAGACCGATGAGTGCGAGACAAAGCAACAAAACCCACTTGCGCCAGTCTGCACGTATAGCTGATCCTGCCCGCAGAAAATCATCGACGATGATCTTGAATGGCCACGGCTTCAGCAGATTCAGGCCTATTCCGAAAAATGCCAGGCACAGGCCGAAGATCGTTTGCCACAAAAAAGGCCGGTAGTAGCGGAGAACGCGCCGATAGATCGACATGGTTATAACCAACGGCGAAGTGTCATTCTAAGCGGCGCGAAGAATCTCTGATGAATTCTGATCTCATCGCCCACCGAAAATGCACAGAGATGTTTCGCTTCGCTCAACATGACAGCGTCATTTATGAAGTGATTCAACGAATTTCAGATTGCGGATTTTCGTTTTTAGACTGAACTAGGGCGAATTCATTCGGCTCGACATCGAGAGATTTCTCGCCGGAGCTTGCCCTGAGCGTAGTCGAAGGGCTCGGAATGACAATATGCATCATCTACTTGAAACATGGTTCAGCTGGGTGCTCACCGGCGGTTATCTCGGTATTATCGTCTTGATGGCAATGGAGAGCTCGATCTTCCCGGTGCCCAGCGAAATCGTCATTCCACCCGCAGCATTCCTTGCGGCCCAAGGCAAGCTGAGCTTTACCGGCGTGGTGGTGGCCGGCACGCTCGGATCGTATTTAGGGTCAGCCATCACCTATTGGGCGTCGCGATTAATCGGCCGGCCGCTAATCGTAAAATATGGTCGATTCGTTTTTGTTAGTCCTAAAAAGCTGGAACAGGCTGAACAATGGCTCGCCCGGTACGAAGCCGGTGGAGTTTTTTTTGCCCGACTGCTCCCGGTTGTGCGCCATCTGATCTCGATCCCCGCAGGGATCGTTCGAATGAATTTCGGGGTGTTTAGCCTCGTTACAATTGCTGGGTCGGCGCTCTGGTGTTGGATATTGGCATATCTTGGCGACAAAGCGTACCGGTTGGAGCCTCAACTTCTGACAAGTCCCGAAGCGCTCGAGCATTTCATCCGCCAGCAATCGAAAGGAATTCTCCTGCTCATCGCGGTGTTTGCAGGTCTCTACATGCTGGCGTTGCGACTGATGAAGCCACGCGGAGGCGCGTAGCAATCAAGGAGCGACGGCTTCCCCATCCGACATGTTTGGATTCCAACGGCTGCCCAAGCCATCGTTCCCTGTGGTGTGTGCTCCGACTAAAGGCCATTCTGGCCGAGCGGAAACATTTGTGTTTGAAAATTGAACAAAAGTGTCGCTCAACGGTCAGTTCTAAAGTGCACAAGGAGTGAATAACTGCATGGGAATTATGGACGAGATATTCGCAATGGGGAATGGCACCGGAACTGCTTTTGGAAAAAACGAACGTAATATGAAAAGAAATCGGCAAATTCTAAAGCCGCGCACAAGACTTTCGTTGGGTGATTTGATCCTGGCGGTCAGTTCCTGCACGAACAGCAGCAGGGAGACGGTCGCAACGGTCGCGGATCTTCTGGCGAGTGGTCGGGTGCGCTTACACGACAACGGGCGTTTCCTGCGCGCGCGCGTTTGTTAGGGCTCGGGGCGACCACGGTTTTCAACGCTCGCTCCGGTGTTCATCGCCGGAGCGATTTTCTTTGCGGATCTCATTAGCACCTGCTTCAGCGAGGTGGTTCAAGTCAGATCGGGGGTGAAACCGCTTCAGCGGTTCAGGTGGTCAAATCTGCGGAAAAACCCCTGAAGCGGTTGGGAAGGTCTTTCGCGTCGCAGCACCGCGCTAAATCACGGTGTTTACGAAACGGAATGGTCGTGAGTGCTGTGATGTCCGCTGTCTCAACGGACTTCGTGTTGTGGCGCCGAAGAGTCACAGCGCACGGTACAGCGTGCGATTCACCAAAACACGGCACATATCGCATTAACAAAAGCCTTTTCGCTCAAGCCACTCGCTTTTATGTTTCGCGAGTGATCGACCGTTATTCCCGACCGGAGATGAGCAAGATCTGGTCGGACGAGCGCAAGTTTCAGATCTGGTTGGAAATTGAGGTGCTCGCCTGCGAGGCGATGGCGGAGCTTTGCCAAATCCCGAAGCAAGATGCTGCCGAAATTCGAAACCGAGCGCGGTTTTCAATTCCGGAAATTCTGGAGATTGAAAAGCGAACGAATCACGACGTCATCGCATTTCTCGAAAATGTGGCTGAGTCAGTGGGCCCGGCATCCCGCTGGATCCACCAGGGGCTCACTTCATCGGATATCCTGGACACCACGCTCGCCGTCCAACTGAATGAATCCTGCCAAATCCTGCTCGATGATCTTCAGGCACTTCGAACGGCGATCGCGGATCAGGCGTGCCGGTTTAAAATGACGCCGATGATCGGCCGCAGCCACGGCGTGCACGCGGAACCGATCACATTCGGCCTAAAGCTGGCGCTAATGTATGACGAATTCGGTCGGGCGATAGAGCGCCTCACCCAAACCCGCGAACGGATTCGGGTCGGAAAAATTAGCGGCGCGGTTGGAACGCACGCGCACATCGATCCGAAAATTGAGCGCGCAGTTTGCGAGAAACTTGGCTTGAAAGCCGCGACGCTCTCAACGCAGATCGTGCAGCGCGACCGACACGCGGAATTCATGACTACGCTCGCGGTGATTGCCTCGAGCATCGATCGCTGGGCGACCGAATTTCGGCATCTTCAACGCACCGAAGTTCTCGAAGTCGAAGAATTTTTCGGCGAAGGCCAGAAAGGCAGCTCCGCCATGCCGCACAAACGCAACCCGATCACAAACGAGCGTTTGAGCGGCTTGGCCCGCGTGATTCGCGGCAACGCAGTCGTGGCGCTTGAGAACGTGGCGCTCTGGCACGAGCGCGATATCAGTCATTCAAGCGCCGAGCGAATCATTTTGCCGGATTCGTGCATCCTGCTCGACTACATGCTGGCCAAGTTGCGAGATGTCGTTGAGAAATTGCAAGTTTATCCAGAGCGAATGGCGGAAAATCTCGCCCTGACGAAGGGTTTGTATTTTAGCCAGTCGGTCTTGCTCGCGCTTACGCGGGCGGGCGCGGAGCGGAAAATCGCGTATGAAGCGGTGCAACGTGCGGCGATGAAAACTTGGAAAGGCGAGGGGACATTTGCCGAAAACGCAAAGCAGGAACCCGACATTGCGGCGAAGCTTTCACCAGAAGAAATCGATCACCTCTGCTCGCTCGACATTCATTTCAAACACGTCGATGCGACCTTCAAAGCACTTGGTCTGGATTAATCCAGCGCCGACAATTTCGGCGTTCTGCCTTTTCGCTGTGCTCGGCTCGATGCTTTGCCAGTGCACACAGCATTACGATCAGAAAGACGTCGAGCGCTACATTATTGAGAGCGAACGGCAGTGGGCGGAATCAGTCGCAAGTGGCGACACGACCGTGATTCAGCGCATCCTCGCCGATGACTTCGTCGGCGTGGACCCGAAAGGACGGCAGTACAGAAAAGCCGAAATGATTTCTGAGACTCACAACGCGCCAAAATATTTTGTCTCGAATCACCTCAATGATGTGAAAGTAAGGTTCTACGCCGACGCAGCGATTGCGCAAGGAAACGAATCCTGGCAACGACACAACGGTGAGCGCGGACGCTTTGTTTGGACCGACACATGGATTCGGCGCAACGGACGCTGGCAAATCGTGGCAGCCGAGGATTTGATCGCGCCGGAGTCCTCTCAGTAATCAGCGGTAGCTACTCGTATCGCAGCGCTTCGATGGGGTCGAGGTTCGCCGCGCGATATGCTGGGTAAAGACCGAAGGCAATGCCGATTGCCGAGCAGACGAGCAGCCCGGCAATGGCCCAGCCGTAAGGGAAGATCAGGTCCACTTTTAGCCACGCGGCCAGCAGATCTCCAGCGATGATTCCGAGAATGATTCCCAGAACGCCGCCAGCTTCGGAAATAAAAACCGCCTCGGTCAAGAATTGCCGCAAGATATCGCGGCTTCGGGCGCCGATAGATTTGCGGACGCCGATTTCCTTTGTGCGTTCGGTCACGCTCACCAGCATGATGTTCATGATGCCGATTCCTGCCGCGACCAGCGCGATGAGACTGATGATGAACGCGCCTACTCGTACGTATCCCGCCACGTTAATAAAAGCGCTCTTGAGCGAGTCGTTGCTGTAAATCTCGAAATCGTTCGGCTGGTCCGGTCGCAATCCACGCGCAATGCGCATGGCACCGATGCCGCGATCGAACGTCCGATTGTAGGTATCCTGCGTGAACGCTTGCGTCGCGATGTTGACGGTGCGTTTCGCTTCGCCGTAGTCCTCGAAGAAGCGCGTGATCGGCATGATGCAAAGATCGTCCTGGCTTTGGCCGAAGGCGGTTCCTTTTTCCGCCAGCACACCGATGATCGTGTAGATGTGTCCGCTGACTCGAATGACTTTGCCGATCGGCGTTTCGTGAGGGAACAGTCTTTTCTCGACTATCTTGCCAACGACAATCACGCGACGTGACAGCTCCACATCTTCATCGGTCAAATTCCGGCCATAACCCAGCGTGTAAGCATTCGCGGTAAGAAAACTTCGGTTTGTTCCGACAATGAGAAGACTCGGCGTTGTCTTTACGCCATTGTAAACTGCCTGGCCTTTCACTTCGTAACCAAAACTCTTGAGGCAAATCTCGCGCGCCTCGCCTTCCATCAGTCGATAATAATGCAGCGCCTGCTTGTAGGTGATGTTGTGACGGTTCCGAAATTTTTCCTGCACGTCGCCGCTCGCGCTGACGTTGGCGGGATATTTAGCGAACTGAAAGATGTTGGAACCGAGAAAGCTAATGCCGTTCTCAATCGAGTATTGCAGTGCGCCGATGGCAGTCATGACTGAGATCACCGAGAAGACGCCGATCGTGATGCCGAGCATCGTCAACGCGGAGCGCAGTTTGTTCGCGCCGAGGGACGACCATGCCATCTTGATGATCTCACTAAATAACATCTCGATCGATCTAATTACCGCAGAGGACGCGGAGGTCGCAGAGCAAAATCATAAGCTGACTTCTTCAACCAGCCCGAGAACTCGTCGGCGTATCCCGTGTTTCAGCAGTTCGACGTTAAAGTTGACTAGCAATCCGATCTTCCAGCCACCGCGTTTCAGATAACTTAGCAATTGGGCATCGTGAATTGGCAGCAGCGAATCGATTGCTTTGATCTCAACGAGAACGGTTTCGTCAACGACAAGATCCGCCCGATAGCCGCAGTCTAGTTTTGCTCCTTTGTATTCCACCGCGATGGGGACCTGCCGTTGAAAGCGAAGTCCGTGGATGCTGAGCTCCCGGCAAAGACACATTTCATAGGTCGATTCAAGCAACCCGGGTCCAAGCGCGCGATGAACTTCTATTGCCCCGCCGATAATTGCATCCGTCAAATCATTCAAATTCTTCACGGTCTCTGCGTCCTCTGTGTCCTCTGCGGTGAATGAATCTATTCATATCTAAGCGCCGTGACCGGATCGAGCCGCGAGGCCGACCACGCCGGCGCAAAACCGGAGAACAAGCCCGTCAGTATTGACACAATCATGCTTACGAGCACCAGGCCGATGGAGAAGTGAATCGGGAATGACGGAAACGCCTTGCCAATTCCGAAGCACATTAGATAAGCAAACGCGAGCCCAATAAAGCCGCCGAGAAGACAAAGCGCTGTCGATTCGATCAGGAACTGCAGCAGGATCGTTCGCCGCCGCGCGCCGAGTGCTTTGCGCGTTCCGATTTCTTTCGTGCGCTCTTTCACGCTAACGAACGTGATGTTCATGATGCCAATCGCGCCAACAAAAAGTGACAGGCCAGTGATGAACAGCCCGGCAATCGCAATCGAATTTTTCACCGGATCAAGAGTGCTTTTGAAGGCTTGTTGTTCGTTAATCGAGAAATCGTCTTTTTTCTCGGTGGCAATCCGCGCACGCGTCGCATCAGCCCGGTGAGCTCGTCCTTCGCATCCGCAAGTTTGGTCTTGTCCTTTACCTTGACGCGTACGTCCGATTCGGTTTTGGCCGAAAAATACTTGTTAAACGCCCTCAAAGGCATCGCCACCATGGAGTCCCAACTAAACAGACCGAGAAATGTGCCCTGCCGGGTGTTTACGCCGACGACTTTGAACAATTGGCCGTTGATCAGCACCGATTTATCGATCGGGTTTTCAGAAGGGAAAAGCGCATCGGCCACGTCATAGCCGATCACGACAACATTGGCCCCGCCCCGCGATTCCAGTTCGTTAAAGAACCGCCCGGTCGTACAATCGATTGTCGATGTTACAATGAAATCAGACGTGGTCCCGAGAACAAACACGTTGTTCACCTGGTTACCGCCGTACTTGATCGATCGCATCAAATTCGATGTCGGCACGGCCAGAACCAGATTCGAATTCGGTGTTGCTGCGATCATACGGTTCAACGTCTCGGCGTATTCGGTCTTAATTTTTTTGCGGTCGCGGTAATTCCACCAATCGTCCACCGGCTTCCACGGCCATTGCGTGACGTAGAGGACGTCATCGCCAAGCACCGCCATACTTTTATCGAAACCTATGGATATTCCGTTCACGGCTGTCCCCATCAATGTCACGGCGATGATGCCGATAATAACTCCGAGCGCCGTGAGCGTTGACCGTGTCAGGTTCGAGCGCATTTGCGCCGCGGCGATTTTCCAGCTTTCGCCCAGCTCGTAAACGAAACGTTTCATATCGATGTTATCCGGCAACCGGCAGGTCGAGCTCCGGAATAAATCCCGCGTGATCCGACTCAATGAGTCCGTCGCGCAAATGCACGGTTCGACGCGCGTGCGCGGCGATGTCTCGTTCATGTGTCACGAGAATAATTGTATTGCCGCGGTGATATAAATCTTCGAGTAAGACCATGATTTCGTCGCCGGTTTTGGAATCGAGGTTACCGGTCGGCTCATCCGCCAGAATGATCGAAGGTCCATTGACGAGAGCGCGCGCGATGGCCACGCGCTGACGTTGACCGCCGGAAAGTTCGTTGGGTTTGTGATGAATGCGATCGCCCAGGCCAACATCTGTCAGCACCTGGATCGCCCGTGCTTCGCGCCGTTCGGGATCGATGCCGGCATAGATAAGAGGCAGCTCGACATTGCGCAACGACGTTGACCTTGGCAGAAGATTGAACGTCTGAAACACGAAACCGATCTCGCGATTGCGAATGGCCGCGAGCTCATCGTCATCCATTTCGGCAACATTCTTCGCGTTAAACTCATAGCGACCGGAAGTTGGCGTATCGAGACAACCAAGCATGTTCATGAGCGTCGACTTGCCGCTCCCGCTTGGGCCCATGATGGCGATGTATTCGTTGCGCCGAATCTGCAACGTCACACCGCGCAAAGCGCGCACGACTTCCTCGCCCATCACGTACTCTTTGGTGATGTTCTCGATATCGATCACGACCGGCCCCAGCGGTCTGACTGAATTTCGAGTTTCCATCGCAACGTCGACAGTCGCTCGCAGGAACTACTTCATTCCTTCTTTGTCGAGAGTGACCTTGGCGCCGTCCTTCAATTTCCGGCTGATCGCGCTGTAACTTCCCGAGATCACTTCGTTGCCGGGCTGAATGCCGCTTTTGATTTCTGTGTAGGTATCGTCGGAAATGCCAGTCGTCACTTTCACCATCTGTGCCTTGTTGCCTGTTTTTAGGAACACAACCTTCGTCAGTTTTTCGCGCTCTTCTTTCTGCGCCGCTTTCTCGGCACGCTCATTGACGAACTCCGCGTTGTTATCGCCCTTATCGCGCTGCGCTGCCTTCGTCTTTTTCTTTTCGATTTCTTCCGGGCTCAAATTGCTGTCGCCGGTGCGAATGGTCACGGCCTGCATCGGCACAGCCACGACATCTTTCACCTCGTTGGTTTGGATGTCCGCGGTACAACTGAGCGCGGGACGCAATGACACATCGTGATCGTCAATGCGAATTTTCACCTCGAAATTCGTTACTTCCTCCTGTGTACCTGCGCCGGTCGTCTTTCCGGTATTGGCGATTTGCTGAACCACGCCTTTAAACTTGCGATCGCCGTAAGCGTCGATTTTCACGCTGGCTCTGTCGCCGAGCTTAACGTTTACCACATCATTCTCGTTCACATCGACAATAGCCTGCATGTGCGTGAGATCGGCCACGCGCATCACTTCTGTGCCGGCAAATTGCCCTGTGGCAACCAAACGTTCCCCGAGTTTGCTGTTTAAAACGGTGACTGTTCCGTCCAGCGGCGAATAGATCGTGGTCTTGGAAAGTTGATCGCGTGCCTGACTCGAGCTTGCCTCAGCGCGCTCGATTTCGTGCAGCGAACTTTCATAAGTGTTTTTGGCCACGTCATACGCTGCCTGCCCCCCGTTGTATTCCTGCTCTGAGATCAGCTTTTTGTTGAACAAGTCTTCGGCCCGTTTGAGGTCGTGTTCCGTTTTCATCATCGTCGCCTTCTGTTGCAAGTTGGTCGCCTTCGCTGCGCTGATCGCTGCCTCCTGTTGCTCGAGAAGCGCCTTGTAGGAATCAGGTTTAATTTTCACCAATAGGTCGCCCTTTTTGACTCGTAATCCATCCTCCACGGGCAATTCAATGATTTCGCCAGCAACTTCCGGCGAGATCTTGACTTCAACCTCGGGTTGTATTTTCCCGGTCGCCGAAACCGTTTGCACGATCGTCTTGCGAATCGCCGTCTCCGTGGTGACTGGAATCGGCTTCTCGCGCTTGCTCCAGATGACCGACGCGACGATGCAGAGCACGATCAAGCCGATTGAACCGTAAATGATTTGCTTTTTGCGCCGGGTGCGGCGCTGCTTCGCCGTCAAAGGCGCCGGCGCGGGCGTGCTTGCAGTTTGGTGCATTGCGGGGGCGGTTTTCGGGGTGAAAGCGTCAGTTGGTTGTTTGACTCTTGCAAACGAAATCCCGTTCATGACAAGGTTAAGATGCAGCCAGGAACGACTTTGGATTCAGCAAATTGCCGCTTCCGTGGATGATGTGACTCGTGTGTGCCAGTCGGGGCGATTAGTGCTGTGGCGAGCGCGAATTTGGTCAATCGCCCACGCCGCGTGCTCTGCAATCAAAGGTTCCGGATCGGCTGCAGCGCATTCGAGCGCTGGAATGTCCGACGCACTTCCTACGTTCCCCAGGGCGACGCATACGTTACGAAGAAATCCGCGACGCTTGATTCGTTTAATCGGAGAATTTCTGAAAAGCGCGCGGAACTCTTTGTCCGTCAGTCCCAGGTATTCCCGCAACGACATGCCCATCGTCGATGCCCGCGCCGAGAAGGCTGTTTCGTGCGAAACCTGGGCGAATCGATTCCATGGACAGACATCCAGACAATCGTCGCAACCGAAGATCCGATCTCCGATGAGCGGGCGAAACTCCAGTGGAATCGAACCTTTCAATTCGATCGTCAGATAAGAAATGCAGCGGCGCGCGTCCAGACGATGCGGAGCTGTGATCGCCCCGGTCGGGCACGCTTTGATGCAGCGCTCACATGTCCCGCAGCGATCCGAGACTGGTGCGTCCGGTGGCAATTCCAGGGTTGTCAAAATCTCCGCGAGAAAGAACCAGGTGCCGAGCTGCGCATCGATTAACATCGTGTTTTTGCCATGCCAGCCGATACCAGCTTGCGCGGCATGATCACGTTCCAAGATTGGACCAGTATCGACATAACATTTTTGCTGTCCGCCGAAGCGGCGAAGAAATTGATCGACCTCGTCGAGCTTTGTCCCGAACACTTCATGGTAGTCATCGCCCCAGGCGTACCGTGCAATCCGTCCTGTAGCGTCGCTGTGTGACAGCCGTTCTTCCTGACCCTGAAAATAATTCAGCGCCAACACAACGATCGATCGCGCACCGGGCAAAACTTTCTGTGGATCGCAACGCTTCTCTTCGCCGCGCTCCATATAGTTCATTTCGCCATGTTCACCTTCGCGCAGCCACGTTCGAAATTCGAGCGCATGCGCTGGTTCGTCGCAAACCGTTACACGGCATGAATCAAACCCAATCTGCCGCGCTAACGCGGTGAGCAGTGACTTCAATTCGAGTGGTGAAAGCTGAGTCATGATGCTGTAGCCGAAGCTGGTCCCTCTTCCGCACCGCGAGCAAATCTTTTAAGCTTACTCAGAATTGCTACGGCAACTTCTTCGTCCGTGAGCACTGACGTATCGATACGGAGATACGCAGCTTTCGCGTACAAGGGCAAACGGGCTTTGAGCATTTGTGCGAACGCTTGTCTTGGATTCGTTCCGTGCAGCAGCGGTCGCTTGCCAGATCGAGAAGCGCGTTGGAAAAGCGTTTCTTCATCACCGTCGAGCCAAATCACGACGCCGAGCCGTTTCAATAGTTCCAGATTCTGCTTGCGCAATACGATCCCGCCACCGGTGACGACGATTGCTTGTTGCGCCGTTGGCAGGCTGCGAAGTGCTTCCGTTTCTAATTTCCGGAACTCCTCTTCGCCGTGCTTGGCAAAAAGCTCTGAAACCGACATTTCGGATTTCGACGCAACGATCTTGTCTGTGTCCAGCAACGCCACGTGGATTCGCCGCCGCAGGCAACGTCCCACTGACGACTTTCCAGCGCCCATCATGCCGATGAGAACGATCGATCGACCGCAAAAATTCACGGCATAATATGTCATTAACACCTGCCTTCAGCCAGGTGCGGTGAACATACTCAGCAGAGAAGTCGTTTAAACGGCTTTTACCGACCCTCCACCGGCTTCCACTACACTAAAAGTGCGATGTTAATGGAATGACGAGGCTTGGCGTTTGACGGAAACGCCCTACAATTTGCCTATGCCTGAATCGAAACCTCTCGTCGCCATTATCATGGGTAGCGAATCGGACTGGGAAACGATGCAGAACGCCGTGGAAACGCTCGATGGTCTTGGCGTATCGAACGAGGCGCGCGTCCTATCTGCTCATCGCACTCCCGATGCGACCGCGGATTTTGCACGAACGGCAGCCGATCGCGGACTCCGAGTCATCATCGCTGGCGCCGGCGGAGCGGCACATTTGGCAGGCGTGATTGCTGCTCATACATGGCTCCCCGTTCTCGGTGTTCCGATTCAGTCGAAGCTGCAGGGGCTCGACTCCCTTTTGTCCACAGCGCAGATGCCGGGCGGTATTCCCGTCGGCACGTTGGCGATTGGGGAAGCGGGCGCGAAAAATGCCGCGCTTCTGGCAGCGGCCATTCTAGCTACGTCCGACGAAACGATTCGCGAGAAATTGGAAGCCTTTCGCAGAAAGCAGTCGGAAGCGGTGCTGGCCGCGAAATTGCCGAAGTGAAGACAGTTATTTCAACCGACCGCGCTGCGGCGGTTGAACTACTGCGCCAGGGCGAAACCGTCGCGTTGCCCACCGAAACGGTTTACGGACTCGCGGCTGACGCGTTGAACCCGATAGCGGTCACAAAAATCTTTGAAGCTAAGCAGCGCCCGCGGTTCGATCCGCTCATCGTTCATCTGCCGAATCGCGAGTGGGTCGAAAAAATTGCTGACCTTCCGGAGCATGGTCGACAATTAATCTCGAAACTAGCTGACACGTTCTGGCCGGGGCCGTTCACGATCGTCTTACCGAAGCGCGGGACAGTTCCTGAAATCGTCACGGCGGGTCTTGATACTGTCGCAATGCGAATCAGTGCCCATCCAGTCTTTGCCGAAATCGTTCATGTTTTTGGAAAACCGCTCGCCGCGCCGAGTGCAAATCGGTTCGGCCGGGTAAGCCCCACAACAGCGCAGCACGTGCTCGAAGAACTGGACAAACGAATACCGCTGATCATTGACGGAGGACCAACACAGCACGGACTCGAATCGACAATTGCCACCGTTCGCGCAAACAGCATCGATATCTTGCGCCAAGGGCCGATTACTGCCAGGCAATTGTCCGAATTTGCGGACGTCAACATCGTCGCCTCATCGTCACGGAAAATTGCGGCACCGGGACAATTGCCCTCGCATTACGCGCCGAAGACAGCGTTGTATCTAATCGACAGCGCCGACTCGTTTTTTCCCGAAAAAAACCAACGGGTAGGGCTGCTCGCATGGCATCCGATATCAAGGAAGGGCGATCTCCAGATTGCTCAGCGGGGAACTGGAGACCGCCGCTCCTTGAAGTTTGCTGCTGTGCGTGCGTTGAGCGTGCGTCAAGACCTTCGCGAAGCAGCCGCAAATCTTTTCCGTTATTTGCGCGAGCTCGATATGCTCGGTCTTGATGTTATCGTTGCGGAACGAGTTCCCTCTCAAGGACTCGGTGCTGCGATTCTGGATCGGCTTGAGCGTGCGTCGCACCGCTAGTCTTTCGCCTCAGACACGCCTGAATGAATCCTTTGAACAACGGATGCGGCTTGTTGGGTTTACTTTGAAATTCGGGATGATATTGGCAGCCAACAAAATACGGATGATCGCGAAGCTCGATCAATTCAGCGAGCGTGCCGTCGGGTGATGTTCCTGAAATGACAAACCCGTTCGCGTTCATTCGATCGCGATACTTCATGTTGAACTCGTAACGATGTCGGTGCCGCTCCGTTACCTCCGTGGCGCCGTAGATTCTCTCTGCGAGCGTTCCTTCAACAATCCTGGTAGGCCATGTGCCCAGCCGCATGCTTGCCCCTTTTTTACGGACGCCACGTTGCTCTTCGAGCAACGAGATCACCGGCTCTGCACTGTCCTTGTCGAACTCAGTACTGTTCGCGTTTACGATTCCACAGACGTTCCTTGCGAATTCAATCGTTGCCACCTGCATGCCGAGACAGAGACCGAGAAACGGAATTTTGTGCTCGCGCGCATAACGCGCGGCGTTGATTTTTCCTTCAATTCCGCGAGCGCCGAATCCGCCAGGAATCAGGATGCCCGCCACATCTTTCAGTTGTGCATCGACGCCGCGCTCCAGCGATCCAGCATCAATCAGTTTGAGATCGACTCCGCAGTCCTCGCTGGCGGCAGCGTGTGTGAGTGATTCGTAGATGCTCTTGTAGGCGTCGCGGACGTCCATGTATTTCCCGACTACCGCGATCTTGAGGCGCCTCTTTGGACTGATGACGCATTCGACGAATTTCCCCCAGTCGGCCAGATCAGGCACTGGCGTTTCCAGATGCAACAGATCGCACACCAGCTGGTCGAGTCCCTCGGCATGCAGCGTCAATGGCACTTCGTAAATCGTGTGTTCGACATCACGTTCCTCAACCACCGCCTTTTCGGAAACACTGCAGAACATTGACAATTTGCGACGCACATCGCGGTCGAGCGGTCTCTCGGTTCGGCAAATCAGGACCTGGGGTTGCAATCCGATCTCGCGCAGCTTCGCCACGCTTTGCTGCGTGGGTTTTGTTTTTAATTCGTGAGCAGCCTTAATGTAGGGAACGAGTGTTACATGCATGTTCACTACGTTTTGGGAGCCGACTTCGAGAATAAACTGCCGGATCGCCTCTAGAAACGGGAGACCTTCAATGTCCCCGGTCGTGCCGCCAATCTCTGTAATGACTACGTCGTATTTGCTCTCGTCGGAAATCTGGCGAATGCGATTTTTGATCTCATCAGTGACGTGCGGAATCACCTGCACGGTCTTGCCGAGATAATCGCCACGCCGCTCCTTCAAAATCACTGTCTCGTAAACCTGCCCGCTGGTCAGGTTGTTATGCCGGGTGAGGACGCAGTTGGTGAAGCGCTCGTAGTGACCGAGATCAAGATCAGTCTCCGCACCGTCGTTGAGCACATAAACTTCGCCGTGCTGGAACGGGTTCATTGTCCCAGGATCAACATTCAGGTACGGATCAAACTTTTGGAGAACCACCCGCAGCCGACGTGCTTCGAGCAGCGTCCCGAGCGAGGCTGCGGTCAATCCCTTGCCCAACGAACTTACGACCCCGCCAGTGACGAAAATATATTTCATCCAGTGAGAGCCCTCTCTTGTGCGCGGGCGAGTTTTTGCTCCAACGCTTTTGCGTCGGCCGGCGTATCCACGCCCGGCGAACCATGTTTGGTGATGAGCACATGAACTTTTACACCATTCTCCAACGCACGCAATTGCTCCAACGACTCGGCGCGCTCCAGCGGACCCGGTTTCCACTTCACAAATTGTAGAAGTGCGCTGCGACGGAAACCGTAAATTCCCTGGTGCCGGAGATAACGAACAGCAGAGCGAGTCGTGGAGTAGGGGATAATGCTCCTGGAGAAGTAAAGAGCGCAATCGTTCCGGTCCACCACGACTTTGTTTTGGTGCGGCGATTCTACTTCCCTGGGAGTTTGAAACGGATGCGCAGCAGTGACAATGTCGATAGTGCGATCTGAGCGGAGTCTTTCGACGAGCTGATCGATCACGCGTGAATCGATTAATGGTTCATCGCCTTGGATGTTAATCACGAAGGAAAAGCTTTTCGCACGGCGTGCGACCTCAGCCGTGCGATCAGTCCCGGTGTGGTGTTTTGGTGAAGTTAGGGCGACTTCGGCGCCCCAATTGAATGCGGCTTCAGCGATGCGCATATCGTCAGTGGCAACGATGAGGGCATCCAGTTTTTGTGCGCGCCGGCAGCGCTCCCATACATGTCGTAGAAGCGGCTTGTCGGCAATAAGATGTAGCGGTTTTCCCGGAAAACGAGTAGAGCCCCAGCGCGCTGGAATAATGCCGACAGCCTTGTTCATGCGCGGAAGCGCGAACGAGCAGGTGCTAAGCCGAGCATGATGGTATTCCTCGATCCGGCCGGGTCATCGTCGCTGTTGGGTTTAAGATAACTTCTAAGGCCGCTCGCAAGTCCTCAGCGACCCAATCTGCCGTGCTGTCGGACGTATCGCGTTGAGGTCCAGTTTTAACTCGGATCGAGCGCACACCGGCATTTCGAGCGCATTCGACATCGATCTCCTTGTCGCCAACCAAAAATGAACGGGAAAGATCGATTTGGTATTTCCCGGTGGCCTCAAGAATCATCCCAGTCGCAGGCTTACGACAGCTGCAGTGCTGGCCCGGGAGATGGGGACAAAAATAAGTCGCATCGACTAAACCAGCCCCCAATTGCCGCAACACTTCTGCCTCGACCTCTCGGTATTGGTCCAGCGTGAACAGACCGCGACCGATGCCGCTCTGATTCGTAATAATAATGAGTTTGAAGCCATTCGATTTCAAACGCCGCAGCGCTTCCAGAGCGCCTGGGAAAAGCTTCACCTCGCTCGGGTCCGAACAATAATCACGATCTTCCATAATCGTGCCGTCCCGATCGATAAAGACGGCCGGCGACAAAGCATCAGTCATGGTCGCTATTCTCGTGGAAATTCGCGATAAGTTCATCGCGCGTCACGGTCGCAGTTCCCAGTTTGCTGACCACCACTGCGCTTCCGTGGTTGGCGATTTCCGCCGCCTCAATCGGAGTCGCTCCACACACAAGTCCGAGTGTAAAGAGCGCAACGGCAGTATCGCCGGCGCCCGAGACATCGAAGACCTGCCGTGCCTTGGTTGGGATGTAATGCGGCGCGTCGTCCTGCTGAAAAAGCATCATGCCATGTTCACCGAGCGTGATGAGAACATAATTCGTGTCCCATTTCTTTAGAAGCGTTTCTCCCACGCGACGCAGCTCGATGTCGTGCGGCGGAATAGTATTCGGATCGCGCACGGGAATACCGGCGGCGAGAAAAGCTTCCGCCCGGTTTGGTGTCACCACCGTGGCGCCATGCCAGTCCATTTGATGCTCGGAGTTGGGATCAGCCGCGACGATCTTGCCGGCCGAGCGCGTACTGTCTGCGATTTGCGACACCATCTCTGTCGACAAAAACCCTTTGCCATAGTCTTCGAAAATCACTGCGTCCGTCTGCGGAATATCGTTTTGGGCCGCTGCCACTACCTGCTGAATTTGCTGTGACGATAGCGTGCTAAACTGTTCGCGATCGACACGCACAACTTGTTGATGACGGGCGATGATGCGCGTTTTCAAAATGGTACGAAACGACTCGTCCTCAATCGCATTTGACGTATCGATTTTTTGCCTGGCCAACAGTTCTTGAAGTTGCTGGCCGCTGCGATCTTTCCCGAATCGACCGATGATGGCGACGCGGTCGACAAACTCGCGCAAGTTTCGCGCGACATTGGCAGCGCCTCCCGCATAAAATGATTCTTTGGTAACCTCTACCACTGGAACCGGCGCCTCCGGCGAGATACGGCCGACCTTTCCCCAAACAAATTCGTCGAGCATCAGATCGCCAATGACGGTAATCCGTCTGGAAGGCGCGCGATCGAGGATCTGCTCTAGCCGGTTCAGATCCATAAAAAATAGAGGCAGCGATACCGCCGCCGCAGGCAAGTGGTTCGATTAAGGGGAGTCAAATTGTTTTTGAGCAGGGATGTTGTGTACGGCACCTGTTCCGGTTAAAGTTCGCCCTATTAAATCCTGAATACGAACTCGAAAGCAACAGTCGAAACTGCCAATGATTCCGTTTATTAGACATTTACCATTAAGCATAGGTGTACTCTGTGGGTTTGCGCTGTCCGCACATGCCACCCAGGCTCCACAGCACATCGATATTAAAAAACTCACCACAACCGTGGAAGACGTTGTCGTGCCGCTGCCGAACGAAATTTTCGGCGCGCTGAACAAATTAGGCGCGGTGAACTGGAAACAGCATGTCCGTAGCGATAAGGGACCAAATTTTACCGAGAGACCGCGTATCGCGCTTTTACTTGGCACGGTGATCGCGGATGGCTTTATCGCAGTGCAAGCGGAAGACGCGCCGACCGTAAAAGACATAGGGCAGCGCGTCCTCGCACTCGCCAAGGGAATCGGCGTCGGGAATTCAATCACCCCCCATGCGAAAGCGATCGTCGACGCGGCAGACAAGCGTAATTGGGAAAACGTGCGTCAGGAGCTGGATCGTACCCAAAATAGCGTTCAACAGGCAATGAACGAGGTGCATGATGAAAAATTGTCGCAGCTTGTCAGCCTCGGTGGCTGGCTGCGGGGCACCGAGGTCTTGACCTCAGTAGTGACGGAGCACTTTTCCAATGATGGCGCCGAGCTGCTGCATCAACCAGATTTGCTTTCCTATTTTCAGACAAGACTTCAGAATATGCCCGAGTTTAATCTCCCGATCATCCGCCAAATTCAAGACGCTTTGGTCCAGGTGAAGCCCTTGATTGACGTCGGTGATCGGCGCATTCCTGCCGACTCAGTGAAAAAAGTCAATGAGATTACGACGCGGCTCGGTCATGGCATCGTGACAAGAGATTAGGAGCTTAGATGAAACGTTTTGCGAAACTTACCTTCCGGGCAAGCTCTCTGCTTCTGGGTCTCGTGGCACTGCAGCCTGCGATTTTCGCGTCGGTCGATGATGCGCAGGCATTTGCTCTGCAGGCGGCCGAACCATACGTCAAGCAAGGATTCCAAGTGCGTGAGGATTACTGGGGAGGCGACCTGGGGTCGGGTGAAAAAAAGGCAGTGCGGCAGCAATTGTTCAAGGGAAATGAGTATTGGTTCTGGTTGGGAACCGAAGTCGATAAGGCAAAGGTTTCCGTTCACGTTTATGATTCAGACGGAAAGCTCGCGGAAGAACCAGACGGTTGGGAGAAGGGCCACTTCGCAGCCGCACACGTGATTCCGAAAGCCACCGGCAGCTACTTCATCATAGTCAGCGTTGAGGAATCGCCAGAGGAGCGGACTCATTGGGCGCTGGTATATGGTTTCCGTTAAGAAAGTGGTTCGAATCTCGTATCAACAAGGAAGGGCGACTTTCCGGTCGCCTCGGCGGCTGGCAAGCCGCCGGTCCTTGAGCTATGACTGAAACGCGAACTTTGGAGTTTGAGAGCCCACGCGCTTTGCAGTCGCTCTACGCCAATGACATTAAACTTCTGAAGAACCTCGAGGACTCCCTTGGTGTGAAGGTGACCACCCGCGAGGGCTGGGTAAGGCTCGAAGGGGACCGAAGTCACGTCGATAAAGCACAGCAGGTGTTTGAAGAACTGGAAAAAGCACGCCAGCAAGGCGTGGACATTCAGAAACACGAATTTAATTACGCGCTTAAGGCCGTGACTGAAGAACACGATGAGAACCTCAGCAACATTGTTTCGACGAAAATCATAACCTCGCAGCGCAAGCCGCCAATTGTGGCGCGAAGCGGAAACCAGCGGACGTACGTAGAGGCAATCCAAAAGTACGACGTCGTTTTTGGGATCGGACCTGCGGGCACCGGGAAAACTTACCTTGCCGTAGCGATGGCTGTCGCCGCGCTAAAAAAAGAGCAGGTGGCGCGGATTATTTTGACGCGACCCGCGGTGGAAGCTGGTGAAGCGCTCGGTTTTCTGCCGGGTGATCTCGAACAAAAGATTACTCCATATCTTCGTCCGCTTTACGATGCGCTGCGCGAGATGTTGGAGCCGGAAGAAATGGAGCGATTGATCGCGCGACAGACAATTGAAGTGGCTCCGCTGGCGTACATGCGTGGACGCACGTTGAACAACGCGTTTGTCATCCTGGATGAGGCCCAAAATACAACCACCGAGCAGATGTTCATGCTGCTGACGCGAATCGGTTTGCATTCCAAATGCGTGGTGACCGGCGACGTCACACAAATTGATTTGCCTGCCAACAAACGCTCTGGCGTCGTTGAAGCCTTGCAGGCGTTGAAAAGCGTGCCTGGAATTGCGACGGTCTACTTCACCGAGCGCGACGTCGTGCGGCATGAACTGGTGCGCGCGATCATTGGCGCGTACCAACAGCACCGCTCACCCGCGCCCGCACCGCGCAAATAGAAAACAATATGTTCGATTTTGTGAAACGCGGGCGACTCGTCAGACGAGGCCTAGCGTCCCGCAAAACCCGGCGGCGCCGGGTGCGAAACGAGCTCATGCGCAATCTCGAGTACTCGCCCTATGCGAAGGTGTTCATCTTTGCGCTGTTTGCGGGCGGCCTCGCTTTTCTTGTGTTCAGTGGGCAACAACCGGAACCGACCAAGAATTTTATAATTGCCCTGCTGGTTTTGGCGACTGCGCTTACCCAGCTTTGGATCAATCAGCCGAAAAGTTTTTGGCAAAACTCGCGAATTCTTCTCGTCTTTGGCGTTATTCTTGCGCAATTGGCCGTCACCAAGCTGTTGTTGGTCATTTGCAACAGCGGCAATTACCGATTCTTGAAACCAGAAATGGCCGGCTTGATCACGCCCTATGCGTTCGCGCCGCTGGTGCTGAGCGTATTACTTGGACGGCAGCACGGCCTCTATGCTGCATTCTTCGTGAGCTTGTGGAGCAGCATGTTGTTCGGTCCCATTGATGCACCTCTTTTGATAACCAGCCTGATCAGCGGATTTACCGCAGTCTCTCTCACGTTGCAGGTGCGACGGCGCAGCAAATTGATCCGCGCCGGTTTGTGTGTCGGCCTCGCGATCTGGCTGTTGTCGCTGACGTTCGGTTTGATCGGGCCGATCAACTGGTTTTATCCAACGGCCAATGATTGGGGCATGATCGGGCTGCAAAGCGCGCTCGCTATCGGCAACGGCATTGTGACTGCGACGTTGGTCGGCGGTGTGCTGCCGATGCTGGAGAACGTTTTCGGAATTACAACCGACATCTCCTGGTTGGAAGCGTCCGATCTAAATCATCCGCTATTGCGGCGCATGACTATCGAAGCGCCGGGGACTTATCATCACAGCCTTGTCGTGGCCAATCTCTCCGAAGCTGCGGCGGAAGCCGTCGGCGCAAACGCGACTCTTTGCCGCGTCTGCTCTTATTTTCATGACGTCGGCAAACTGGTGAAACCGGAATACTTCACCGAGAACATGAGCTTCGAACGTAATCCACACGATGACCTCGCCCCAACGATGAGCGCGCTGATCATCATCGCGCATGTAAAGGAAGGTGTGGATCTCGCGCTCAAACATCATCTAAATCAGTGCATCATCGACATTATTCAGGAGCATCACGGCACATCGCTCGTCCGTTATTTTTATCAACGCGCGCTTCAGCAGCATGAAGACGCGCGCGCCGGGGGCAAAATTATGAAGCTGCGCGAGGATGATATTCCGGGGGTGAAGGAAGAAAGTTTTCGTTACAGCGGACCAAAACCGCAAACGAAAGAAAGCGCCATCGTCAGCCTGGCCGACACAGTCGAAAGCGCCTCACGCAGCCTGGAGAAACCAACACCTCAGAAAATCGAAACTCTTGTGAACGAGTTAATCGAGGAACGCATCAGCGACCGGCAATTGGACGACTGCGATCTGACACTTGGCGAACTGAAAGTGATCGCCGACCGGTTCCGATTCACGCTTTTATCGATGTTGCACACCCGAATCGCCTATCCAAAAGCAGGACACAAGCTCGCCGCGCCGCGCGACGAAACGCTGCGTCCAGATGTGATGGCTGCTACGCGAAAGCCCGACACCGCTCCGCCCGTCTCGGCTGCGTAATTGGCAGGACGCGAACGCCTTCTTGGAGCGGCCTAGGGGGCGCAGCGACTCGATCTGCAGGCGGCTAAATGGCTTAAGCCGGGAATAAACCGTCCAACTGTTCGTTGATCACGTCCCGGATTTTGCCTTCGGAAACAAACGTTGTGACTAGTCCCGGCAGGTCGGAGTCAATGACTACAGAGTCGTCGTTTACGCGGATCACACCGGAAATCGTCGTGCCAATGAAACCCTTCTTGGCTTTGAAAGAGAAGCGCATGGCGTTGTCGGACCAGCTCTTCGAGGGTTCTTTAACAGTGACGCCGCCGGGAAACTGGCGGCGCATCAAGTCGTCCACAAAGGTGTCGATCTTATGCCTTGCTTTTTCTTTGCTGACGTTATGGCTTCGTTCGATGTGCATAGCTGCGGCGTTTAGTTACGCGCACTGTCAGGCGCTTGGTGGGATGGCTTCGAAATAACCGATCTTCTTGAGGAATGACTGCATTGCTTCTGAACGCGGGTTAGCTACGTGAAAACGTTCGTGGCGCTGCACGAAGCGAGGCCAAACCCGCGAGAGAAATCCGTGGTGCCGAAAGAAAGAGCTGTCACGAGGTTTGCTAGCAACTGCGCGCGATTCATAGGCCTAACTATGATTAGACGAAAGTTCGCAATATAAGGCGAACGCTTCTTCGCCTAGTTCTGAATTCCGTGGCACTCACAATTCCGGCGAATGAGCACGTGGCTCGCGATCTTTTGAGCCGGCAGTGCTCGGCAGCGTGACGAACGGGCCGCCTTCCATCGGCGTGACTTTGGTGAAAGCGACATCGGGCATTTCGCTCGGCAATCCTTCAAGCGGGAAATCTTTTCGCAGCGGAAAATATGGATAGCCGTCCCACATCAAGATCCGACGCAGGTCGGGATGCCCTTTGAATTTGATTCCCATCATGTCGTAAGCCTCCCGCTCGTGCCAGTTCGCCGTCGGCCAGATGTCGGAAACAGTGTCGACCACGCCGGTTTCTTCCGGAACTTTTAACTTCAAGCGCAGATGAACGCCATGCGGCATCGAATAAAGGTGATAGACGATTTCAAAGCGGGACTCCTCGCCGAAATTGTCGATGCTGGTGACGTCGATCAAATAGTCGAACGACAGTTCGTCGTCGCAGAATTTTGCGACCCCACGAAGATCACTTGCTGCGATCGTGTAGGTCGTCTCGCCACGAAATTCAGTCTTACACTGAATTTTTGTCTCGAATGCTTTCGTGAAGCGGTTGAATAATTCTTCTCCACTCATGCGCGTTCTGTTATAATCGCATTCCTATTCCTATTCTCGTTCCTTTGGACGTATGAATAGGAGCAGAAATACGAATAACAGTTGATCATCCGAACGCTTCCTCGAGTTTTTCGGCCAGCTCCGGCTTCTGATTTCTAAAGGAGCGCTCGCCGGAAATTTTCTCCTGCAACTTCATCAAGCCAGCGAGCAACGCTTCGGGACGTGGCGGGCAACCCGAGACGTAAACATCGACAGGGATAAGCTGGTCGACTCCCTGCAGCGTGGGGTATGAGCGATACATGCCGCCGGTCGAAGCACATGCGCCCATGGCGATCACCCATTTGGGCTCCGGCATTTGCTCGTAAATTCTCTTCACCGCCAGCGCCATCTTGTAAGTTACCGTGCCGGCCACGATCATTACATCGCATTGGCGTGGGGAAAAACGCATCACCTCCGCGCCGAACCGCGCGATATCGAAGCGCGATGCTGCGGCCGCCATTAACTCGATTGCGCAACACGCCAGACCCATTGGCATCGGCCAAAGCGAGTTTTTGCGGACCCAGTTGAGCGCGGCGTCGAAGCGCGTAAAGATCACGTTGCCTTCGATCTTGGAATCGTACGCAGTCGAGCGAGTTTCCATCATTAGTCAACGTTAAGATCCCGTTTCGCCCCCGCAAGAGAAAATGAGCCACGGATTGACACGGATGAAACACAGATTACGAAAAGGACACACCAAGTGCCTTAACATGAATCTGTGTAAATCTGTGTTCATCTGTGGCTAATTTGTAGTCGTTTCCAGCCAAAATCATTTCATGACCGAACTGAGCCGAACGTATCTCGATCATCTCGAGAACCAGAGCATTTTTATTTTTCGCGAGGCATATCACGCGTTCAAAAATATCGCCATGCCGTGGTCGATGGGTAAAGATTCCAATGTGCTTGTCTGGCTGGCTCGCAAGGCGTTTTTAGGGCGCGTGCCATTTCCGGTTTTGCATATCGATACGACCTACGAGTTTCCAGAAATGCTCGAGTTCCGCGAATGGGCGGTAAAGCATCATAATCTGAATCTCATCGTCAAAATCAACACGGAAGCGCGCGCGCGCGGGATTGGTTATGAAACGCACGATCCGGTGACAGTGACGCACGAACTAAAGACAGTCGCATTGCAACAAGCGCTTGCAGAATACAAATGGGATGCACTCATCACCGGCATTCGACGTGACGAAGATCCCACGCGCGCAAAGGAGCGATATTTTTCGCCACGCAACGCACAGTTCGAATGGGATTACAAAGATCAGCGACCCGAGTTTTGGAGCCAATTCGTCACGACAACAGCAAAAGGCGAACACGTGCGGGTGCAACCGTTACTCGACTGGACCGAAGTGGATATCTGGCGCTACATCCAGCGGGAAAACATTCCGATCCCGCAAATGTATTTCGCGCGGAACGGGAAACGTTTCCGTTCGCTTGGCTGTAGCCCCATCACGCAGCCGATCGAAAGCAATGCATCCACAATTGACGAGATCATCGCCGAACTTGACGCCACGAAGACAACTGAGCGCGCCGGCCGCGCACAGGATCATTATGAGCGGAATGCGATGCAGAAACTTCGCGCAAAAGGATTTTTGTAAAGCAGATGCTGGATGCTGGATGCTAGATACTGGAGAAAGATGAATTATCGGAACCTGGAAGTTTGGCAACTGGCACGTGAGCTGGTCATCGCGATTCACGGCATGACTTTGACCAAGCTACCTAAGTTCGAAATGTTCGAAGAAGGCAGTCAGATTCGTCGCTCGATTAAATCGGTAAAGTCCAACATTGTCGAAGGGTACGGCCGACGCCGCTACAAACAGGAGTTTATCCGCTACATCGATTACGCACTCGCCTCCTGCGACGAGACGGCCGATCACCTGGATACACTAGTCGCAACGAAATCGCTAACAGATCGAGTGACTATCGAGGAGCTGACTCCAAAACTCGATGAACTTGGGCGAAAGCTGAATCTTTTCTTACAGAGCATCGAGCGTAGCCACATATCACAAAAGTGAACATGGACGCGCCAATCTGTTCATCCAGTATCCAGCATCCAGTATCCAGCATTCAGACTCCGCTCCGCGTCGTCTTCGTAGGCCATGTGGACCATGGCAAGTCCACCCTAATTGGCCGCATTCTGCATGACACTGGTTCTCTGCCCCAGGGGAAAGTCGAGGAAATCAAGAAAGCCTGCGCGGCCGAAGGAATGGAGTTTGAATTCGCGTTCCTGCTCGATGCGCTTCTGGAGGAGCAGAAGCAAAACGTCACAATCGATACTACCGAAATTCCGTTCCGAACAGCGCGGCGGCGCTATGCCATCATCGACGCGCCGGGACACAAGGAATTCTTGAAAAACATGATCACCGGCGCGTCGCGGGCGGAGGCAGCGATTCTGGTGATCAGCGCGGACGAAGGCGTGCGCGAGCAAAGCCGTCGGCATGCTTATCTGCTGAGCATGCTCGGAGTCACGAATCTTATCGTGGTCGTGAACAAAATGGATCTTGTGGATTACTCTGAGAAAAGATTCCGGGAGATAGAGCAGGAGTATCGGAAATTTCTTCAGGAACTTCGGTTGGACGCGCGGACGTTTATTCCGGCATCGGCCAGGGACGGCGAGAACGTGGCGCGGTCCAGCACGAAAATGAAATGGTACTCTGCTGCGAACGTTCTTGAAGCACTCGACCTGCTGGAGCCGCATAAACCTGATACCGATCTTCCCCTGCGGTTTTGTGTTCAGGATGTTTACCGCTTTGATGGTCGTCGGATTATTGCAGGGCGTATCGAAACCGGAATGCTCAGTGTAGGGGATCAGCTCGTATTTTCGCCAGCAAACAAATCATCGGTCGTCGCCAGCATTGAACGTTGGAACGCCCCGGCAAACGGACCCGCAGTAGCAGGGGATTCGATCGGCGTCAGCCTGACCGAACAAATCTTTGCCGAACGCGGATATGTCGCGTCCCATCAGAACGAGACACCGATCGAGACAAACCGTTTTCATGCGGACTTGTTCTGGATCGTCCGCGAACCACTGCGGGCGGGACATTTTTACGATCTGCGTCTGGCGACACAGCAGGTGAAATGTCAGATCGTTTCGATCGAGCAAGTCGTGGACTCATCCACATTGGAGACAAAAGCGGACGGACGCGAACAACTGGAGCGAAACGAGATTGGTAGACTTACAATTCAAACCCGCAGCCCACTCGTGGTTGACAACCACGAGCGTGTTCCGAATCTCGGCCGCTTTGTTATCATAGACGACGGACAAATCTGCGGTGGCGGCACGATTTTCGGCGGCGTTTATACGGACCGGACCGTCGCAAAGAGCAAGAACATCTTCTGGACGGAGGGAAAAATTACGCCGCGCACACGGGCAATGCGCAGCGGTCATCGGGGAGCGGTGGTTTGGTTGACTGGGCTTTCTGGCGCCGGCAAGTCGACCATCGCGCAGTCACTCGAACGCGACCTGTTTCAGCGCGGCATGCATACCTACGTGCTCGATGGCGATAACATCAGGCACGGCTTGAACTCGAATCTCGGCTTCTCGCCAGACGACCGCGTGGAGAACATTCGCCGGGTAAGCGAGGTGGCGAAACTTATGGCGGACGCCGGCACGGTGGTGATCACCGCGTTCATTTCACCTTACCGAATGGATCGCAGTCGCGCGCGCGAGATTGCGTTGGAAGGCAACGCGGAGTTTATCGAAGTGTTCGTTGACGCGCCGCTGGAAGTTTGCGAAGCGCGCGATCCAAAGAATCTCTACAAGAAAGCGCGTGCTGGCCAGATTCGTCAATTTACCGGAATCGACGCACCTTACGAAGCGCCGAAGGATCCCGAGATAGTGGTTCATACGGATCAGCAAAGAGTTGACGAATCGGTAGCGACGATACTCGAGCAGTTGTTGCCGCGATTGAGAGCTGTTGAATAGATGTCCGATACTGGGTGCCGGATTCGTGATGCGGAATTGAACGACGCTCCGGAGCTTGCCGTGTTGATGTGCGAACTCGGCTATGAAACCAAGCGCACGGAAATGGAGACGCGTCTAAAGCTGATTTTATCGAACCCGGCCTACAAGACCTTTGTCGCCACTATGGATGGCTGCGTGTGCGGGATGATCGGCACGGTCACCTCCCCGAGCTATGAGCATAACGATGCGGGCGGGCGAATTCTTGCCTTGGTGACGTCGATCGGGGCGCGCCGCCGCGGAATTGGTCGCGCGTTGATCGCTGCCGCGGAGAAAGATTTCGCTCAAAAAGGAATCAGGCGCGTTGCGTTAGATACAAGACTTACTCGAGAAGACGCCCACAGGTTTTACGGGTCGCTCGGCTACGAACGAAACGGGTGGCGATTTGTGAAACAACTTCCGGCGAGTAATTGATGGGATGAAGTTTCCTGGAGTTGGCGAATCGGTGATTCGAGCTCCGTTCGTCAGGAAATCCAAATCGTCTTCGTGTTGGTGAACTCGCGAATTCCCGCGGCGCCGAGCTCGCGACCAAAGCCGTAACGCTTTACGCCACCGAATGGCAAGCGCGGATCGGACGCGACCATGGCGTTGATAAAAACCATTCCGGTTTCCAGCTCGGAGGTGAAAAGTTTCTGTTCCT
>WNFQ01000414.1_pt1 | contig 36682 bp, 31 predicted proteins | sample 5400171 | NCBI WGS metagenome assembly WNFQ01 (sample SAMN13153356, study PRJNA577476) | soil metagenome | isolation source: 20 cm soil under Madrone tree | place: USA:California | collected 2016-06-14
TCGCCGCAACGGCGATAGCGGCCGGCGTGGCAGGCGGCGGCCTGGTCATCGCGCGTGAATTGGGAAGCCTCCTGCGGCTCAGAAACGTCGAGGCGATCCACCGCCGGCTCGCGGATGGCCGCTTGTTGCCGATGGAAGGCCGAAAGGCGATCGCCGACGTGCTTGCCGTCGTCCCGCGCGAACGCGAGATCGAAGCCGCGATCGAAACCTTCCAGCGGCAGGCCAAGCTTCATCACGCCACCGCGCAGCAGATCGAGATTCTCTCGCGCACGGTCATGAAGCCGCTCGATCGCCGCGCCGAGGCGCATGTGCGCACCGCCGTGCTGCGCGCCTTCGGCATCACGGCAATCAGTCCCACCGGCTTGACCGACGCGGTTTTCTTTCTTGCCTGCGGCATACGCATGGTGCGCGCCATTGCCGCCTCGTATGGACACCGGCCGACCGCCGCCACAACCGTCCATCTCTTGCGGCGGCTGGTGATCGAGGCCGGCAAGCTAGGCGCCGTCGACATCGCCAGCTCCTCGCTCGTGCAGCATCTCGGCGGCGCGCTGACCGAGCGGTTGGCGACCAGCGCCGCCGACGCGCTCTACGCCGCCTACCGCATGGCGCGGCTCGGTATCATTGTGATGGATCTGTGCCGTCCGATCCCGTTCCGGGATGACGAGGCGCCCAGCGTGACGACGCTCGTCGCCAATGTGCTGCGGCGCCGCTCGGACGCTCGGCCGGAGTAAGCCTCCGCCGCGCTTCGTGTGTCCTGCTTTAACTGTTGCGGCGAAAACACGTCGCCTTCACGGCTCTTTGATCGAACGCAGGCCTTGCAACTTTTTGTCTGCAACCGAGTTAGTAGGGTGGGACGTGATGACAGGGGATCACCCATGACGATCGCTCTCACCCACGCAAAATCCACCGCCGCAGCGTCTGCGCGGACGGCGGCGCGCGATGGTTCCTTCGACGGTGCAGCATCGGATGAAGCGTTGATCAGGCGGATCGCTGCCGGAGATCAGCTCGCGATGCGCACGCTGTTTGCACGCCATCGCATACCATTATACCGCTGGCTGTTGCGCATCGTGCGCGACGAGACGACGGCAGAAGACCTCTTGAGCGACGTGTTTCTCGACGTCTGGCGTCAGGCGGCCTCGTTCAAGGGCCGCGCTTCGGTTTCCACCTGGCTGCTTGCGATCGCCCGCTACAAGGCGTTGTCGGCCCGGCGGGCTCGCAGCGATGCGGAACTGGATGCCCGCATCGCCGCAACCGTCGCCGATCCCGCGGACGATCCGGAAGCTGCGCTGGCGAAGAAGAACCGCAGCCAAGTGCTGCGCGACTCTTTGGCCGGCCTCTCGCCGGAGCATGGCGAGGTGATCGACCTCGTCTACTATCACGGCAAGTCGGTCAAGGAGGTCGCCGACATCGTCGGCGTCGGCGAGGCCACGGTGAAAACGCGCATGTTCTACGCGCGGCGCAAGCTCGCGAGCTTGGTGGCCGCGGCGTAGGGGCTTAGCCCTACCGCGTCACAGCCACGAGTGCGCTGACGGCGCTCATGGCCCGCAGGGGAGAGGGCCACTCTCTCTGTTGCAACATGCACGAGCGGGTGAGGGGCGGATTCAGCAGCATTGCCGGTCACCCCTCAGCCCTCCCCCAATGGGGCCCAATGGGGGGGCCCACCGACTTGGCCGCACGTTCATGCATGATCCGGGCCGCTGCTTTCACGGAACGCACGGGTGCAATGCATCCGCGCCGGTAAGTGCGTTGGCGGCGCCGTTGCGGTAACATCGTGACGCGAGTTGGTACGTGAGTTGGCGATGGCACTGGCGCAACAAAAGCCCGATCCGATGGCGCGCCGCGATCCCGCGGCGGTCAAGGCGGTCATCGCCGCGCTCGCGGCAAAATTCGGCAACCGCCTCGTCACCTCACAGGCGGTGCGCGAGCAGCACGCCAACACCACAACTTGGATCGCGAACGAGCCGCCCGACGCGGTGGTTTTTCCGCGAGCGACGTCCGACGTGCAGGACATCGTGCGCATCTGCGCCGAGCGTCGCGTGCCGGTCATTCCTTTCGGAACCGGCACCTCGCTCGAGGGCCACGTCAATGCGCCCTACGGTGGCGTCTCGATCGATTTCCGCGACATGAATCGCGTGCTGGCGGTGAACTCGCAGGACCTCGACTGCGTGGTCGAGCCGGGGATCACGCGCAAGCAGCTCAACGAGCACCTGCGCGACCAAGGCCTGTTCTTTCCGATCGATCCCGGCGCCGATGCTTCCCTCGGCGGTATGGCAGCCACGCGCTGCTCCGGCACCAATGCCGTGCGTTACGGCACGATGAAGGACAACGTGCTCGCGCTCAAAGTCGTGCTGGCAAACGGCGAGGTGATGACCACCGCGCGGCGCGCCAAGAAGTCGTCGGCCGGCTACGATCTCACGCGGCTGATCATCGGCGCGGAAGGCACGCTCGGCGTCATCACCGAGCTCACGCTAAAACTATCCGGCATTCCCGAGGCGATTTCGGCCGGCGTGTGTCCGTTCCCCTCGCTCGAGGCGGCATGCAATGCCGCGATTGCGACGATCCAGTTCGGCGTGCCGGTGGCGCGCATCGAGCTGCTCGATGAGTTGCAGGTGAAGGCAACCAACCTCTATTCGAAGCTCACATTGCCGGAAGTGCCGATGCTGTTCGTCGAGTTTCATGGCTCGCCAGCGGGCGTCGCCGAGCAGGCCGAGCGTTTCGGCGAGATCGCGCGCGATCTCGGCGGCGGCCCGTTCGAATGGGCGACCAAGCCCGAGGACCGCTCGCGCCTGTGGCAGGCGCGCCACGATGCCTACTGGGCGGCCCGCGCCTTGCGCCCCGGCACGCAGGCGCTCGCGACCGATGTGTGCGTCCCGATCTCGCGGCTGGCGGAGTGTGTCACCGCAACGCAACGCGACATCGCCGAACTCGGCCTCGTCGCACCCATTCTCGGCCATGTCGGCGACGGAAATTTCCACCTCAGCTTGCTGGTCGACATGGCCGACGAGGCGGAAGTCACGCGGGCCAAAGCCTTGTGCGAGCGGCTGGTCGAGCGCGCGCTCGCCATGGACGGCACTTGTACCGGCGAGCATGGGGTTGGGCAGGGCAAGATGAAATATCTCGCGGGCGAACTGGGCGCCCCGGCACTCGCGGCCATGGCGGCCATCAAGCGCGCGCTCGATCCCGACGACATCATGAATCCGGGAAAGATCGTGGCGCTGACGTGAGCCGCTCGGCGTGCTTGGTCCTTAACGCGGCCCGCCCCCAGCCGGCGCAGCTCGCAAACTTTCCCCTAAGCCATTGGCGGCCGACATAGATTTGCCGTCAACGCGCCCGATATTACCGCCTCCCCGCTGGGGGCGCAGCGGAGCAGGGAATGGGGACCGTCGTCGCCGGCGCATGGCCGGCAACATAAATCGCGCTCAACGCATTGCTGATCGGGCGTTAAGGCCCGCGCACACCGCCCGGTGCGAGGGTCGAGACCCGGGGTGGAGACGGCGTGCAGACGACGCTGCTCGGTGTCGCGATTGCCATCATTCTGGCGCTGGTGACGGCGCTGGTTGGCCCGCTTTTCATCGATTGGAACAGCTACCGCGGCGAGTTCGAGGCGAGAGCCAGCCGCCTGACCGGGCTCGACTTCCACGTCACCGGCGCGATCGATGCTCGCCTCCTGCCGACCCCCACTGTCACCTTGCAAGGGGTCGAGTTCGGCCGTCCGGACGAAGGCAGCACGGTACGCGCGCGGCTGTTGCGCATCGAGTTCGCGCTGGGTGCGTTTGCGCGTGGCGAATGGCGCATTGCCGATGCCCGGCTCGAAGGCGCCGAATTCTCGGCCGGGCTCGATGAGGCCGGCCGCCTCGCCTGGCCTCTTCCCAAGCTCGGCTTCGACCTCGAAGCGGTGTCGATCGCGCGGCTACAGATTAAGGACGCGCGCGCGAACCTCGCCGATGCTGCAAGCGACAGTCGGCTCGTGCTGGAGAAGCTCGACTTTAGCGGCGAATTGCGTTCGCTCGCGGGGCCGGTCAAAGGCGAGGGTTCTTTCGTCATCGCCGGGCAACGCTACCCTTATCGCATCGCGAGCAGCCGCATTGGCGACGACGCCGGCACCAAGCTGCACCTCGCGATCGCTCCGACCGATCAGCCGCTCGCTGCCGAAGCCGATCTCTCGATTTCGATCGAGCGCGGCGTGCCGCGGTTCGACGGCAATGTTCAGTTCGTTCGCGCGGTCGGCCGCGCGCCGGCCGGCGCTGGCTCGCTCATCCTCGAGCCGTGGCGCGTGACCAGCCGCGTCAAGGGAGATAGCGCCGCGGCGGTTTTCGAGCAGATCGAATTCCAATACGGCCCGGACGACCGGGCGATCAGGCTCAAGGGCGGCGCTGATCTGCGTCTGGGGCGACAGCCCGAGTTCAATGGCACGCTGTCGTCACCGCAGATCGATCTCGACCGCGTCCTGGCGCTGCCCGAGACCCGGCGTCCGCTCGATGCCGTCAGAGCGCTCGCCGAATCCCTGCTTGCGGCCTCGCGGTTTCCCATTCCCGCGGCGTTGAACCTGAGCGCCGAGAGCGTGACGCTTGGCGGCGCAACGCTGGTGCGTCTCGCTGCCGATGTCAAAGCCGACGCCCATGGCGTCGAGATCAAGGGGCTGGAGTTGCGCGCGCCAGGCATGAGCCAGCTGCGGCTGAGCGGCCATCTCGGTGCGGCGGGGAGCGGCGTACAATTCGCGGGATCGGCCAAGCTCGAGGCCAACGATCCGCGCGCGTTCGCCGCTTGGTTGGGCGAACGCAGCGATGAGCAATCCGCACCCGCCGCTCCGCTGCGCTTCGCCGGCGACCTAGCGGTCAGCGCCGAAGCCATCACGATCGAGCAACTGAAGCTCGACGTCGACCGCATGACGGTTGCCGGCCGCCTGGCCTATACCTGGGCGCGTGATGACGGGCCGGCGCGGCTCGAGGCCGCGCTGACCGCGCCTGAAATCGATTTCGACCGCGTCCAGGCCGTTGCCAAGGCGGTGCTCGGGGATACCGCGTTCGACTGGCCGCGTGAGGGCGCGCTTTCGCTGAAAATTGCGCGCGCGGTCGTCGCCGGCGTCGAGGCGAAACAGGCTGAGGTCGAGGTGCGCGGCGACGCGAGTGGCTTCGAGATCGCGCGCCTCGCCGTCTCTGACTTCGGCGGCGCAAAGCTGGCGGTCAAAGGGCGGATCGATGCCGCGGCGCGCTCGTCACGCGGCGCGCTCACGCTCGACGTCGACGCGCGGGCGCTGGACGGCGTGGTAGCGCTGGTGGAGAAAATCGCTCCGGCGGCGGGCGAACAGCTGCGCCGCTCGGCGGCGCGTCTGACGCCGCTCACGCTGCGCGCCGCGCTTGGTGTCGACCCGGCCGCGGCGGGCAACACCGCCGCGAAAGTCAAGGTCGATGGCCGTGCCGGCACATTGCGCCTGCAAGCCGAGGCGAGCGCGGTAGGTGATACCGTCACGCGCGGCATCCTCGCGGCGCTCGCAGCCGCCAAATTGGATCTCAGCGCCCGGTTGGATGGCGACGACGGCGCAGCGCTGATCGAACTCGCCGGGCTCGATCGTTTCCTCACGGCCGACAAGCGGCCGGCGCGGCTTACGGTTGCGGCGAAAGGACCGCTCGACGGCGATCTGGCTGTTGAAGCCCAATTCGCGGCCGGCGCAACCAATATAGCAGGCAACGGCACCGTCCGCGTTGGCGACCGTGCAAGCGCGGCCGCCGAACTCAATCTCAAGCTCACCAACGCAAACCTCCGCGTGCCGCGATCGGCGCCGGCGAGCCGTCCTGCCGAGCAGTTGCCGGCGTCGCTCACCGTGCGGCTCGCTTTGCGCGAAGGAATGCTGCAGCTCACCGACGTGACGGGAACGGTTGCCGGCGCAAGCGTGCGCGGGCGCCTTGCGCTCGGCCTGCAACAACAACCGATCACGATCGACGGCGAGCTCGAGGTGGGCGCGCTCGATCTGCCGGCCGCGATCGGCGCGGCGATCGGGATGCCGGCGCAGGGCGAAAGCACGGTCGCGAGCGGTGCCAGTAATGCATCGGCGCTTTGGCCGGCCGAGCCGTTCGAGCAGCCACTGCCGTCCCTTAGCGGCCAAGTCGCCGTCAAAGCGGCGCGTGTCGCGCTCACGCCCAAGCTTTCCGCGCGTGATGTGCGCGGCGCGGTCCATTTCGGTCAAGCGCAGCTGGCGTTGCAGGATATCGACGGCAGCATTGCCGGGGGGCGGGTGAGCGCCGAGCTGACACTTCTGCGCCGCGCCGATGGGCTTAGCGCACGTGCGCGCATGCGCCTCGTCGGCGCCGATGCCGCCGAACTGCTTCCCGGCGATGGATCGCTGTCGGGCCGCCTGACCCTCGATGTCACCGCCGAGGGAGCGGGGATGAGTCCGATCGCACTCATGGGCTCGCTTGCCGGGAGCGGCAGTTTCACCCTCGAAAAGGCGGGCCTGCTGCGGCTCGACCCGGCGGCGTTCGACAACGTCGTCCGTGCGGTCGATCAAGGCTTGCCCATCGAGGCAATCAGGATACGAGACCGCGTCGATGCGGCGCTCGCGCGCGGGAGCCTCGGCATTGCCTCCGCCGAGGGTGCGATCACCATCAGTGACGGCCAGGCGCGGTTGAGCAATGCGACGGTGCGCGCGCAACGCGCCGATCTTGCCGCGAACGGGAGCGTCAATCTGACCGACGGCGCGCTGGACGCGCGGCTCACTTTGTTCGGAGCCGGCGGTGCGGCGGGTGCAGCCGATACCCGGCCGGAAATTGGCATCGTGCTGAGGGGGCCGATCGATACCCCCAAGCGCACGATCGACGTTGCCGCGCTCGCGAGCTGGCTCGCGCTGCGCGCAGTCGAGCAGCAGTCTAAGAAATTGGACGTGCTCGAGGGGCGCGCGCCCATGCCGCCGGCGCAACCTGCGGCCACTACGCCGAGCGTGGGCGATCCGGCTGCGGCAAAGGCGCCAAGCGCTGCCAAGCCGAAACCTGCGACCCCGCCGCCGGCGGCCGAACGGCTTTCGCCGCTGCCGCCGCCGATCGACGTCCATCCAGCGCCGACGCCGCGCGCGCCGCGCGCGCAGTCCGGAGCGGCGGCGCCGGCGCCGAGCCAAGCGCAGAACCCGCCGCCCGCGCCCGCGCGGCCGCGCACGCTGTTCGATATGTTGTTCGGAAATTAGCGCGGCGGAGCGCGCACGCTCCTACGCGCTCGAAGCGGCACGGACCGCCATCACCTCACGCGGTGTGTCACGCCCGGCTTTGTGGTCCGACAGCTGGTTGCGATAAAAGTCGAGCACGAACAGGCGAATGGCGGACGACAGATTGCCGTGTTGCCGCTCCGAGTCGATCGCGGCGACCAAGTCCGACAAGGTCATGTCGCGTCCGTTGGCAATCTCTTTTAGCCCCTTCCAGAACGCATCCTCGAGGCTGACGCTGGTCTTGTGGCCGGCAATGACGATGGAGCGTTTGACGACCGGAGATTTCATCGCTCGTCTCCCGTTTCGATCCGGTGGCCATCGAGGTCGCGGCGGGCTTTGACGTCGCGGTCGGCTTCGAGTTCGCGCTCGGCTTTGCTGCGTCCGTACCGCAGTCGATTGGCAGATGCTGTTTTTTCAGCGAGCCGCCGCTCGGCCTTTATGCGCGCCCTGCGAAAGCTAACAATCTCGCCCATCCCGCACCCGATGAGCCGCTCCGGGGTGATCCCCTCGCCCGTGGCTTCGGCGGCAAATGCGCCCATAGCGTGGCGGCGGGCCGGCGTGTGAGTTCCCGCCCGACCGAGCCGGACAGTAAAAATCTCGAGGTATGGACGCTTCGACAGGCACCTTTTAGAGCAAACGCAGAAGTTCGCAAGTAGTCACCGAGGCACTCCAAATATCCATCATTTACGGTCGCATCTATATTCGGGATCGCGGCGATTTTCTCCGGTTTTTACAAGTAATCAGGAACGAAATTGCAAAAATTCGTTATGAAATATTTGGAATCCGCGATTGGCAAGGCGGAGAAAGTCGTACGGCTAGATTGGCGCGATGAACGGCCACGCTCCTCACAAAAGATTTACCGGCGGCGACGGCCGGGCGCCGCTTCGCGCGCCTTGGGAGCGCTTTCTCGTCAGAATGGGCGCGCCCTATTTTTTGCGGAAGCGGTCGAGCTGTACGACCTCGCCAGTGGCGGGCTTCTCAGCCTCTGGATGTGACGTCGTCTTCGCAGGCTCGGTATTGGCGGCAACCGGCACCGGCGCGATCGTCGGCGCGATGGCCTTGTGCTCGGAGGGCGCTCGTATCGACTCGCTCGCTGCAGCCGTATTCTCCTCCGGTTGTGGGGCCTCCTCGGCGCCACTGTCCTCTTGGAATTGCAAGCCGAACTGGACCGACGGATCGAAGAAGCCTTTGATGGCGGCAAAAGGCACGGACACTCGTTCGGGTATGCCGCCGAAGGACACGCCGACCTCGAAGCCGGTCTCGGTCACCTTGAGATCCCAGAACTGGTGCTGCAGGACGACCGTCATCTCCTCGGGATATTGCGCACGCATGCGCGGCGACAAGCGCACGCCCTCGGCGCGGGTGTCGAAGGAAATATAGAAGTGATGTTCCCCAGGAAGACCGTTCTCGGCGGTGTCCATGAGCAGCCGGCGCACGACGCCGCGCAAGGCATCTTGCGCCAAAATATCGTAGCGGATGTGATCGACGGCCATGGGCGAACCGACTGTTTTGAGGGCGGCGCGATCCGCGCAGTCTCAACGCACGGTGGACTCACCGCTTAGATCGTAGCGCGCACGTGCATGCGCGCGCCAGCGTTTCCGTTCGAACTCGAACATATGGAAGGTGGAGGCTTCTGTTGCCAGGTGCCTCCGAACCCCGCCTGAAGCTGCTAAGACCTCAGGACTTCAGTTCGGTATTCCAAACCGCATTACGCGGCCTGGGCAACCGGAGCATAGTTGTCATTGGCAACTATGAATGCGGCCCGATAACGGTGGAACCATGCCGAGCAAAAGCACGCCCTTTACGCCCTCGTCGATCCTATTTCGCCCCCGTCTCAGGAACCAATAATCAGTGGTCGCTTGCGCGGATCACTGACCTCTGATCACTGTCCCCTGATGGTGGAGGCGCCGGGTACTGCCCCCGGGTCCGATAGGTTTATTGCGACGGCCATTTATCGCCATAGCCGGCTCGCGCCGGCACCTTTCAATATAGGGGCAGAAGGTTGCTGAAAAAAGAGCATGGAATGGCGGGCTGGCACACACCCGCGCGCGACCTTTACGGCGGCTGCGCACGCCTGCCCGCCGGGCCGTGATATGCGCGTCTGCTAGAATCTGTGTGGCTTTTGCCCAAGCCGGGTTGCGCAGGCGCCGGTCTGCTTTGGCCTAAATTTGCCGCCGGTTGCTTCCCGTCACCCACCGGAATGTGCTAGCCATCAGGTCGTGCCAACCGAATGGGAGGTTCGGGGGGTACAGAGTGCGGGACGGTCCAGGAGGGAACATGTCAGAGGGCCTTTCACCGTCCCCCCAGGGGACGCGTCCGAGCTTTTCGGTCAATACGCACAATTTGATTGGCGGGCTGATCGTTGCGGTGCTCGCTGTTCTGTTCCTCGGCTACGCATTTTATGTACCCAACGCGGTAATCCCGCGATTTTTGTCGGCCGCCCTCATCGTGATCGGGATCGCGACGGCGGTCGGCTTTCTGCCCGTCCATGGTCCGCGTGATCTCTATGGCGGCCTCGCGCTGATCATGCTGGCGACGCTTGCTTTGATCGCTTCCGCCGAGTTGCCAGGGCAGCGCGGTTTCGCTTTCGGACCCGGCACGGCGCCCAGGCTATTCTCGTTCCTGCTCGCGGCTCTCGGTGCCGCCGTTGCGGTCGGTGGCGTCTTTGCCGAAGGGCCGCCGATCGAAAAATATAAGATCCGCGGCCCCTCGCTCGTGATCATCGCCATTCTCGCCTTCGCCGCCATGATCCGTCCGCTTGGTCTGGTGCCCGCGACATTTCTGGCCTTCATGGTCTCGATCCTCGGATCGACCGAGATGCGGTGGATCGAAAGCTTAATCGCGGCGGTGTCGATGACGTTGTTCTGCGTTTTGCTGTTCGTGTACCTGCTCAATCTGCCGTTCCAGCTTTGGCCGCGTTTCTGACCGGGTAGGCACGTCATGTCGGAACTTCTGTCGAACCTGTGGATGGGATTCCAAGTCGCCGGCAACCCGTACAATGTCCTGTTCTGCCTGCTCGGCGCCCTGGTCGGAACCCTCGTCGGCGTTCTGCCGGGGATCGGTACGGTGGCGACCATCGCGATGCTCTTGCCGATCACGTTCGGCTTGCCGCCAGTCGGCGCGCTGATCATGCTCGCGGGCATCTATTATGGCGCGCAGTACGGCGGCTCGACCACCTCGATACTGGTGAATATCCCGGGTGAGGCCACCTCCGTCATCACCTGCCTCGACGGCCATCAGATGGCGCGGCAGGGCCGCGCTGGGCCCGCGCTGTCCATCGCCGCCATCGGCTCGTTCTTCGCCGGTTGCGTGGCGACCGTGCTGGTTGCGGCGCTCGGCGCGCCGCTGACCGGCCTCGCGCTGCTGTTCGGGCCAGCCGAGTATTTCTCGTTGATGGTGCTTGGCCTCATCTTCGCGGTAGTGCTCGCGAAAGGCTCGGTGCTCAAGGCCGTCGCCATGGTGGTCACGGGCCTGCTCTTGTCGATGGTCGGGTCGGATCTGGAGACCGGCGCCGGGCGCATGACGTTCGACATTGCCGAACTGGCAGATGGCATTGGCTTCGCCAACGTGGCGATGGGCGTGTTCGGCTTTGCGGAAATCGTGCGCAATCTCGAGCTGCCGGCGGAAAGCCGCGATATCGTGCAGTCCAAGATCACCGGCCTCATGCCGACGCGTCAGGACCTGATCGATTCGTCGGGCGCGATCGCGCGCGGCACGGTGCTCGGGTCGCTTGTCGGTATCCTGCCGGGCGGGGGCGCCGTCATCGCGTCATTTGCCGCCTACACCTTTGAAAAGAAGATCGCCAAGGATCCCTCGCGCTTCGGCCGCGGCGCCATTCAAGGCGTGGCGGCGCCGGAAAGCGCCAACAACGCGGCCGCGCAGACCTCGTTCATTCCGCTGCTCACGCTCGGCATCCCGCCCAACGCGGTAATGGCGCTGATGGTCGGCGCCATGACTATCCACGGCATCGTGCCCGGTCCGCAGGTCATGACCAAGCAGCCCGAGCTGTTCTGGGGCATGATTGCCTCGATGTGGCTGGGCAATCTGATGCTGATCGTCATCAACCTGCCGCTGGTAGGCCTCTGGGTCAGCCTGCTGCGCGTGCCGTATCGACTGCTCTACCCGTCCATCATCGTGTTCTGCTGCATCGGCATCTATTCGATCAACAACTCGCCCACCGACGTGGTGATCGCGGCGATCTTCGGGGTGATCGGGTATTGGTTCGTCAAGCACGATTTCGAGCCGGCCCCTATGCTGCTCGGCTTCGTGCTGGGACCGCTGATGGAGGAGAATCTGCGCCGCGCCATGCTGATTGCCCGCGGCGACGCGACGGTGTTCTTCACGCGTCCGATCTCAGGCGTGCTGCTGAGCACGGCCATCATCCTGCTGATCATCGCCGGGTTGCCGAAAATCCGCCGCCGGCGCGACGAGGTCTTCGTCGAATAGATCACGCACCGCACCGGCTGCGACAAGTTACCCTAGCGCGCAGACGTCGAACGTCTGCCGCCCGGTGGTAACATTGCGGCGTCGATCGACCAATCGAAGAAGAGTCGATCAGGGAAGGAAACGACCATGGCCCACGTCCTGCCTCGCGCCATTGCCCTTCTTGCTGCGCTCGGCTTTGCCGCGGCCCCCGCGGCGGCGCAAGACGATTATCCGCGCCGCCCGATCACGTTGATCGTGCCCTTTGCCGCCGGCGGGCCGACCGACGTCATTTCCCGCATCGCCAGCGATCACATGTCGCGCACGCTCGGCCAGCTGATCATCATTGAGAACGTCGTTGGCGCCGGAGGCACCACCGCCTCGACCCGCGCGGCGCGCGCTAACCCGGACGGCTACAGCATCGAGATGGGTCACATGGGAACCCACGCCGCCTCGGTCGCGCTCTATCCCAACCTCGCCTATAAGCCTGATGTGGACTTTGCCCCGATCGGGCTGGTGGCGGGCACGCCGGTCCTGATCCTGGCGAGAAAGGACTTTCCTCCCGCGAACCTCAAAGAGTTCGTCACCTATGTGAAGGCCAACGTGGACAAGCTCAACATGGCCCACGCCGGCGTCGGCTCGGTCTCGTTCACGACCTGCTTGTTGCTCAACTCGATGCTCGGCGTGAAGCCGACCTCGATCCCGTTCAACGGAACTGGTCCGGCGCTCACCGCGCTGATCTCCGGACAGGTCGACTTCATGTGTGATCAGATCGTCAATGTGGTCCAGCAGGTGCTGGCCGGCCAGATCAAGGCCTATGCGATCGGCACGCCGGAGCGCAGTCCGGCGCTGCCCAACGTGCCGACCAGCAAGGAAGCCGGGCTGCCGGAATTTCAGGCGCAGGCCTGGAACGCGCTCTTCGCTCCGAAAGACACGCCCAAGCCGATTCTCGACAAGCTCACCGACGCGCTCGACAAGGCGCTCGACGACGAGCACACCCGCCAACGACTGCTGGAACTCGGGAGCGTGCTGCCGGGCAAGGCCGAGCGCGGCCAGCGGCCGCTCGCGGCCTTGGTCAAGAGCGAGATCGAGCGCTGGACGCCGATCATCAAGGCGGCCGGCCCAACGAACTGACGCTTCTATTATTCACAAGTCGTTCTGCGCGTTTCCCCCGCGGGCGGGAGGGCGGTAGACTCGCTCCGACTCGGCTCTTCGCTGCCCGAGGATTGGAGCCATGCGCCAATATCACGACTTGATGGAGCGGATTCTCGCCGACGGGGCGGAAAAGCATGATCGCACGGGCACCGGCACGCTCTCCGTGTTCGGTCATCAGATGCGCTTCGATCTCGCGCGCGGGTTCCCTCTCACCACTACCAAAAAGCTGCACCTCAAATCGATCGTCCACGAGCTGCTCTGGTTTCTCGCCGGCGACACCAACGTCAAATATCTCAATGAGCATGGCGTGACGATCTGGGACGAGTGGGCGGACGAGTCGGGCGAGCTTGGCCCCGTCTATGGCCGCCAATGGCGCTCGTGGCCGACCCCCGACGGCGGCGTCATCGACCAGATCGCGGGCGTTGTCTCCGCCATCCGCCGCAATCCGGACTCGCGCCGCCTCATCGTCACGGCCTGGAACCCGGCCGATGTGGACAAGATGGCGCTGCCGCCGTGTCACTGTCTGTTTCAGTTCTACGTCGCCAAGGGGCGGCTCTCCTGCCAGCTTTATCAGCGCTCGGCCGACGTCTTTCTCGGCGTGCCGTTCAACATCGCATCCTATGCCTTGCTGACGCTGATGGTGGCGCAGGTGACCGGGCTTGAAGCCGGCGACTTCGTGCACACGCTCGGCGACGCGCACCTTTATCTCAATCACCTCGAGCAGGCGCGGCTGCAGATCTCGCGCGGGCCGCGGCCGCTGCCGAGGATACGCCTCAATCCGGCGGTGCGCGATCTCTTCGCCTTCCGCTACGAAGACTTCGCGCTCGAAGGCTATGACCCATACCCGCACATCAAGGCCAAGGTGGCGGTGTGAGTGAGCCGCGCGCCCGATCGCGCATCGAGATTGTCCTCCTCGCCGCGGTTGCCGACAACGGCGTGATCGGTCGCGGCGGCACGCTGCCGTGGCGGCTCAAGTCCGATATGCGGCATTTTCGCGCCATCACCTGGGGCAAGCCGGTCGTGGCAGGGCGAGCGACATTTCTCTCCTTCACCAGCAAGCCACTTCCCGGCCGCACCAATATCGTGCTCAGCCGCGACCACAGCTTCGCCGCGCCCGGCGCGGTGGTGGCGTCGTCGCTCGACGCCGCGCTGCAAACGGCGCGCGGCGATGCATTGCGTCGTGCGGTCGGTGCGATCATGGTGGTGGGCGGGGCAGATATCTACGCGCAAACGATCGCTATTGCCGATCGGTTGCTCATTACCCGCGTGCACCTGCAGCCGCAGGGCGATGTAAAGTTTCCTGCGATCGATCCCGACGCTTGGCGCGAGACCGAACGCAGCGAGCATCGCCCCGGGTCCGATGACGAGGCAAGCTTCACCACGCTGGTGTACGAGCGGCGCACGGCAAGCGTTGCATCGGCGCAGGGGACGCGGTGAGGGAAATTCAAGCCCGTGCGCCGAGGCGCCGCATGCGGTTCACCCGCGTTGTAACGCGGTGACGCCTCCCCTATAACCCCATCAAATCGAAACGAGGCGCGCCGGCCCTTGGGCCGATGCGGCGAGGAGGCAACCGATGCCGTGGAGCAGTCAAGGCGGCGGGCCGTGGGGATCGGGAGGCGGAGGCAAGGGTCCCTGGGGCTCGGGGCAACCACCCTCGGGACCGACGCCGCCCGATCTCGAGGAGTTTCTGCGCCGCAGCCAGGACAAGCTGCGCACGGTGCTGCCGGGCGGCAGCCTCGGCGGGAAGGGACTCGGCCTGATCGTGCTGGCCGGGGTCGTCATCTGGTTTTTCTCCGGCTTCTTCCGCGTGGAGCCCGATGAGCTCGGCGTGGTGCTGCGTTTCGGCAAATACGTGCGCGACGTGCAACCGGGACTGAATTATCACTTGCCGTATCCCATCGAGACCGCGCTGACGCCGAAGGCCTTGCGCGTCAACAAGATCGACATCGGCATGCGGGTGGTGGAGGACCTGCGCCGCGGCACAACGATGCGCGATGTGCCGGAGGAGAGCCTGATGCTCACCGGCGACGAAAACATCGTCGATGTCGATTTCTCGGTGCTGTGGAAGATCAAGCCGAGCAAGGACGGGGTGGGCGATTATCTGTTCAACATCCAGCAGCCCGAAGGCACCGTGAAGGCCGTGGCCGAGAGCGCCATGCGCGAGGTGATCGGCCGCTCGACCCTGCAGCCGATCCTGACCGGAGCACGGCAGAACATCGAGACCGGTGTGCACGAGCTGATGCAAAAAGTCCTCGATGATTACGGAGCGGGGGTCCAGATCACGCAGGTCCAGCTGCAGAAGGTGGACCCGCCCTCGCAAGTGATCGATGCCTTCCGCGACGTGCAGGCTGCCCGCGCCGACGGCGAGCGGGCGCAGAACGAGGCGCAGAGCTACGCCAACAAGGTGGTGCCGGAAGCGCGCGGACGCGCGGCGCAGATCACCCAGGGCGCCGAAGCCTATCGCGAGCAGACGGTGGCCGAGGCCAAGGGTGCGACGTCGCGCTTCCTCCAGGTCTACGACGAATACAAGAAGGCGCCCGAGGTCACTCGCCAACGCATGTATTTGGAAACTATGGAACGATTGTTCGGCGGCACCGACAAGATCATCCTGGATCAGGGAGGAGGCGGGGTCGTTCCCTATCTGCCGCTCGACCAGCTCACGCGGCGGCCGCAGACGCCGCCGCAGACGCCGCCGCAGACGGGAGGCAGCCGATGAGACTCAATCTTGTCGGCGGGCTCGTCGCCGCCCTCATAATCGTGGCGCTGATCGTCGCCTACGGCGCGCTGTTCACGGTCTATCAGACCCGCCAAGCGCTGGTGGTGCGGCTCGGGGAACCCATACGCCCGGTCACCGAGCCCGGACTGCATTACAAGATCCCGCTGATCGACAGCGTCATCAATATCGACAAGCGCATCCTCGATCTCGAAAACCCCGCGCAGGAGGTGATAGCCTCCGACCAGAAGCGACTGGTGGTCGACGCGTTTGCGCGTTACCGCGTCAAGGACGTGCTGAAATTTTATCAGACCGTCGGGACCGTCGAGGGCGCGAACTTGCAGCTCTCTATCTTGCTCAACTCGGCGCTGCGCCGCGTCCTAGGCGAGGCCACGCTGACGCAGGTCGTGCGTGACCAGCGCGAGCATCTGATGGCGCGCGTGCGTGAGCAGCTTAACACCGAGGCGCAGGCCTTCGGTATCTCCGTCGTCGATGTGCGTATTCGCCGCGCCGACCTGCCGGAGCAGAACAGCCAGGCGGTCTACCAGCGCATGCAGACCGAGCGCCAGCAGGAGGCCGCGCAATACCGTGCTGAGGGCGCCCAAAAGGCGCAGGAGCTTCGCGCCAAGGCGGATCGCGATGTGACCGTGCTGCTCGCGGAGGCGCAGTCGAAGGGCGAGCGCACCCGCGGCGAGGGCGACGCCGAGCGCAACCGCATTTTCGCCGAGGCTTACGGCCGCGATCCGGACTTCTTCTCGTTCTATCGCTCGATGCAGGCGTACGAGAACGGGTTGCGGGCCAACGATACGCGTATGCTGCTCAAGCCCGATACCGAGTTCTTCCGGTTCTTCGTCGATCCATCGGGCAAGCCTCGCGAGGGCAATTCTACATCGGGCGCCACGCCGCCTGCGCGATAACAGCGAAAGCTTGGCCGTCAGGGGCGCCGGTTAGGCAAGATGGCCCAGTTCATCGCGGCGATCGGCCTCGTGCTCGTCATCGAAGGGCTGCTGTTCGCCGCTTTTCCGCGCGCGGCAAAACGGCTGGCGGCAAGCGCGCTGGAGAGCCCGGAAAACTCGTTGCGGGTCGCGGGGATCGTATCGGCTGTGCTTGGTATCGTACTGATTTGGTTGGTGCGCGGGTAAACTTGGCGCGCGCTGCTTGCGCCGCGTCGCAAGCATATGTCGGTCCCGATTTCCGCCCTAATCGCAAGCCTAATTCGCTGCAGCGAGATCGCCCTTGCGTCCAGGTACGGACGGGGGCACTGTCCCGCCCTCACGACTCCAGGAGCTCAGACGTCCATGCTCGGCACGTTTTTTCAATTCGTCCGGCAGATCCGCCAGCCAGCTTTGGCGATGCTGACTGCAACAGCGGTGGCCCTGCCGGCGCTGTCGACCTCGTCAGCCGCGCGTGGGCCTGACACCATCTCCGACGTCGCCGAGAAGGTGATCGACGCGGTCGTCAATATCTCCACTTCGCAGAAGGTCGAGACACGCAACTCGCCGCTGCCGCAGCTGCCCAATGATCCGCAGCTGGACGAGCTGTTCAGGGACTTCTTCAATCGGCGTGGCCAGGGCGACCCGCAGAATCGCGAGCGCGGTCCGCGCCGTGTCAATTCACTCGGTTCCGGCTTCATCATCGATCCGTCCGGTATCGTCGTCACCAACAATCACGTCATCTCCGAGGCCGACGAGATCACCGTGATCCTCAATGACGGCGCGCGACTGAAGGCCGAGATCATCGGCAGAGATCAGAAGACCGATATGGCGCTGCTCCGGGTCAAGCCCGACAAGCCGCTCAAGGCGGTGAAATTCGGGGATTCGGAAAAACTGCGGCTGGGCGAGTGGGTCATCGCCATTGGCAACCCGTTCAGCCTCGGCGGCTCGGTCACCGCCGGGATCGTCTCGGCGCGCAACCGCGACATCAATTCCGGCCCCTACGACAACTACATTCAGACCGACGCCGCCATCAATCGCGGCAACTCGGGCGGGCCTTTGTTCAACCTCGACGGCGAGGTGGTCGGTGTCAACACCGCGATCATTTCTCCCTCCGGCGGTTCGATCGGCATCGGCTTTGCGGTGCCCTCGAAAACCGCCATGCCGGTAATCGATCAGCTCAAGCAGTTCGGCGAGACCCGGCGCGGCTGGCTCGGCGTGCGCATCCAGCAGGTGACCGACGAGATCGCGGAAAGCCTGAAGGTCGCTCCGCCGCGTGGTGCGCTGGTCGCCGGCGTCGACGACAAGGGGCCGGCCAAGCCTGCCGGTATCGAACCGGGCGACGTCATCGTCAAGTTCGACGGCAAGGACATCAAGGAAATGCGCGACTTGCCGCGCGTCGTCGCCGACACGCCGGTCGGCAAACAGGTGCCGGTGGTCGTCATCCGCAAGGGCAAGGAAGATACCAAGACGGTCACGCTCGGGCGGCTCGAGGACGGCGAGAAAGTCGCCGCGGCGGATCCGAAAGACAACGGCACAGGCGAGAAGCCCGTGGTGAAGAAGACGCTCGGGCTCGAGCTTGCCAACATATCCGATGATCTGCGCCGCCGTTACAAGATCAAGGACACAGTCAAGGGGGTCGTCATCACCGGAGTCGACGCGAACTCGGCCGCGGCCGATAAACGGCTCTCCCCCGGCGATGTCATCGTGGAGATCGCGCAGGAGGCGGTGGCGAGCACAGGCGACCTGCAGGCCAAGATCGACAAGCTCAAGAAGGACGGGCGCAAGTCGGCGCTGCTGCTTGTCGCCGGCGCCGACGGAGAACTGCGTTTCGTGGCGCTGAGCCTGCAGTGAAGCGCGCGAGGCCTTAGGTTCTCATCCCGCCAAAGCGGGGGTCCACATGTGTGCCCCTGGAGGCGCGCTTGCGCGAGCATGCGCCACGCCGGGTTCGGTCTATCCGGCCTGCGGCGCGTCCTCCGTCACGAACTCCTCTCGCCGATAGCCCTGGGCGTAGAGAAGCGCGGTAAGGTCGCCGTAATCGACACGCGCGGCTGCGGCCTTCGCCACGTTCGGCTTGGCGTGATAGGCGACGCCGAGCCCCGCCGCCTCGATCATGGCGATGTCGTTTGCGCCGTCCCCGGTCACGAGGGTCGCCAGTGGCGCGATGCCGAGCCGCCCCCGCAACTCGATCAGCGTGGCGAGCTTGGCCTCGCGCCCGAAGATCGGCTCCATGACCTCTCCAGTCAGCCGCCCGCCGGCATCGACCACGAGCGTGTTGGCGCGGTTCTCGTGAAAGCCGATCATGGGGGCGACGCGTTGCGTGAACAGCGTAAAGCCGCCGGTCACGAGGCAGGTATAGACTCCATTGCTGCGCATTGTGGCGACGAGCGTGCGTGCGCCCGGCGTGAGGCTGATCCGTTCGGCGATGACCTTGTCGGCGACCGATGCGGGCAAGCCTTTCAGCAGCGCCACCCGCTGGCGCAGCGCCGGCGCGAATTCGATCTCGCCGCGCATCGCGCGCTCGGTAATGGCAGCCACTTCGCGCTTGACCCCGACGTAATCCGCAAGCTCATCGATGCATTCCTGCCCTATCATGGTCGAGTCCATGTCGGCCAGAAAAAGCCGCTTGCGCCGGCCACTCGCGTCTTGCAGCAGCACGTCGATCGGCGCGCCGGCGAGGGCTCTGCGCACGCATTCGGTCAGCGCGCGCTTGTCGTTTGCTTGGGTATTCTCCGCGCCGCCGGTAAAGGGAATATCGACTGCAATGCCGGGATTGAGCCAGATCGGCGTCTGCGCTGATGGCAGCGTGCGGCGGGCGCGCTCGACCGCATCGGCATCGAGCGAGCGCGCCGCGGGGTTCGAGATCAGCGTCGCAACACAGGCCATGCAATGACAGAGCGGGTACCCAAGCGGGCCGTGCTTATCGCAGGAGCGACCGCGAGCGGCAAGTCGGCGCTGGCGCTGGAATTGGCCGAGGGGCTCGGCGGCATGATCATCAATGCCGATGCGATGCAGGTCTATCGCGACCTGCGCATCGTCACCGCCCGTCCGACGCCGGCCGAGGAGGCGCGCGCACCCCATCTCCTCTACGGCCACGTGGACGCCGCCGAGAACTACTCGGTCGGGCGCTGGTGCGTCGATGCGAGCGGCGCGCTCGCAGCGGTCGAGCGGGCAGGGCGCTTGCCCATCTTCGTCGGGGGTACTGGTCTCTATTTCAAGGCCCTGACCCGCGGGCTTGCCGCCGTCCCGCCGATCCCGTCCCAGATCCGCTCGGCGGTGAGGGAGCGGCTCAAGCGCGAGGGCATCGCCGCGCTTTACGCCGAACTCAGTGCCCGCGACGGCGCGACCGCGCGCCGCGTCATGGCGGCAGACCGTGCCCGCGTCACCCGCGCGCTCGAGGTTGTTCTAGCGACCGGCCGTTCGCTCACGGATTGGCACACGCAGGGCATGAAGCCCGCCCTCGATCCGCAGCTCGCGGTCAAGGTCTTCCTCGATCTCGATCGGGCGGAACTGTACCGCCGGATCGATCGCCGTTTCGACGCGATGTTGGCCTCCGGCGTGCTCGAGGAGGTGCGCGCGCTCGCAGAGCGTGGTCTAGACACCGCGCTCCCCGCCATGAAAGCGCATGGGGTGCCCTGGCTGATCCGGCACCTCAAGGGTGAGATCGATTTGGCGGCGGCGGTGGACGCGGCAAAGCGCGACACTCGCCGTTACACCAAGCGGCAGGCGACCTGGTTTCGCCATCAATTGCCGGATTGGACCTGGATCGCGCCTGAGACGGCGCTCGGCGAGATCCGGCGCGCGCTCGGCCGCTGACGCGGACGCTTTTGTCGCCACAAGCCGATGCCGGCCACGACGAGTCCGGCGGCGAGCACCCACCACGCCGGTCGCACTTCCATGTCGAGGTCGAAATGCGCGAGCAGGAGGCGCCGCGCATCGACGCCGCTCGTGAGCAGGTAGAGCATTGCTTCACCGACCGCCGTCACCACCGCTGTGCCAGCGGCAAGAAACACGAGATGAACGGGACTCACCTCGCGATTGCGCCGGTAGAGCGCGCGGTACGCAAGCAGCCAGATCACGAAACCCGCCATTAGCACCGGCTCGTAGGTGTTGAGCTTCGACTGCATGAAAAAATGCACCGAAGCGAGCACCGCGATGGCGTAAACGAAGCGGTGAAGCGTGTGCCAACGCCCGGAGCCCAATCGGCTGATCGCTGCGTCCGTGGAGGTTGAGGCAAGCGCGATCAGGCCGGCCAACCCGATCGCGCTGATCGTGAGATAGATGCGCACCACGATCTCGCTGGCCACTTTGAGAATGTCGAAATGTTGATCGAGGACATAGAGGGAAAAGTGCAGGACGGCGTAGCTTGCCGAAGCAACTCCGAGCGTGCGCCTGGCGAGAATAAGGCGTGGATAGCTGAAGATGCGCTGCGCGGGCGTGACCGCGAGCGTGATCAGCAGGAACCGCAGCGCCCAATCGCCGGCTTGGTGGATGGCCTCGGTGACTGGCCGGGCGCCGAGCTCGTCGTCGGCCGCCTGATAGGCGAGCCACAGCGCCGGCAGGATGGCCGCCACGAAGGCGACGATCTTCACCGGCGACCAGCGCCCGGATTGCTCGCGAAGGAATGGCATCAGGCCCGCTCCAGCATCGACGCAAGACTATAAAGCTATGCAGAATAACGTCCGATCACATCGGACGCGCGCGGCCTTCACCCGCCATCACAATTTGAAGAGACCTGCGCATTGCGAGAGCTCCAGCCCTAGGAGGGCAGAAGCGATCAACGGCAAGTGCATCGGCCATTAACCATCCATCCCGCTTCCCAGTCGGCAGGTTTTGGCTTACTTGACTGATTTCGCGACACCCCATATAACGCGCGCAACGAAATGGCGAGCTAGCCCTGCAATGCGCAACTTTATTGCTCAGGTCCTGGTAGTCGTGGCGAGGCGCACCGCCGCGGATGGCTAACCCATCCGCAAAGTGTGGCGGTGCGCAAAGGGCCCTCGCGGCCCTTTTGATTTTCGTGAGTGGAGTCGACGATGAACAAAGAAATGACCGGGGCAGAGATGGTGATCGAGGCTTTGGCCGATCAAGGCGTCGAGCACCTGTTCGGTTATCCGGGTGGAGCGGTGCTGCCGATCTATGACGCGCTGTTCCATCAGCAGAAGCTCCAGCACATCCTGGTGCGGCACGAGCAGGGCGCGGTGCACGCCGCCGAGGGCTACGCGCGTTCCACCGGCAAGGTCGGCTGCGTGCTGGTGACCTCGGGTCCCGGCGCCACCAACGCCGTCACCGGCCTCACCGATGCGCTGATGGATTCCACCCCGCTCGTGTGCCTCACCGGGCAGGTGCCGACCCACCTCATCGGCAATGACGCGTTCCAGGAATGCGACACAGTCGGTATCACGCGCCCTTGCACCAAGCACAATTACCTCGTGAAGAACGTCGGCGATCTTCCGCGCGTGCTGCACGAGGCCTTCCACATCGCCAAGAGCGGCAGGCCCGGCCCGGTGGTGGTCGACATTCCCAAGGACATTCAGTTCGCCCGCGGCCCCTACTCACGGCCCAAGGACTTCCAGCACAAGGGCTACCGACCGAAGGTCAAGGGCGACCTCGAACGCATCAAGGCCGCCATCGAGCTGATGCGGCACGCCAAGCGTCCGCTCTTCTATACCGGCGGCGGCGTCGTCAATTCCGGCCCGGAGGCGAGCCAGCTGCTGCGCGAACTGGTCAAGCTCACCAGGTTTCCGATCACCTCGACGCTGATGGGGCTCGGCGCCTACGCCGCCTCCGACCCGCAATGGCTGGGCATGCTGGGCATGCACGGCACCTACGAGGCGAACATGTCGATGCACGACTGCGACCTCATGATCTGCATCGGCGCGCGTTTCGACGACCGCATCACCGGCCGGCTCGATGCCTTCTCGCCCGGGTCGAAGAAGATCCACGTCGACATCGATCCGTCGTCCATCAACAAGAATGTCAAGGTCGACATTCCCATCATCGGCGATTGCGCCCACGTGCTCGAAGACATGGTGCGGCTGTGGCGCGCCACGGCCATGCAGGCCGACAAGGCGGCGCTCGAGGCCTGGTGGAAGCAGATCGACAAGTGGCGCGCGCGAAAATCGCTCGCGTTCAAGAATTCGAACGAGGTGATCAAGCCGCAATACGCCATCTCCCGACTTTACGAGCTGACCAAGGACCGCGACACCTACATCACGACCGAGGTTGGACAGCACCAGATGTGGGCAGCCCAGTTCTACCGCTTCGAGCAGCCGAACCGCTGGATGACGTCCGGCGGCCTCGGCACCATGGGCTACGGCCTGCCGGCGGCGGTCGGCGTGCAACTCGCGCATCCGAATTCGCTGGTCGTCGACATCGCCGGCGAAGCGTCGGTGCTGATGACCATGCAGGAAATGTCGACGGCGGTGCAGTACGAGCTGCCGATCAAGATTTTCATCATCAACAACCAGTACATGGGGATGGTGCGCCAGTGGCAGGAGCTGCTGCACGGCGGCCGCTACTCCCATTCTTATACCGAGGCATTACCGGACTTCGTGAAGCTCGCCGAGGCCTATCACGCCGTCGGTATTCGCTGCGAGCGACCGGGCGATGTCGATGGCGCCATCCGCGAGATGATCGCGGTGAAGAGGCCGGTGATTTTCGATTGCGTGGTCGACCCCAACGAGAATTGTTTCCCGATGATCCCCTCCGGCCGCGCCCACAACGAGATGCTGCTCGGCGACGCGACGGTGAGCGTCGAGGAGGCCATCACCGAGGAAGGCAAGGTGATGGTGTGAGATTACAGCGCGAGCAAGTTGCGTGAACACCACCCACTATCCCGCCGCGACGGTCACCGAGCAGATCGAGACCCACACCTTGTCGGTGCTGGTGGATAACGAGCCGGGCGTGCTGGCGCGGGTGATCGGCTTGTTCTCCGGCCGCGGCTACAACATCGACTCGCTCACGGTCTCGGAGACCGAGCACGAGAAGCATCTCTCCCGCATCACCATCGTCACGCGCGGCACGCCCATGGTGATCGAGCAGATCAAGAATCAGCTTGATCGCCTCGTGCCGGTGCACCGCGTGGTCGACATGACGGTGGCCGGGCCACACATCGAGCGCGAGCTTGCCATGGTCAAAGTGCGCGGCAAAGGCGAGCAGCGCATGGAGGCGCTGCGGCTCGCCGATGCGTTCCGCGCCCGCGTGATCGACGCCTCGACCGAAAGTTTCGTCTTTGAGATCACCGGCGCGAGCGAGAAGATCGAAAGCTTCGTCGCGCTCATGATCCCGCTCGGCCTGGTCGAGGTCTCGCGTACGGGCATCGTCGCGATCGGTCGTGGGTCGGAGGGGATGTGAGACGTCGGGCTTGTCGCGCCCGTCCGTTGAACCTAGAAGCAGCACGGCAGAGGCAGCGGCCAGAACTTGGCCCGAGCACGGGTGAGGAAACATGCGCGTTTATTACGATCGCGATGCCGATATCAATCTGATCAAGGGCAAGAAGGTCGCCATCATCGGCTACGGTAGCCAAGGCCACGCCCACGCGCTCAACCTGCGCGATTCGGGCGTCAAGAACGTGGCGGTTGCGCTGCGCAAAGGCTCGCAGGGCGTCAAAAAGGCGCAAGGCGAGAAGCTCAAGGTGATGGAGGTCGCCGCCGCTGCCAAATGGGCCGACGTGATGATGATGCTCACGCCCGACGAGCTCCAGGCCGACATCTATCGCGAGCACCTCGCCCGCAACATGAAGCAGGGCGCGGCGCTGATGTTCGCGCACGGCCTCAATATCCATTTCAATCTGATCGAGCCGCGCGGCGATCTCGACGTGATGATGATCGCGCCCAAGGGGCCCGGCCATACCGTGCGCGCCGAGTACCAGCGCGGCGCCGGCGTCCCCGTGCTGATGGCGGTGCATAGGGACGTCTCCGGCAACGCGCACGATCTCACGCTCTCCTATGGCGCCGCCATCGGCGGCGGGCGCGCCGGCATCATCGAGACGACCTTCCGCGAGGAATGCGAGACCGATCTATTCGGCGAGCAATCGGTGCTCTGCGGCGGACTGGTCGAGTTGATGAAGGCGGGCTACGAGACGCTGGTCGAGGCCGGTTACGCGCCGGAAATGGCCTATTTCGAGTGCGTGCACGAGGTGAAGCTGATCGTCGACCTGATCTACGAAGGCGGCATCGCCACCATGAACTACTCGGTCTCGAATACGGCGGAGTACGGCGAATATGTCTCCGGCCCGCGCGTGGTCAACGACGCAACACGCGCCGAGATGAAGCGCATCCTGGGCGACATCCAGTCCGGCAAGTTCGTCAAGGACTGGATGCTGGAAAACCGGGTCAACCAGACATCGTTTAAAGCCATGCGCGCCAAGATGGCCGCGCATCCGATCGAGGAGATCGGCGCCAAGCTGCGCGCCATGATGCCATGGATCAAGCAACGCGCGCTGGTCGACCGCAGCAGAAACTGATCGACGTGGCGACCGGCCGGCCATGCCGCCCGCGGTTGCGCTGTCGCAAGTGAGCGTGAGTTTCCGGCTCGCCGCTGGCGGCGCTTATCCGGCGGTCGAGCGCGCCTCGCTTTCGGTCGCCGACGGCGAGTTCGTGGCCATCGTCGGCCCGACCGGCTGCGGCAAGTCGACGTTGCTCAACGTCGCCGCCGGCCTTGTTTCCCCTTCATCGGGCCGCATCGACATCTTCGGCGCCCCGCTTGCCGGACTCAACCGGCAGGCCGGCTACCTCTTCCAGGCGGACGCGCTATTTCCATGGAAAACCGCGCTCGAAAACGTGGCGATCGGGCTCGAGACCGCCGGCGTGGCGCGGGCGCTGGCGCGCGAGCGGGCACGAAGCTGGCTCCGTCGCGTCGGGCTTGCGGAGTTCGGCGCGCGCTATCCGCACATGCTCTCGGGCGGGCAGAGGAAGCGCGTCGGTCTGGTGCAGGTGCTCATTCGCGATCCAAAAATCTTGCTCATGGACGAGCCGTTCGGTCCGCTCGATGCGCAGACGCGGCAGATCATGGGCAATCTGCTGCTCGAGTTATGGAACGCTGACCGCAAAGCCGTGCTGTTCGTCACCCACGATCTCGAGGAGGCGATCGCGTTGTCCGACCGCGTGGTGATCATGTCGGCAGGCCCGGCGGCGCGCATCATCGGCGACTGGAAGGTTAAGCTGCCGCGCCCGCGCGACATCGCAGAGGTCAAGATCGAGCCCGCCTTCCATGAGCTCCACCGCGAGATCTGGGCCACGCTGAAGGCCGAGGTGCTCCGCGGCTACGCGCAGACCGGCGGCGGATGAGCCGTGCAACAGCGCAGTTCCCACTCCCCGCTTCGCGGGGCGAGGGTCCCGCTGTGCCGCATGCGCCGCTATCGGCGCTTTCGCCCTGAAGAGCGGCAGTAGAGAGCGGTGATGTTTCACTTTAAACTGAGACGGTATGAAACACTTCGATGAGTTGCCATGTCCCGATTTACGCTCCTGATGCTCCAGCTTCTGGTCGCGATTATTGCGGTGCTGCTGTGGCAGCTCTTCACCACCGTGCCGATTGCCGGCGTGAAGGTTCTGCCACCGTTCTTCTTCTCGACCCCGATCGACGTTGCTACGCGCATCGCCAAATGGTTCGTTGAGGGCACGATCTGGAAGCATCTGTGGATCACGCTCATCGAATCCGTGCTCGCCTTCGTCATCGGTTCGCTGGCCGGAATCCTGACCGGCTTTTGGTTCGCGCAACAGCCGTTGGTGGCGGCGGTGCTCGATCCTTACGTGAAAATGATCAACGCGCTGCCGCGCCTCGTGCTGGCGCCGATTTTTGCGCTCTGGCTCGGGCTCGGCATCTGGTCGAAGGTCGCGCTCGGCGTCACGCTCGTTTTCTTCATCGTGTTCTTCAACGTTTATCAAGGCGTCAAGGAGGTGAGCCCGACTGTGCTCGCCAATGCGCGCATGCTGGGCATGAGCGAGCGCGCGCTCATGCGCCATGTCTATTGGCCCTCGGCGCTGTCCTGGATGTTCTCGTCGCTGCACACCGCGGTCGGCTTTGCCGTGGTGGGTGCCGTGGTCGGCGAGTATCTCGGCTCGGCCGCCGGCCTCGGCTACGTCATCCAGCAGGCCGAAAGTGTGTTCGACGTCGCCGGCGTGTTCGCCGGCATGCTCGTGCTCGCCGCGTTCGTGATCGGCATTGACTTTATCGTCACGCGGGTCGAGCGGCGGCTCCTGGTCTGGCGGCCGGCGGCGGCCGAAACGCGCACATAGGTCGCAGCCGGGCGCCTTCCCGCGGCTTTCCTCCGGTCTTATAAGGCGATGAATAAGGTGGCTCGCATGCCGCCGCCGGGAGGACGCGATGAAACAAGCCCAAGCCGCGCTCGCCATTTTCGCACTCACAATTTCGCTCACGGGAGCCGCACACGGCCAAGCCGTCGAGAAGAAGCAGGTCATGCTCGCCGTCGGCGGCAAGACGGCGCTCTATTATCTGCCGCTGACGATCTGCGAGCGCCTCGGCTACTTCAAGGAGCAGGGCCTCGACGTCACCATCAACGATTTCCGCGGCGGCGCCCAGTCACTGCAAGCCCTGGTCGGCGGATCCGTCGACGTCGTCACCGGCGCCTACGAGCACACCATCCGCATGCAGGCCAAGGGTCAGGACATCAGGGCCGTGATCGAGCTCGGACGTTTTCCCGGTATCGTCGTCGGAGTGCGTAAGGACAAGGCGGCGGGCTACAAATCCGCGGCCGACCTCAAGGGCATGAAGATCGGCGTAAGCGCGCCCGGCTCCTCCACCAATTTCTTCGTCATGTACCTGATGTCGAAGGCGGGGCTGAAGCCGACCGACGCGTCTTATATCGGGGTCGGTATCGGCCCCTCCGCAGTCGCGGCGATAAAGAAAGGCGACATCGATGCGCTCGCCAATCTCGACCCCATGATCACCAAGCTCGAGCAGGATGGCGACATCACGGTCGTCGCCGACAGCCGATCGGAGGAGGGCACGCGGGCGATTTTCGGCGGCTCGAATCCCGCGGCGGTGCTCTATGTCAAGCAGGACTTCATCGACAAACATCCGGCAACCGTGCAGGCGCTGGTCAACGCTTTCTATAAGACGCTGCAGTGGCTCGACAAGGCGACGCCCGAGGAGATCGCCGCAACCGTGCCGGAGGACTACTACCTCGGTGACAAGGCGCTCTACATCGCCGCGGTGCGCGCAAACAAGCCGGTCTATTCGCGCACCGGCGTCATTCCCGCCGCCGGAATGCGCGTGTCCCGGGCGCAGCGCAGCACGGAGTGATGCGCTGCAGACCCGGGACCGTCACGGACTGCGGCGGTCCCGGATCAGCGGTGCACCGCTCCACTGCGTTTCGCGCTGCACCGCATCCGGGACACGAGGGTGCCTACGGCGATCCCGGACATGCTCCCCTCGACGGTGCGTTGGCCTGCCCTGAGGGGAACGTACTTGCCATGACGAATTTGTTACAGAAATATGACAAGCGCCAGCCTCGGTGAGGGAGAACGCGGCCGCAGCCTCGAGTCATGCCGACCGCCGCCACCTACCTGAAAAATCGCCTCGCCGCCGATCGCCGGCGTGCTGCGAGTCTTGCGCTCCTTGCCGCCCTCCATCTCATAGCCTTCGGCATCTTGCTTTGGTCGGAGGACGAGCCGGCGGCGCGTGCGGCCTTCCTTCTCACCTGGGGCGTGCTCAATCTTTTTTGGCTCACCTTGCTGCGGCGCCCACTGACCTCGGCGGCGCTCTCGCTTGTAGTTATCGTCATCCTCATCGTGTTGTCGCAGTTCAAGCACAGCACGCTGATGATGACGGCGACCTTCGTCGACGTGATGCTCATCGACTTCGCCACGTTCCTCTTCTTCATCAAGGTCAATTTCGGCCTGGTATGGAAGCTGGCGTTCGCCCTTGCGCTGACAATCCCGCTATGGCTCGTTCTCTGGCGCATCGATAGGTTCCGCTTGCGCCGCAGCCGGGCCGTGCTCGGCTTGCTGGTCTGCCTCGCCGCGCTCGCCGCCCTGTCCCTGGCAGTACCGACCGAGCGAGAGGACGAGTTCTTCCCGCACCAATACGTCTCCAAATTCGTGCGCTCGGCCGCCGTGGCGGGCGTCGACCTGAGCTCCGGAGGCGTGTTGGAGGCTGATGCGGTGAGCACGGACCACTTGAACCTCGTGGGCGGCGCAAGCTGTGAGGTGACACGCAAGCTGCCGCACATCGTCATGGTGTTCGACGAGTCGAGCTTCGACGCCACGATGATGCCTGGCGTCAGGGTACCGCCGAACTATCGTGAGCGCTTTCGCTCCTCGGACGGCAACATTCGCGCATTCGTCGTGGAGGGCGCCGGCGGTCCGAGCTGGTACACCGAGTACAACGTGCTTACGGGGCTATCGGCGCGCTCTTACGGCCGGTTTGCCGAGTCAGTCACCCGCCTCGCCGCTGGCCGCGTGAAGCGCGGCTTGCCAGAAGCGCTGCGCAAGTGCGGGTATAGCACCTATAGCCTCTATTCCTGGTTCGGCGCCTTCGTCGGCGCGCGGGGCTTCCACACGTCCACCGGCATCGAGCACTTTCTCGACGCCAAGCAGATGCACACGGGCCCCGCCGACACCGACAGCTTTTTTTACGACTACGCGGCGCGCGTGATCGCGCAAGATCACAATCATGGCCCGGTATTTGTCTTCATCAACCTCGCGATGAATCATTTTCCATGGAATTTCCGCTACCGTCCCGATCTCCTGCCCGGGTGGGTCAATCCTGGAAATCCGTTCGAGATCGACGAGTATCTGCGCCGCCAGGAGATGAGCGCGCACGACTACGCGCAATTCAAGGCGCGTCTCGAGCGCGAATTTCCCGACCAGCCGTTCCTCATCGTGCGGTTCGGCGATCATCAGCCGCTGTTTGCCAGACGCTACGTCGAGCCGACGCTGGACCAAGCCCAGGTGGCGGGGCGCATCCTGCGGCGCGATCCGCGTTATTTCACCACCTATTACGCTATCGAAGGCATCAACTTTCAGCTCGCCGATTTATCTTCGGCGCTCGATACGCTCGACGCGCCCTATCTTCCCCTCGTGGTGATGGAAGCGGCGGGGGTGCCGCTCGATCCCACCTTCGTCGAGCAAAAGAAGATCCTCACCCGTTGCCGGGGGCTGTTCTATCTCTGCGCCGACGGCGCCGAGGCGCGGCGCTTCAACCGGCTGTTGATGGACGCCGGCTTGATCCAGGGCTTCTGAGAACTCCGCCGTCATTCCGGGCTCCCTCGCTGCGCTCGGGCCCCGGAATGACCAGCGAGGAGCACAAGGTATCTCCCTGCATAGGTCCGTATGGACGCATGCCACACACGGGTGGCGCCGTTTGACCTTGAAATGACAAATTTAATGCCGTTTTATGACAGCGGTCCGTGTGCCGGACGCGAACGTTTGTCATTGCCGGGCACGGGCCGCCCGCCATGCCCCCCTCCGTCGCATGTCTGACCAACCGTTGGGCCGCAGGCGAGCCCCTGCGCGGCAGGCTCGCCATTGCGCTGACCGCAGCGCTTCACGTGTCCGCCCTCGGCCTCCTCCTGTGGAGCGAAATCGGGTTCGTGCCGAAGCTCGCGTTCTGCTTCACCTGGGGCCTGCTCAATTTCTTCTGGGTGGCCATCCTGCGCCGACCGGCCCCGTCGGCGGCGCTGTCGCTGGCGCTGATCGTCATCCTCATCCTGCTCTCGCGGCTCAAATACGAAATGATTTGGATGACCGCCAATTTCCTCGACGTGATGATCATCAACCCCGACACGGTGAGCTTTCTGCTGGCCGTGAAGCCCGAGCTCTATCACAAGGTCCTCATCGCGCTTTCGCTTGTGCTTCCGGCGCTGGCGCTCATCTGGTGGGTCGATCCGTTACGCGTGCGGCGGCGGACGGCGGCGGCGGGATTTATCACCTGCATCGCCGCGCTGCTGGGCATCTCGCTCGCATTCCCGCAGGAGGACTGGGACACGTTCGTCGGCGAGAGCTACATCTCCAAATTCGCACGCTCGGGCGTCACCGCGACCGCCGAATTCATGACGCGCGGATATATGGACTCCGCTGCCGCCATGACCGATCGCCTGCGCACGCTGCCGAACGCGGTCTGTGTGCCGGGGGGAAAGCCGCCCCACGTCATCCTCGTGCACGATGAGTCGAGCTTCGACATCCGCGTCTTGCCCGGCGTCAAGGTTGGTGCCGGTTACGGCGACCACTTCCGCTCCTTCGACGGCAAGCGCCGCCACTTCATCAGCGAAAGCGCAGGTGGTGCGAGCTGGTACGCCGAGTATAACGTGCTTGCCGGCCTCTCCGCGCGATCGTTCGGGCGCTTCGCCTACTACGTGACGCAGATCGCCGCCGGCCGAGTGGAGCGCGGCCTGCCTGCGGCGCTGCGCCGCTGCGGGTATCGGACCTTCTCGATCTATCCCGCGCTCGGGGCCTTCATGAGCGCCAGAAATTTTCAGACTACCACCGGCATGCAACGATTTCTCGATCAGGACGCGCTCGGCACCAACCGCATCGAGCCGGACCGTTTCTATTACGACGCGGCGGCGCGGATGATCGAGCGTGAGCGCGACAAGGGGCCGATGTTTGTCTTGGTCTATCTCGCTGCAAATCATTACCCCTGGAATTCCCGCTGGCGGCCCGAGCTGACGCCGGACTGGAAAGCGCCGGGAAATGCGCCCGAGGTCGACGAATATTTGCGGCGGCAGAGCATGAGCTTTACCGCCTATGCGGAATTGCTCGATCGGCTGCGCCGGCAGTTTCCCGGCGAACCGTTCCTGTTGGTCCGCTACGGCGACCATCAGCCGGATTTCGCCTCCCTCATGCTCGAGCCCATGCTCGACGAGGCCGGGGTCAACCGGCGGCTGATGACCTACGATCCGCGCTTCTACACGACCTATTACGCGATCGACGTGATCAATTTCAAACCCGTCAGTCTCGCTTCCGCGCTCGAGACGATCGAGGGACCCTATCTTCCGCTCGTGCTGCAGGAGGCCGCCGGGCTGCCGCTCGATCCGTCCTTCGCCGAGCAAAAACGGATTCTCGAGCGCTGCAAGGGACTGTTCTACGCTTGCGCCGACGGCGCAGAGGCGCGTCGCTTCAATCGGCTGCTGATCGATGCCGGCCTGATCAAGGGGCTGTGACGATTTTCGTTGCCGCCTGCATCGGGCGTACTAGGCCGTATTCAGGTGAGCGGAATCAGCGCGACCGGCGAACTCGGTCTGCTCCCTCCCCCCTTGTGGGGGAGGGGTGGGGAGGGGGTGATGCAGTGAGTTCTCGGTGGCGCCACCTGCGCAGAATCGCACGACCCCCACCCCCAACCCCTCCCCAGCCGGCTGCGGGCTTGCCCGCTTCCGGCAAATCTCAAAGTAACCAAACCCCGGCAGGCCGGGGTTTGGTTGGGGAGGGGAGCACACCGAGATCGTTGCGCGTTCGTCGACACTCATTGTGAAACTGTTCTAAGGAGCCCTTGATGCGCCGGCGCTTTGCGACGCTCGACGTGTTCACCGACCGGCGCTTTGCCGGCAATCCGCTCGCGGTGGTGCGCGAGGCCGAGGGGCTTAGCGCGGATGCAATGCAGGCGATTGCGCGCGAGTTCAACCATCCCGAAACGGTGTTCGTCTTCGCGCCGGCCGATTCGCAACACCGGGCGCGCCTTCGCATTTTCACGCCGGCGCGGGAACTGCCGTTTGCCGGCCACCCGACCGTCGGCACGGCGGTGCTGCTCGCGTTGTCTGACGGCGCCGCCGCCGGGGGCGAGCTCGTGTTGGAGGAAGGGATCGGCGCCGTGCGCTGCACGCTCGAATGGGCGAACGGCGCACGCGGTGGGGCGCGCTTTGCGATCCCGCAATTGCCGGCGCAAGCGGGGACGGTCGCGGACCAGGCCACGGTCGCGGCGGCGCTCTCGCTCGACCCCGGCGACCTCGATGGCGCGGCGGCGCGATGGTCGGCCGGAATTCCTTTCACCTTCGTGCCGGTGGCGCGGCTTGCCGCCATGGCGCATTGCCGTCCCGATCCCGCCAAATTCGATCGCGCCTTCGGCGCGGCTGGCGCGGCCTACGTCTTTTGCAATGAGACGGCCGAGCCCGGGCATCACTTTCACGCGCGGATGTTCGCGCCCGGGATGGGCATCGCCGAAGATCCCGCGACCGGGTCGGCGGCCGCCGCCTTCGCCGGCCTGCTGGCATCCCGCCTCCCGGACGGGAGCCACGCAATCACGATCGAGCAGGGCTACGAGATGGGCCGGCCGAGCTTGCTTCGCCTCGCCGCCGAGGTCCGCGCGGGACGGCTCCTTTCCGCCTCCATCGGCGGCGACGCCGTCGTCGTGACGGAAGGCACGATCGAGGCCTGAAGCGATCGCCAGCGCCGGAACCGGCTGAAAGGTCAAGATCGCTGCCCTGGTGTTACGCTTTCGAACGAACGCTTCTCCTGCCGTCATTCCGGGGCGCGCCACCGATCTCGGGTTTACCCGAGATGGCAGTTTAAGTGCCCAAGTCGGCCAAGGCCGACTTGGGTGGCGCGAGCCCGGAATCCATAACCACAGCCAGAGATTATGGATTCCGGGCTCCCTCGCTCCGCTCGGGCCCCGGAATGACAGCGCGTTTGGAGACGAATCGCTTGCGAAGGAGCCGCCTCTTCCGCTACAACCGCCCCGCACCAAGGACGATGCGGTTTTTCTTCCGCGACCTTGCGTGGACGAGGGCGATATGACGTCGACGCGCCGCGATACCCGCGCGATCACCCGGAGGGGAATCCCCTCCGGCGCCGCCCTCATTCTCGGCGGGCTCCTGCTCCTTATCGTCCCCTGAGGGCCGGCTGGGCGTTTTGCGCCTGGGCACTCAGGGGAAGCCGCAAGCACGGAACCCAGAGCGCCCGAGACGGCGCGAACGACGAGAAGGACCCATGACATGACTACGTCAGCGAAGTCCGAGCAGGACCGCGTCGTCATCTTCGACACCACCTTGCGCGACGGCGAGCAGTGCCCGGGCGCCACCATGACCCATGAAGAGAAGCTCGAAGTCGCCGAGCTGCTCGATCAGATGGGCGTCGACATCATCGAGGCGGGCTTTCCCATCGCCTCGGAAGGCGATTTCGCCGCGGTGCGCGAGATCGCCAAGCGCACCAGAAACGCGGTCGTCTGCGGGCTCTCGCGCGCCTCATTCAAGGACATCGACCGCTGCGCCGAGGCGATTGAGCCGGCCGAGAAGAAGCGCATCCACACCTTCATCTCCACCTCGCCGGTGCACATGAAGTACAAGCTGCAGAAGGAGCCGCACGAGGTCTACGAGATGGTCATCGCGCAGGTGACGCGCGCGCGCAGCTACACCAACGACGTGGAATGGTCGTGCGAGGACGGCACCCGCACCGAGCCCGATTTCCTCTGCCGCTGCGTGGAGGCCGCGATCAATGCGGGCGCCACCACCATCAATATCCCCGACACGGTCGGCTACACCGTTCCCGAGGAATATTTCGCGCTCATCAAGATGGTGCGCGATCGCGTTCCAAATTCAGATCGGGCGCGCTTCTCCGCGCATTGCCACGACGATCTCGGCATGGCGGTGGCGAACTCGCTCGCCGGCGTGCGCGCCGGTATCCGCCAGATCGAGTGCACCATCAACGGCATCGGGGAGCGCGCCGGCAATGCTTCGCTCGAAGAGGGGGTTATGGCGATGAAGGTGCGCAACGACGTGCTGCCGTACTGGACCAGCATCGATAGCACGCTGCTCACCCGCGCCTCGAAGCTGGTTGCGGCCGCGACCTCGTTACCGGTGCAGTACAACAAGGCGATCGTCGGTCGCAACGCATTTGCGCACGAATCCGGCATTCATCAGGACGGCATGCTCAAGCACACGCAGACCTACGAGATCATGACGCCGGAGAGCGTGGGCGTGAAGCAGAGCTCGCTGGTGATGGGCAAGCATTCCGGTCGCCATGCCTTCGTGCACAAGCTGCAAGAGATGGGCTATCAGCTCGCCGGCAACCAGCTCGAGGACGCTTTCGTGCGATTTAAGGCGCTCGCCGACCGCAAGAAGCACGTCTACGACGAGGACCTCGAGGCATTGGTCGACGAGGAGATCGCGCACGCGCAGAATCGCGTGAAGCTGGTCAGCCTGACCGTGATCGCCGGCACCATGGGGCCGCAATCGGCGACCGCGACGCTCGACATCGACGGGCGCCATCACACCGTGCAGTCGACCGGCAACGGGCCGGTGGACGCGACGTTCAACGCGATCAAAGCGCTCATCCCGCACGAAGCGGTGCTCGAGCTCTACCAGGTGCACGCGGTCACGCAGGGGACCGACGCGCAAGCGGAGGTGTCGGTGCGGCTTGCCGAGAGCGGCCGCTCGGTGACCGCCAAGGGTGCCGATCCGGATACGCTCGTTGCTTCCGCCAAGGCTTATCTCGGCGCGCTCAATAAGCTCATGTCGCGCCGCGGGAAGGGCAAGCCGGAAGCGCTGGTGGCGGAGCGGCGCCTGCACTCGACGGATGTGGGGTGACACGTGAATCAACGGCTAGTGACTGCCACGCATCCGCGCCCGTCATGGCCGGGCTTGTCCCGGCCATCCACGTCTTCGCGGCCTCGCAAAGAAAGACGTGGATGCCCGGCACAAGGCCGGGCATGACGAGTCTTACGAGATTCAGCTGCGGCGAAATGGCTCAACATGACGAAGCTGTAATGTTCAATCGCGAAATTGTTATCTGACCAAAGTTTAACTTGATGCGCGGGCATCGCGGCTTTGTACTACGATACATAAGCGGGATGATTCAGAGGGCACGTGTCATGTGGAAAGCCATTGTCGCCGGAACCGCAGCGCTCGCGATCGCGGGAACTTCGCTCGTCTATGCGCAGCAGCGCGGCGGGCGTGACGGCGTGATGCAGGGCCGGCAATTCAGCGCCGAGGATCTGCGCGCGTTCGGCGAGGCGCGTCTCGCCGCGCTCAAAGCCGGACTGACGCTCAACGCCGATCAGGAGAAGAATTGGCCGGCCTTCGAGCAGGCGGCGCGCGACTACGCCAAGCTGCGCCGGGACCGCTTCGCCGCGCTACGCAGCGGACAGGCCAGCGAGGATCCCGTCGAGCGCCTGCGTCAGCGCGCCACAGCCATGTCGGACGCGGGTGCGGCCTTGAAGAAGTTGGCCGACGCCACAGATCCGCTGTACAAGAGCCTTGACGAGAATCAGAAACGGCGCTTTGCGATACTCAATCGCTTGGGCGGATCGGATCGAGGCGGCTTGCGCGGTCGCGAGGGCATGATGCACCGCGAGTGGGGCCCGCACCGCAGCGAGAGGGGTATGATGGATATGGAACACCCTGGCGGACAACGCCTGTAGTCACCACATAAAGAGCCTAGCGCCGGCGGTCGCACTCCCAGCCCCCCGACACGATCGCCGACGTACGGGAGCCGCCGGGTCCCCACCCGGCGGCTTTCCGTTTGTGGAATTCCGCCGCGCGGCTGTGAAATTTTCGTGCGATTGCGGACGTGCGCTGCAGTGCGTTCCGCTAGGTTCGTCGCCGGCCCGCACAATACTCCCGTTCATTCCCGCGCATAGCGCGTCGAAGACGCGCGTGAACGCGCTTATGCTGGGAATCCGGCGCCCAGCACTGGGTCCCCCCGCAACGGGGTCCCCGCGACGCGAGCGTCGCGGGGGTGCCCCTCGCGGGGACGAGCGGAAGCCATCGCGAATCGATCCATTGCGGCCTTTCCCTGGACAGTGGGAACTCGCTTTGCTACAGGACGCAGCCCTCGCGGGCGACCGGGGCGGCATTCCGGGCGCATAGCTCAGTTGGTAGAGCAGCTGACTCTTAATCAGCGGGTCCCAGGTTCGAGTCCTGGTGCGCCCACCAATGGCATCAAGCGCTTAGCACCATTCTGCACCATTTCACCGGGACCAGTTTACACCTCAGTTTACAGTTTTCGTTCTCCGTTCGAGCTTCTTGATCGCGTTCTCCGCGAGCGCCTGATCGCGACTGAGGTAGTGCTTGTCGAGAATGTCCTCGACGTCCTTGAGTGAGTGGCCGGTGATCGACGCGATTTCAGGAACGGAGCATCCGGCGATGGCAAGTCGCGTCACCGCCGAGCCGCGCAGGTCGTGGAACGTCAGATCGGTGATGCCGGCCTTGGCACAAGCCTTACCCCAGGACGTGCGGAAGCCATCCGAGGTCCATGGTGCCCCGTAGCTGTTGGTGAGCATGGTCGGGCTCACTCGCGGCATGGCCTCGAAATGTGCGCGTAATGGCGCACCAACGGGTATCTTGAGCCGCCGACCGCCTTTGCTCTGACGTAGGCG
>WNFQ01000197.1_pt1 | contig 36482 bp, 64 predicted proteins | sample 5400171 | NCBI WGS metagenome assembly WNFQ01 (sample SAMN13153356, study PRJNA577476) | soil metagenome | isolation source: 20 cm soil under Madrone tree | place: USA:California | collected 2016-06-14
ATTTTCCAATTGGCGACGACGAGGGTCGGTTTGGAAACGCAGTTGATAGCTTTGCAGGATGCTCAGACCGATAAGACCGATGCAGCGACGCAGGCATTGCTACGAGAGGTAGCGGCATATTCACAAGGAACGCCAACGAATCTTCCGACGGCATTGGATATGATCGGGCTGGGCAGCACATATATCAGTCCTGGACAAGAACCCGGATTGATGCCACAGCCTCCAGTGAAGACTGGGATCTGGGAAGTAGATTTGCAGAATCAATTGCAGTACCAACAGGCGTTAGCATACTACCAGCAGCAAGCAAACTTGAGTTCGTCGGCATCGATACCGGCACTTGGTTTGGCTGGGATACCTGGTGGTACTATGGGGGTGACGCCGGTCGGGATGAATACAGCGGCGACGACGTCATCGGCGATGGCATTGGGTGGGGTTTTGGATTCGATGGCTTCGAATATCTCTTTGTTGATAAACGGACTGTCGACGGTGTTCGGTATTTCATTGCCAAAGTCTGTTGCAACAACATCAGCGGTTCCTGTTAGCGATAGGCTTGGAATTCGAACAACGTCTTCAGCAATGTCGCTTCAGAGTAAAGTTTATACAGATACAACGGCTCCGATAAATGACTTGAAAATGTCGACAGATAGCTTGGTCTCTTTTGCGGCACAGAGACAGACGATCGAACAGAACATCAGCGATTTGTCAACGGCTAGAGTGGCAAATGAAACACAGTTGGTTAGTTTGAAGATGAAAGAAATAAACGCGGATATGCAAAGGATCCAGGCTTGGAACGATTTGTTGAAGGTGCAGGTAAAGACGAACGGAGCACAGTCACAGACGCTTGAAGATATGTTACAGGCTGTATATCAGACGAGGGCTAGACAGGGATTCGGTGGCTTTGCAGGAGAGACTAGTAATCCAACGTAATGCTGAAATTGCAGATCAATAACGGAGATGGTCTGGGCGATGTGGATTACACGCGGTATGTAATTCCTTCGTCGATTGACATTGAAGATTCTTTGAATACACCAACGCTTTTTGCCTTCACTTTGGCAAACGTGGACGCGTTGTTCAAAGCACCGGTTCGTTCTTCGTATGTAAAGCTTCTTAGTACGACTAGTCCGTTATCGGTAACGGGTGCTTATGTAGCAACCGGATTTGTGACGAATTCACCGGAGTGGAGCTTCGTTGGTGTTGGTCCGAGAGCGGGTGGACAGGCTTTTCAACATTATGAACTGAATGTAAAGGTGACGTCGGACGAGTACCTGCTGAACATCAAGTCGATTCCATTCATAGCGGCCTATATAAACAGAACGATGGGTCAGATCCTTACTGATCTGTCGAACACATTGGCGCCTGGATATTTTGATACATCGAATGTGCAAGCGGGAGACATGGTTCCGTTCTTTTCATACGATCCGACTAGTAAGTGGTCGGACGTGGCAAAAGAATTTGGAGATCAGGCGCAGTATCGGTACAAGGTGATTGGAAAGAAAATATACTTTGCACCGTACGGCGATTCGTCGTTGGGAATAAACTATAACGAAGTAACTCAGAAACAAACACAGTTTGTACCAGGATCTTTGAAGACGGGGATTCTGGCTGTGCCGATCGTAAATGATTGCATCGTCATAGGCGACGTGGAGCCACAGCAGGAACACGACGATTACTTTGTGGGTGATGGCTTTACTGGAAACTTTCCGTTGAAGTATTCGATGTTCCACGGAGTAACAGATGTGTTGTTGCAGGATGATTGGACGGAAAATACTTTCAATCAGACTTTGTGGAATGTGAAAGATCCTCTCGGTCAGTTTATACTGGCGGGGGCGCTGAACTCGATTGGAGTATCGGGAGGGATGGGGCAGTCTTACATTTTGGCAAAGAATGGTCTTGAGTTGGGTGGGCATTTGGTTTTGCAGCACGGAGAGTTTCAGTTCAATGATGTGTGCGTTGGAATACTGGGTGGGATCTATAACAATACCGGAAATCTGACGGCACCATTTTGCTGCGCTGGATTTGATGTAAGGACAGCACCGAATACGACGGTGTCTGTGACGTCGTCCGGTGCGAATGGAATTCAGATGTCTCCGATGGTATCTGGAGCGCTGGTTGGAACACCGGTGGTCTCGGTACAGAATCATCATTACATTTTGCAGACCTCGATAACGGCACAGAGGTGGTCGCGGTACAGCCAGATATACAGAACGTTAGCTGGAACGCCTTTTGGAGATCAGTACTTGCCTGCAGTGGCACAGGTGACGTTCACGATAACGGATATAGATCTGGCGCAGGCGTTCAATACGGCTACATTGAATAATCCATTTATTCCGCAGTACATTCCGACGATCATAAAGTACACTAGTAATCTGCAGTCCTTGCCTACGTTTGGTGCCTATGCGATACTGAACTCTGCGAATTTGAACCTGACGGTGAATCACACGATGATCATGCAACCACCACAAGCTTTGTTGCAGGTGGCGGGTTTAACAGGGGTGCAGGTTAGAAATCCGATTGCGCTGACTGGTGGGCAGTTACCCCCATTCGATCCACAGGATTGGCTGTCGATGCCGATAGGGACGACTGTAGGAGCCTATCAGCATTATCCAATGGGATTCGGGATGCAGGATGCGACTGGGACTGTAAATAAAAACGGAGACTCCGATCAGTTGCAATTCTATTCAGATAGAATACCGGGAGTTGGAGCTAGGATAAGGTTTCAAGCGTGGCAGGCAGGGCATGCTGTGTCGAGGGTACGGGATCCTGTTTCAATAGCGAGTGAAGCTGTGATTGTGGGGGATGATGGGATTCGGACTGCTGTGATATCGGATATGAAGCCAACGCCGAGAACTAGTGATGAAACAGACTTGGCAGCGGCGGCTCAGATTTTGGATAGAGAGACAACGCAGTACGATGGAAGCTACACGGTAGAAAGCTATTTTGCCGATCCGACGTTGGATTATCCGAGATCGGGTAGGTACTTTAATGTAACGTCTCCGCAGAGGGGTATTAGCGGAGCGAAGCTCCTGGTTCGTTCTGTGAAGACGACGGTGCTTGAGTTGTTCCAGGAAATTCTGATGTTCGAGCTTTCGTTTGGACAGGATCTCTACTTGGAGAAGTTGTTGAGAAGATTTACTCCATTGAATCCTGTGAATACACTGGAACCGACAGAAACTTCCCAAGCACCAGATCCACAGAATCTGCCGGTGGCTGGTACGACGTTTACGACGTATCTGGATAATTTGCAAGCTGCGAGTTTGAGGTTTGTGAATGGGACACAAGTGACTGTAGATTTGGGAGCGCCTCCGATAACTGGTGTGGAAGTGAGAAGATCGGATACCGGATGGGGTTTCAACAAGGTGAATGTAATCGGGGTGTTTACGACACAGGTGTTTACATTACCACGGACGCTGTTGGATCAAACGTGGTACATGAGGATGGTAAACGGAAATCAGTCGTCCAGGTTTACGAGAGCGTTCAGAGTAAACTATCCAATGGTGCCTCAGCCTCCGCCATTCGCTAGTGCATTCCCTGGAGCGAATTTGAATGGGGTTCAGTTGTCGAGACCACAAATAACGGTTAGTCTGCCGTTGTCGTTCGATAAGAATATCTATGGGGTGCAGATAGACAGAGGACCATTGCTTTTTCCAAGCGGTCAGCAGATACAATTGGTTTCGGATCAGGCAGGGGATACGAGACAGGTATCGGTGATCGGTACGGATGTGAGTGGGAATACGATTGTAGTGAAGGTGAATTTGAACGGGACGACTCCGGTAGTGTTGTCACAGACGTTTTACACATTGACGCAAGTGGATATACTGGGTTGAAATGGCAAACGGAAACGTAAGCATTCAGACGTCGGGTGGAGGAAGCACGCTGGGGGTAATCGCAGCGTCTGGATATGGCTTGTCGTTTTTGAATCCGCTATATCGATACGCGAATTTGGCGTTGCCCTATAGTCCGAACGATCCTGGTTTGAGTTTTACCTACGACAATTCTTCTTTGGCTCCAACGGTTCTGTTGTACGCTAGATTTTTCAATTTGTTGAACGAAGCATCTGTACCGCTGATTGTGAACGTCGGTACGTCCGCATTCTCGGTTTCAGGCGGAGCGATTACAGGAGCTGCAAACTGTTTGGATGTTCGTTCATTCGGAGCGGTTGGTGATGGGGTAGCTGACGATACGGCAGCGATTCAAGCCGCTTTGGATCAGGCATATTTGAATTACCTTGGAAATCAAAGCCATGCGGGTAATATACAAGGAGTTCAGCCGCAGTTGATCCAAAGCGTTCAGGGACATATAGAAAATGGTTCTGGTACATCGTTGTCTATGACTTTTCCATTGGCAACGACTTTGAACAACAAGTTTTTGGTTATTGTGACTTCGTTTGATTATGGTAGTGGTCCTGGTAATCAGATAGTTCCAACGCTGAAAGACGATAAGGGAAATGTTTACAATCCGTTTGGATCGTCACTAAACGGAGAGGTAGCCTTGTATCTGTTTTGGGCAAACGTGGCGACAGCTGGTGTAACTAAGCTTACAGTGAGCACGTCTGGGTTACGCTTTAATTCTCTGCTGGCGGTAATAGCGGCTGAGTTTGCTGGGTTACCGTTGTCGATGATACTAGATGGATTTGCTTCAGCGGCTCCGGCAACTGGCGGTCCTCTTACGCCAGTATCATTTCCAGCTACTGGTCAAAACGATTTGGTTATTTCGGCAATTACGGATTTTTCAGCGGCCGGTGTTACTCCAACGCCGCCTCCAGGATATACGATGGTAGGGGCTCAGGTGACACCGCAGCCAAATGCATTGAATGGTTCGATTCCTGTAACTACAATGGCATTTTCGACTACAAATGGAAATACACCAACAGCACCGTTGTGGGGTGTTAAAGCGTGGAGTGGTGCAGAGTTGTTGGCTTTGATTAGATTAGATCCGCTTCCAGTGTCGACATCAAAAGGGTACACGACGGTTTGTATTCCATCTGGTGTTCAGTGTATGGTTTCGCCGGTTGGTTTGGATGAAAGACTTTTTGCTTCAAATTCTTGCAGATATGGAACAGCGGCTTATTCTTTGTTGATACAAGATGGTGTGAGGCTGTTGATAGATGGGGCTATTGTTGCAAACAAGAATGCAACAGCATCAATGGTTAGCTCTGATCATACCGGAGACTTCGGTTGGTTTTTGGTGATGAATAAAGCTTGGGTGCAGAACAGTAGTTTGATGTCAGCTGTAAAACAGACGTCTACCGTTTCCTCGATTTTGGACGCGTTGACATTTGGTAATACTGCTTCGCTAAGTTTTACAACGAATTCGAATGATTTTGTTTTATACGCATCGGTGGCTGATGGTACTAACTCTCCGTTTCCACCGGTGCCGCCTGGTTTTACAGTACCGACTTCTGCTCCGTTTAATACGATTTATACGATAGCTACGGGTGTATTTGGGCCGGGCACACAAGTTCAGGCTTCTCAGACGTACCATCCGTCTGTTAATGATGGTAGACTAATGCCGTCGGCGGTTATGGCAGGCTTTAAGATTTTGCCAGGAAAAGTACCGACGATCTCCCTGCTCGGTAGTGTTAGCGGCTCTTGGGGTCCAGGCGGTCTTCCTGGTTATCCAGGCGGTGCGGCGATAGTTTCAAACGTAGCAATCCCGGCTGGGGCAATGTTGATTGCACTAACAACAAACAATCATCAGTTTGATGATGGAAATCCAGTACCAGCAGCACAAGCTACGACGGCAGTGATAGATACGATGGGAAATACCTATGTTCCTGTGTCGTCAAATTCATCTATCACGAAGATTCTTAATGTCGGCACATTCGGAGCGGGAACGCAGCTTTTTGTTTGCGTAAATCCAAAAGCGGTCTCGGCGCAAAATATTTCTTATGATTTTATTAATTCGGGATCGATGTCGTCGGCAGCATGGGTATTTTTGGTAACAGGTGTGGGAGCTTGTGGATCTGCAGTTAGTTGGCAAGACTATCTGGCTGGTACGGCTTTCAACGAAGGTCCTAGAAATAAAGGTATTCAGATAACAGGGTCAGGGCAAGTGGTTTTGCATGGTGATATTCAAAGTACGGTGACTCCAGCTGGTGGTGGCCAGTTGTTTCCGACTGGGTTGGCTAGATTGGTCTGTACAGACAGTTCTTCGGTGGACAGCTTGGAAATAATCTCACCATTTGGTTGCGCTGTGCAGTACTTGAATAGCAACAATGCGATTGTTGCGGGCTTGTTCATCCATGATGCGGTAAATGCAAACGCATCTATTGGTGTTAACGATCCAAGTGTGATTGAAATAGACATGCTGCGGAATTCAACGGTAAAGTACAATGTGGTTAGAAATTGCCCATCTTGTAGGGGCGTAATGGACTGGTCCGGATATCAGAATCTAATTTCGTCGAATACGTTTGATACGGATTACTCCGGCTATGAGTACAGAGATTGTAGTGGGGAAGCTGGATACTTCTTTACCGTCGGACCCGTAACTCAGAATTCGGAAATTACACAGAATAAGGCGGTGAACAATCTTTCAGCTCAAGCGGCGGCAGGTCCGTTCGGTTCACAGGCTGGAAGTAATGGTTTCTTGTTCTACGGAGGCTTCTATGCTCAGCTGGTAAGATCATCGGCGACAGGGGTTAGCTTTCACGATAATATTGGAAACAACAATTCGACAGATTTTAGCTCAACGACGTATACTAGTTTCCGTTCGCTTTCGGCGAATACGTTTACAACTAGTTCCGGAACATCCGGAAGTACGGCGCCGGTAGTAAACAGCCAGAATTCAGTAACGGGAGAAGTGCCGTCAGGAACGACAGATGGGGTAAATAGACTATTTTCGTTGGCGCATATCCCGATAACGAGTACGATGGTAGTGTACCTGAACGGTTTGTTTGAGGTCTTTGGTTCGGATTACACGGTGAGCGGAAATCAGATTACGTTTAGTGTGGCTCCAAATTCGGGAGGCGTGGTGTCGGTAACGTATCAGTACTTGAGTGGGAATTAGTCCGATGGGGCAAAAAGTAGACTTAACATCGCAGGTTCAGGGAGTGCTTCCGGTAGCGAATGGAGGGTCGGGAGCTTTAACCGGTTCTCAGTTTGCGGACGCCGAAGTTCCTAGTGGTGCTATAAACGGAGCGAATGGAACTTTTTTGTTGGCGCGTGTTCCGAATCCTGCGGCTAGCTTGATGTTGTTTTTGAACAGGTTGTTGCAGATACAGGGAACGGATTACACGTTAGTTGGAAGTTCCATTTCGATTGCTCCTCCTGCTACGGGTTCAACGATCATCGCGTGGTACAGATATATTAGCGCTCCGCTTAGTTTGGCTTTGGCAGATTCGCTTTCAATGTCAGATTCATTTTCATACGATGCTCCCGGATCACGATTACCGTTTGGATTTACAGAGCAGCTAGTTATGACGGACCAGATGACAATGGTTTTCAGTCCGTATAGTTTGTATACGGAATTTATGGTGATGGCTGATAGTATAAGAATAATTTTGCTGCCATTGGTTCTTCGGCCGTCGGAGACATTGTCACTTGTGGATGCGCTGTTGAAAACTCTTGACTTGAATTTGCCATTGGCTGACTCGTGGCAAACGTGGGGAGAAAAGTTTGTTTATATGAGCGCCGGTAGTGGTCCGGACTTGTATATTCCGTCGGAGCAGTTGCTGCAATCGGATTCGTCAACGATTGTTATGACGTTCCAAAAGAGCTTTGCTGAGCAAATTACGCAGTCTGATGCGGTAGTAATTCAAATGCGTTAAGGTAAAAAATTTCGCTGGGAATTTCACAAAAAGTTTTGTATAATATGTCCGACCCAAAACGGGTTGCCTTAAATCGCGCATTCCAAAAAGTTGCAGAATAGGAAGCTCCCGAATGGTTCGGGTCGTCCAGGTTATACTGACCAACAGGAAAGCAAACCTGCATTGTGGGCCTGGAACTCTGTATGAAGAACTGAACGATTTTTTGAAGTACCGTAAGCCTGGTTGGGAGTACACCCCTAGTGGTAAAATTTATGTTGAATGGCGTTCGCTTGTTGCGCGAGGAAGAGCGGAAGAGGATGAGCCACAAGGGTGGGATGGATATTTGCACTTGATGCAAGGAGGCAGGGTTGGTACGGGAGTGTTCTTGGCTCTTCGGGAAAAGATGGAAAAAGAGTTTGGTATAAAGTTCGAGGTAGACGATCAAAGAAAGCCTCCAGAGATAGTTCCGCCGATGGATTTGGTTTTCAATGAGAAGTCAGCACGGACCTATCAGCACGAATGTGTAAAAGAAATGTTGGCGGCTTCGAAGACCGGTGGTTTGATTCTTAATGCAACGGGCACAGGGAAGACACATATAGCGGGGATGTATCTGAAAGCTTTGAAAGGGCCTGGGTTGTTCCTGGTTGATGAATTGACACTCCTAAAACAGGCAATAAACGAGCTACAAAGCGTTCTACAGGAAGATATTGGGGAGATAGGGAACTCTGTATTCAAACCGAGACGGATCACCGTAGCAACGATACAAACGATTCACAGACATAGATTTGATGCTAGTTATGTACCTTGGACTAGGAAGTTGCAGGCGATCTTCATAGACGAGTTGCATCTGGCATTGAACAGAAGAAACTTCCAGTCGGTAGCTGTAATTAGACCTTCAGTTATCTTCGGACTTACAGCGACATTAGAACTAAAGAAAAAGAGCGTAGCTTATCGGGCTTACGATCTGTGTGGTCCGGTTGTGTTCGAATATCCTTTGGAACGAGGAGTGGAAGAAGGGTTTCTGTCGAAGGGTGTTGCGGTGTCGGTTCAGGTCGAACAGGATATTAAGGCGGAGAGGATAAGAGGGAATCCTCGTTGGGCGTGGGTTCGGAACAAGTACAAGCAACAATATCACGAGCTGTACCGAGAGATAGTTGTCGAAGGGAAGAAAAGAAATCGTGTCATCTTGGATTTGTTGAAGACTGCTTACAAGCAAGGGAAGCATATCGTCCTGCTACTGAACCGTGTCCAGCATCTAAAGGACATCAGTAAGCAGCTGAACGGTACTCCACACCAATTGGTGTTTGGAGAAGTTCATGTTGACGAACGGGTAAGTGCTCAAAAGAGATTCGAAGAAGATAAGCTCAGGGTTATCCTGACCAACGTGGTGTTCAAGAAAGGCATCAACATCAAAAAGATCGATATGATCATTGATGGGGCGGCAATGAAATCTAAAAACGACGCCGTTCAGAAATACGGTCGTGGGGTTCGGTTGTGTGATGGGAAGGAAGGTTTGTTGTATTTTGATGTGTCGGATGTCGGTAACCGATTTGAGAAGGCTTCGATGAGCCGAATGTCGGCGCTAAAGAAAATCGGGGTTCCAGTCTACAAAGTAAGTAGTGAGAAGGGTGCAAAAGAAATCCTCCGATTGGCGGAGATGAAATTGCAGAGGGAGTTATCGACGTGAAAGTGAAGGTGGTCAAAAATTTGCCGGATCATCATGGCCTATATGCTCTGGATCTTGATCTGGTTGGCAAAGAGTTGGATGTAGACTTTTTTGGAAGAAGCGAATGTGGCGGACTATTATTTGAAGTGCTGGAACAGAAAAAATATTGGACACCGAGATTTCACGGTGAATGGCTTGGAGTTTGTAGTCACGAGATCAAAGCACTTCCAGAAAAGGAGTTGGTTGAAAGATGGTGATGCTTCCGTTAGAACAAGAAGTACTGAGCCGTTTGAAGATTGCACTACGAGGCAATCCGTACTGGCATTCGGCAATAAACGCAAGGACCTGCGTACCGATGAAAGTGCCTGGTTTTGAAAGTTTGTTGATGTGCCCGTTTAAAGATTGTGCACCGAATTCGAAAGACGATGAGTATGTTCCAACTGAGTTGGAAAAGCACTTGAAAGAAGCGATAATCTGGATTACCCAGTTACAGGAAGATTTGAAGTACGGAAGGGCAAAGGAAGTACCGGATTTTGGTGGTCACATCTATCGACATTTATGGAAATCGGAACAAGCGGAACCTATCTTTACTTCATCGGGAAGTTTGATACCGATGATGAGACATGAAGAGTGTGTGGACTTTCTGAAACTTTGGGGTGTGTACCTCTGGATTGCGACTTGCCCAAGAACGGGCATTCGCTTTGTCGAAGGGATCGGAAAATAGATGCAGCGGCTTCTTCTTTAGAAGGGAAAAATACTGGGTGAATAGTCCATTGATTATCCTATAGGGATATATATTGATAATGATGGGTACCGTGATGGGTGATTGATGATAGATGAAGTGATAGGAAAAAGGTTGTGGTTGAATGTGATGGATATATGGATGAAGTGATAGGAAAAAGGGTAAGGCGAATGGCGGGCCGGGTGGAAGAGATCGTAAAGCGGGAATTCGGTCTAACCTGGTGGCGACTCACCCAGGAAGACGAGATCAGGTGTCTTAGATTTGAACAGTGGGAAGAAAAGTACAAGGTCAGTCTGACCTGGATCTTGAAAACACTGGTTCCGATCTGGAGACAGAAATTCGCAAGGTACTCGATGGGAGCATTCGGAGTCAAGATTCCAACGTTGGTCGGACAGAAGTCGGAAGAGATCCTGAAAGAAAAGATCAAGCAGCTCTTTCCCGATGGAGAGAACATCCGACAATGGAAGGCAACCGAACAACAAAGACAGTGGTCCCAGTATCGACAGGGTGTAAGACAGACCGAGAATTGGGAGCTTCCAATGCGGGCGATCAAAGAGTACCAGCGAAGAATGGTGCGGGAGAGGAAGGATCGGAATTCCTTCGAGAAGATGGCTCGATGGAGACCGTACCGGAATAATCCTTGGATCTCATGATGAAAAATGATAATCCGATCGATAGACTAAATCAGGAGCAAAATGCCTGGTTGGAACGTCACATGAGAAATGCGGACTTGTTGATCTTCGATACCAGATTTGGCCATTGCAAAGAGGCGATCTATCTTTCGCCCTTGCAGAAAGTAGAACGAGATAGGGAATTGATGGAAGAAAGGGCCAAAGAATTCTTCAGACTGGTCCGAGAACTTGAGGATGAGGAATGAGAGTTCGAATACCGGATATCCCTTTACCTCACAAGCCCAGTTGGCCTGACTCGGTGGATCGTTGGCAAAGGGTCCGAGGGACGTGGTTAGAAGTTGGGGCACCGCTGCGTAGATCGTTGTTGGTGGACAGAGGCTATATCCCTCAGGAGGATTGCGACTCGGAATACTTTTGGCCCGTAATCGATGACGAGCACCAGCATCGTCGGTCAAGACATGCTCCTCCCGGTGCGAGATTCTGGACCTGTTGTCACGAGATCGAGGTGGACTAAGAATGGATAAACTAGAACGAGTGGAGAGACTGGCGGAGATCAAAGACTTAATTAGTCAAATAGATCGTCAGGCAAACTTGCAGACCGTACGGGTGTTGGTGCTGTTGGTAAAGTTTTTGGAAGAAGAGCATAAGGAGAAGCTTATCGATTTTGGAAAGAGACAAATCGCGGAGGAATAAGTATGACGTTGACAAAAGATCAAAGGATGGCGGTAAGGAAAATACTGGATCGTTGGCGAAAGGAAATGGAAGCTGCGAAATCCTTCGCTTCCAGATTCGACCATGACCGCGAACTCAAGACCCAGTACGCTTCGACCGAAAGGACGTTGTCGTATTGTATCAAGGACGTGGAACGGGTTTTCGAATTGTAGACCGAGGGGAGAAAATCGCGCGATGGCAAAAGAAGACAGCTTTATGAACGACCAGCACTTCCAGGATGTGCTAATCAGTTTCCTAATTCACGACCGGGAATTTTGTAAGACTGCAAGTCACATGCTGACCAGGGAGGATTTCAAGGGGATCGACAAAGGGGCCGGGAATGAACGGGTGGCGGTGGCCGGATTGGCGTTGGACTTCTATAATCGCTATCGTCAGCCCGTTGGAAGGTTGTTCAAGGTCGAGTTGATCGAGTATGCCAGGAAGACGGGTTGGAAGGAAGCGAACAAGACCAGGTTACTGGAATATGGTGACACGTTACTCACGAACGGACACAAACGTGTCGCGCCTGATGCTGCGTTGGAGAAAGTAAAGTCGTACAAGATAGAGTTGGAATTGGCACGGGCGATAGACTCGATGCAGAACCATCTGGAGACTGGGACACTCTCCGTCGAGGAATTTTTGAAAATAGCACGGGAAGCTTGTGAGCGGGTTCAGTTCAACAACGACCGGCCGACGAACATATTCTCCGACAAGGAACTGGAAAAGAGAATGGCCCGGAGGGAACTCCAGACCAGACGGACCAGGTATCCGGCATTGCTCATAGATCCATTGGACAGAATGATACGGATCATAGCCAGGAAGCACCTGGGGTTAATCCTTGCTCCCTATAAACGGGGGAAGACAATGCTCTTCGTGTGGATAGCACTCGCCTACGTACTCCAGAACATGAACGTGTTGTACTTCACACTGGAAGATCCGAAGGAAGATGTGGAGGATAGGTTCGATGCGGCGATCACCAATCTACCGATGTCCAGGTTGACGGAGAATCCGGACAGGGTCCGGGAAAGATTCCAAAGGTTCAAGAAATACGCCAGATCCAAACTAAAGGTCGTGGACGGAACGGACGGCGGTACTTCGATAGCAATGGTGGAGAACATATTCGACCAGGAAAGGAGTCGTGGATTTGTTGCCGACGCGGTGCTGATAGACTACGACGATGAAATCACACCACCCAGGAAGCAACAGGAGCGACGGATGGAGTTTGCCGACATCTACAGGGCATTCAGATCGATGCTGGCGAGGCACGAGTTAATCGGGTGGACCGCGTCACAGACCGACAGGAGATCGGAAGACATGAAGATCATCGGTGGGAAGCACACTGCCGAAGATATCTCCAAAATAAGAAAAGCATCTTTCGCTCTCAGTCTCGGACAGGGAGAGTGGGGGGATGACTCGGTATTCTTATGGGTGCCTGCTCATCGCTATGATCGACAACACGTCGGTGGCAACATCATGACCAATAAAGAGAAGAGCTTGTTCTACGATCGGGAAAGTACGTTAGCCAGGGAGAAGATAGAGTCGGCAAAGAAAGAGGCGGAAGAATGAAGATCGGAAAAAACGATGCGGCGGAGGCGTTGTGGAAGCTGGATGCCGGCTTGACGATGTTAAGGACGATTCGAATGAGTCCGCCAGCGAAGACACAGATGATCTTGTCTTGCAATTTGGCTTTCATCGTGCTCGGGAAATTGATAGCTGCTTCGGAGAAAGGGGATTCGGTCATCGAGTTTGAATAAAGGAGAGACTAGAATGCAAATAACGAGTTTAGAACAGGACGTGGCTGATATGAGATTCAAGTGGTATCAGTGCGGAATGAACTTTAAGCAGAGGGAGTTAAGTAAGGTGGATGAGTTTTTGAAATGGATGGCTACCAGATTCGGTCTTCCGCAGATGGAGGAAAGTAAAAAGAAAGAAGAGGATTAGAAATGCCGCTTACCGATGAAGCACTCAAGAACGTGAAGATGTATTACTTCGGCTGCGTCGAGAGGGCCGGACATTTTTTGTGGGATAAATCCCTTTCTGGAAGATCTCTTTCTAGCGAGAAAGAACCTTCCTTGCCGTGGAATCCTGATCGCGGCGAAGTCGACGGGGTTCTCCAACATCATTCGGATGAATGTAAGAAGCGTGCCTATTGTGGATGTGGTAGTTCGACGGAAGGGAAGGCGCTGGTTCATCACAAGAACGGTTGGACCGCACTTTCCTTTTGGGATCGTAGCGTGGATTCACGGGGTGGTTGTAACAGCACTTTCTTTGCTCAGGGCGATTTCACGTTCGACGATATGGTTCAGTTGGCGAAAGTAAACTTTCCTAGTATCTGGAACAGGTATAAGTTCTCGGTGGTGGAGGTGAAGCGATGACCGAGATTCCCTATTGGGCGGTTGGAAACGAGGAGCTGAATGATCTGCCTTCGGTAAAAGATGGTGATGAGATCCTTTGTGACAAATGCAACGGTCGTCACAGATTGGAAGCTTGTACGGATACAAAGACCGGAGAGAAGTTCGATCTTATCCTTTCGTACTCCTGTGGAGAAAAAGTTTACATCGGGGCGGTGCATGGAAAATTGGTGGCCCATGTGAAGGTTGGTAGTGGTGGAAAGATAAATCTATGACTAATCTTGTAAAAAGAAAGAAGATACACGATGCGATTCCGGTGGACCGGACGGATATTGCCTGGCAGTGGTTTGGAAACGCCGGACATTTCATCTGTGGTCAGTACTGTCGGTTTCATCTTTGCACGCTGGTAAACGGAAAATACCTGGTGTCGACGGTTGGGCAATACTTTCCAGATGCTAATGTACGGGAAGTTCTGGCGGAGAGTCGTGGCTTCAATTTGAAGGAGCGGGGAGATGCAAGGGAGTACGAGTGGTTGGAGAAGAACGGCGGATACGAGGCGATTGGGTATAATCGTTTGTACGAGACGATGGTGTTCAGGGTCAAGGATGGAAAGTTCTGCGATTGCGGTTGTAATCTTCCCAGGATCATACCTAGCGAGCTGGATATGGAATCATATAACGACGCGAGGGCTGCATCAGAGGGTCATATGAGGTTATGTAAGAAGTGGTCCGAACGAATGGGAGAAGAAGAAAGAGAATAAGGAGACGAAATGGACAGATCAGAAGCGGTTCAACGGGAAAGCGAAAATAACTGCATAAGAAAGGCTCGGCAAAGGGGTGACTTGACATTCACGTTGGTTGGTCAGGATCTATCCACACCGACTGTAATCTGCGAATGGATCAAGCAAAACATCGAAACAGCTCCACCAGATAAGCTCAGAGACGCATTGGAACAGGCATTGGAGGCCAGAAGGTGTGGTGGAAGAAAACGTGCCGATTGATGAGAAGCTGCTGTGCGAGGTTTGTAAAATAAACGAGGCGCTTGGAGTCGCTTCGTGTCTCTGTGCTCAGCCGATGTCGATAGCCTATTGTCGGACCTGTCTGGATTACGATGCGGATGCCTTGTTTATTGTGTTGGCATCGGTGTGGTGTTGCGATGGTCCTGAGCACATGGCGGATTGGTTTTGGCGCTTGCGAACATTCAAAGATGGGATCTATCAATCGGCGGCTCAGATCTTCGGTCGGCAGAAGACAATGGATATGCTATGAAAACAAAAGGTTTCGTAACACTTACTGAAGATTCTCAAGACCAGAATTCTGACATAGTCGATTTCCCGATAACTTTTCCTGTGGAGAATTTTGGCTTTGTTGAGAAAGGGGCAAACGGCCAAGGTCTTGTAACTCTATCAAAACCGAACAAGACATTTTGGGTCAAAGAATCCCACGATAAAGTAGTTGCATTGGTGGCACGTGCGATGCGGAAAAAGTAAATGGTATATGTTGACAACATGAACGCCGACTTCGGTCAGATGAAGATGTGTCATATGATCGCTGACACGACCAAGGAACTGAACGCGATGGCTGATAAGATCGGCGTGCAGAGGAAATGGATACAGAATCCGGGTACGTGGCAAGAACACTACGACGTTTGCCTTAGTAAAAGAAAATTGGCGGTGAAGTACGGAGCAAAGGAAATCGCGTACGGGAGAGAGCTGGCTCTGATCTTGGAAGAGAAGAAAAAGAAGAGAAGGTGAAAAAGAAGAAGCCCAAACTAAAGAGGCCACCAGAAGCTCTGGCGCTGATGGAGAAAGTAAAGCGCCAGCTGGAAGATTTGAAGAAGCCAGTGATGGTAAAGAGATTCAAGACTGCAGTTCGGGATAAACGTCGTCAGATCTTTCCGACCGTTGAGGAGTACAAGAAAATGGATCCATATTGGTTGTCGACGATGACTGGTAAATTTACTGGTCGGGTGGTTGGGAGAAAAGCGAGATGAAAAGACGAGAGGATTCAAAAGAGCTTGCAAAGCGTTGTCAGGTAATCCATTACATTCCACCAGAATCGTCAATGTGGTTGGCTAGAGATCGTACCGAAGGATTGGTTCAGTACTTTATGGCAATGGTTAGAAGAAGCGACTGGTTGACTTCGTGGGATTATCTGGATACGTTGGTTCGTTCCGCTTATTTGCAGGGCGTGAAGGATTGTGCCGAGGTGTTGGCAAAGAGGGCACTCGATGCGGCAAAGAATTCCTAGTAAGTTGAAATGCGATTGGCGAAAGGCCGAGTTGACCAACGGTATTGATCGGATTAGAATTTTGCCTTGGGGTTCGAATAGACATACCGGGACGTGGATGTGTAAGGATTGTAAAATGTGGACGGCGAATTTGCCTCTGTATAAGAACCAGCTTTGTTCGGCGAAAGATCGTCGTAAAGGAAAAGCGGATAGGAGGGAGCCATGAGTCTATTCGGAGCTATAGTTCGTACGGTCGTGAACGTTGTTGAGTTGCCAGTTGCCGTGACCAAGGACATTCTGACTCTTGGTGGTGTGTGTACTGGTCAAGATCAAACCTATACACGTCAGCAAGTCGAGAAGCTGAAAGAAGAAGCGGATTCTGACAAACGATAAGGGAGAAATCATGAAATGGATTCTGATTGGGGCTATCGTTTTGGTTCTGATCGTAGCCGGTCTTATTCTGAAGTTTTTCTCTAATCCAAACAATTATCGATAGGAGAAGACCAAAAATGCCTTCCGGAAAAAATAAATCTCACTCGACGTTGGAGCAGAAAGTGAAATGGCTTTTAGAACACCCTTCGTTTCTGAATGGGAAACTGGATAAGAAGGGGTTGGTAGCAGAGATGAGGAAAGACGGACTGATTGCTCCTTCTACGTATTGGAAAGACATCAACTTGGAAGAGGCTATGAGGCAGGCGAAGGGGGCTCGTGAAAACTTACGGTGAACAGTTCGATGAGGCGCTGGCATGCAAAGATTCTGTTGAGGCTGGTGCTTGGCTGGAGCAAGAAATTTCTCGCTATAAGATTGAGTTTGATATCGTCCAGGAGAAAGCCAGAGAAACGATCATGGCGAACCTTGGATACATGGCTGGCTATTACGACCATGTAACCGCTGACAGGATTTATGAATTATTTGGCGCGGTGCATCCCATCTTCGGACGCAGCTTCCCGATAGCAGAAGAAGCATTGGAAACGGGATACCAGGCGGGCCGAACGGAAGGGCAGGCGAAAGGTGGTGGAGGATGAACGACGAACAGAAACGCAAAGAAGAATCGCATCTCCACAAAGTGTATCGGGCTGTATTCGATAACGTGTGCCCGAACTGCGGTGGAGTAATGAAGGTAATGCCGCTAGGTACGCGGCAATGTGGTTGCGGCTTCAATGTCACCGAGCTTGAGATGGCAAGAATGCGTCCTGCCGTGAAAGCTGTTCTGGCTGAACCAGTAAAAACATTTGAGGCATGGCGGGAGCAAGCAGTAGGCGGGAGCGCCGCCGCCGGGAGTCCAAAGTGATCTTTGCAAAGCTGATGAGAATTCACGACTTCATCTGGCTGGAAAGAAACTGGCCCTTACAAAGCAGGTTAGATGCGTGTCGCTCTGTTTTCCTGGCTGCGATTGCTGTGAGTCAGGAAGTGCTTGGTGGTCTATGAGATGGAAATCGAGAGACGATACTGAATGGCATCGTTGGTTCGCTTGGTATCCGGTGATGACCGACGAGAACGAGTGGGTCTGGCTAGAATGGGTCAATCGTCAGCATCGCTGGCTGGCCAATCTTGACGATCCTTGGTGGTATTACAGCGATTATGACAAGCCTTGAGCGGGCAGGCAGCAAGAAGGGGAAGGTGGCGGAAAGTGAACAAGCGTAAAGGTAAAGCGAAGCCTAAGAAGCGCGGAATGTCGCTTGAGAGAATGTTGGCCATCGCCAAAGAGGCGAATCTTGAGCCTGGCCAGAGCATCGTAATCAACGGACTTCGGCTCACGAAGACGGGGAAGCAGCCGTGACTCGCCAACAAGCTGGAGTGAGTGCGGAGGCCGTGGCAAAGCTGGTCGCTAAGTGGCGTGAAGACGGTAAGACCATGCGCGAACAATCAAGAGGAATATTTGGTAAGACTCACGACAAGGAAATAATGAGCAGTGCTCAGGCAATGGAATATTGCGCCGACGAGCTTGAAGCGCTTGAAGCAGCCCTAGCCACCGCCCCGCCCGAGCAGGCACAAGATTCTCTGGCAAAGAAGGGTCCTTCGCCAGAGCTAGGCAACGCAGATGAGCGAGGACACCCTTCACCAGCTCGTCCGGGCGAGAGAAGTACAGGTGTAGAGCAGCCTGACCGCTCCTCGCCCGAGTCGTTGCCGCCCCAAACCGCAAGTGGTGAGGCGTTGGAAGGGGTTCGTTACGCAGGAACAAGGTTTTTCCATCCGGATCACTGGAGTAAAGGCGGATTTACCGTTCATGTTCTTACTGTGGACCATCCGAACGGACCATGGGAAGCAATCTTCTGCAATACCGAAGAACAAGCAAGAGCTATTGAGCAGTTGTCAAAAGCGGCGCTCGCCGCCCACGATCAAAAGGTGCGGGCCGAGGTGCTGGAGGAAGCGGCGCAGGAAGTTTTAAAGCTAGAGAAATGGGGGCCGCTTGTTCCAGGGTTGGAGCATCCTTTTCAAGATAGTGCGTCAGCCATCCGGTCCCTCGCCTCGGGAGCGGTGGAAAGGGGGAAGTAAATGTGGTTAATCTATCGTTGGCAACGTGTCCGCAAGTTTATCGGAGGCAGGTGGGGGCACGTTACCGGATTTCTTTGGGGCAAACGATGGGTACGTTTGAGCAATGAGTCGCTAGACTGGCATGAGAATTGGGACATTCCGCAAAACTGTCTTCGCTGGCGGCATTCGATTTATAAGATTGATGACAGTGGAATGCTTTTGCGACGAGACTTGGGCGATCTAACGGAGACGTGGTATGCAATTACCAGAGTCGGATAATAGTAGTTCTGCCAGTGCTGCCGCAATCCCGAGGCTGGCAAGGAAGGTGTAGAATGAGCGGACTTGAAGACAATCCGCGCGACGATGAGCAGATGACTGAGGAAGAATACAATCGGCTCTATCCATGCCGGAAATGCGAGACTTGCGGAGGCGTGAACGAGGAATGCACTTGTCACGATGACGACGAATGAACGCTTTTGTTTGCGACCGCTGTGGGAACACCGTAAAGCCACCAACTATGCAAGAAACGGTTGATGTTGGTGCTTTCAAATGTCCGCGCTGGTTTGCGGAAGGGCTTATGATTCTGATTTCTCTTGAAGGTCTTGAGCAAGGAAAACTGAAAGGCCGGAGAAAAGAGATCGAGAAGGAAGCAGATGATTGGTTGATTGAAAACGGGTTTGGTCTATTGAAAAAAAAATGAATGATCTTGAGAAAGCCCGAGAGATAGCCGATAGACTGGAAGCTCGCGTTCGTAATATTATTGGCGGACGAAATTTGGAAGCTGAAGGTATCACTAAGGAAGATGGCTACAGTGAGAATGCTTTTCCGGCAGTCTCTTGGCCAAAACGTTGGTTGGTGGAAGAAATATATAACGCTATTCGGGATCGAGGAGAGTAGAAATGGGTGGTAAATGCGGCTTACTTTTGGATTTGAAAAATTTACTTCCGGGATGGGGTTGTTGTCAATGTAAGACCTACAATGGTTTGCAAAGAGACATGTGTAGAGTTTGTGGTCACGAATGTTGTACAGAGAAGCCTTCGCCGGAGAAGTTCGGACTTTGTGGCGTGTGTGGTGTTCCGAGAGGGGCGCGACACGTAGGGCATCAACAATGATAGATTTCTTCACACAGCTTAATTTGAAGGGCATAGAGGTTCGGGAACATACGACCGAACCGAATGAGTTTAAGATTTGTTGTGTCTTCTGCCTGGAAAGAAATCAAGGGCAGGATTTTAAGTTCAGATTAGGATTCAATACCGAGTCCGGACTTGGTCATTGTTTCAAATGTGGGTGGAGCTCTAGAAAAGCGTTGTTAGAAATTCTTAGACAAATAGGTTCGGAACATTTCGGGGAGATCAGAGCAGAATCGTTTACTGGAAAGACGAGAGCTCGTCCGGAGCCGGTAGAGTTTCCGGATGGCTTTGAAAAGCTGAAGGATGTGACAGATGACGATCCGTTGTTTGGTATGGCTAGGCGTTACGTAAGAAATAGAGGCATAACACCCAGGCAGTTGCGTGTACACGAAATAGGAGCAACGGTGAGCGATCAGAAGTTTCACCATCGGATTGTCTTTCCGGTTCGCTATGGGACGATGTTGGCGGGTATGGTTGGTAGGGACTGGACCGGGAAGAGTTTTATGCCCTATGTGAATTCTGTTGGAAATAAATGTGCGTATAACGTACATCCTGAGAAATGTGAGATGGGAACGAAGATGGCGATTGTGTCTGAAGGGGTACCGAAGGCGCTGGCAATCGAGCGGGCAACGGAATATAAGATTGTCTCTGCGGCAACGCTTGGAAACTCGATGACGCCAATCCAATCAAACCAACTAAAGCAGTTCGACGAAGTAATTCTGTTTCCAGATCCTGATTTGCCTGGCATGACGGGTTATCTGGCGGTGGCGGATAATTTACAACCGTTGGTAAAAAAGTTGACGATGGTGCCATGGCCTGAATCACAGGCAGATGAAATGGAAGGTTCGGAAATTCGGGAGTTCTTGGAAGCTCGTAAAGAGGTAACTCCGCTGATGAGGATGAGAATACGTTCACAAATGCGGGATCGTTAAGTTTTGGTACGATTTAGGTTAGGTATGGTTAGGCGTGGTTAGCTGTGGTATGGTTGGGCCAGGTGAGGTGGTGTAGGGCGTGGTGTGGTCTTGTGAGGTAAGGCGTGGTTTGGTGAGGTGTGGTGATGTGAGGTGTGGTTAGGTCTGGTTAGATAAGGTGTGGTAAGGTTCGGTAAGGTTGTGTAGGGTGAGGTGAGGATAAAATGGTAAAGGACGTTTACTTGTTTACGAACGGCGTGTTGATGGTTTTTGAGGAGAATGGTCAACAGCAAGTTGACTTGCAAGGGATGATGACGGATGAGTTGAAGAAAAAGATAATGGAAAGGGTGATCGACGGAACAAGAATTACTTTTGCTAGATGGAAAAAAGGGTTTTTCGAACTGACTCGTGCAGAGTTTATGGCCGCGAAGATCGAGAATGAGGTGCTTGTTTTGAGGTTTAACGACATTGGTAAGCCGGTGGAATTGGAATGAAGCAGATCGTATTGATCGACGGCAAGTATGTTGCTTTCAAAATGCACTTTTCGCATTTGAATCTGAAAGCGACGAACGGAACACCGACAGGTATGTTGCACGGATTCTTGTCGGAGTTGCTTCGTATAAATCGGTTGTTGCCAGAAGCTCGGATCATCATTTGTTGGGATGGAGAAGGACAGACGTGGAGACATAAGTTCTTTCCAGAGTACAAGGCGAACAGACAACCAAATCCAGAATTCAAAAGGATGTTGACGCAGATTGATCTGCTGGTTCCTATACTTCGTCAGCTTGGATTGTGGGTGTTGAAGATGGACGGGGTGGAAGCGGACGATATGATCGGAATGGTGGCTTGTCGTCTGTCTGAGAAGTTGCGGGCGGAGATTAGAATCTATTCAAAAGATCGGGACATGTTTCAGTTGGTAAACGATTACGTTTGGGTGTGGCCTGATCCAAAGTTGCCACCGTTGAGGAGGAGTGATATCGAGAAATGGTTGGGAGCGCCATTTGGTGCTTTGATGGAAATTCGGGCAATGGCGGGGGATCCGGGAGACAATCTTCACGGCTTGCCTGGGGTTGGACAGATAACAGCGGTGAAGTTGTGGAAGCAAGGTCTTCGTCTTTCGGATTTATCGAACGGAGCTTTGTATTCGAAGTACAAGGAGCATTGGAAACGGGTTAAGAAAGAATACAAATGTGCACAGATTGTGACCGATCCGCTGAGTGATGTGTGGCCAAGAGAGACGAGTAAGAGGCTATGTGAGTTGTTGGACCTGGTGGAAGAGACCCCAGAGCGCGATGTTGATCGGGGTGAACGACACAGAAGGAAGGTGTATGGATTTTTGAGCGAGTACGATCTAAATGAACTGCTTGCGGTGAGGCAAAAACTTTTTCGATTGCCTTGACTTATGTGAAAAGAAATATATAATGTCATTGCGGTTGGAGTTCAAAAAGCACGATGGAGAGTCCGCAGATGAAAAAAGAGTCGTCCCGTCTTTTTTTATACGAGCAGTACAAACGAATGGCGATGCAGTTGGCTTGGAAGTACTGGAAGCAGTTACCAGTGTCAACAAAGATGTGGGTGGACCCGGAAGATCTGATCTCCGAAGCGGTGCTTCACGTTGTTACGCGTATCAGTGATATCTACAATCCCAAAAAATCCTCGATGAGTACGTTCGTTTATTGCAGCGTTGGTAGTGTGTTGTTCAATTTCGTACTCTCACAGAGAAACGCAAAAAGATTCGGTTGGAATATCTCATTGGATGACGAGGCTTGTCCTAGTATTCCCAGACGGGATGAAGCCTTCCAGCTTATGGAAGCGAAGCAATCATTGGAGAGAATATTTATTGAGTCGTCTCCAAAGCTTCGTATGGAAATCTGTCGTTGGTTCAGCATTGAGAAGAGATCACCAAGATACTCCAAAGATGGTAGACGGTTGACGAGAGAGTTTTCGTTCCTAGCAAAAAGAAACAGACTATCGGAATCGGATTGTCGTTTGCTTTTGAGGAACGGCGTATGGGTTCCATAGAATCAAAAGAGCTGCTGTGGTGTTTGTTGTGTGATGGTAAATTCTCTCTTTCCGATATCGAGAAAGGGACATACTATTCGGTAACCGGAATTTGTAAGGCTTGCTACGAGAGGATGTGGAAGGATGAACAGACCTGTTTCGGAAAGGCATCAAAGTACAAAAAAGAGACACAAGAATGCGGACACTTCTGTCCGGATCGCAAAGTATGCCCACTCTTCGCTGAAGACTCCGTTTCGAAAAGGCAGCGTTAGGGATTTGGTTTACCTATTTTTGAAACAGCCGAGACGGTTGCCTGTCTTTGTAAAATATGTTGAGTCGCTTGGTGCCGATCCAATAGATGTTATTCGGGCTTTCAGATACAGGGATCTGCTGGATGAAGGGAAGGATGGATGGCTGACGTTGGCAAAGTAAAGAAGAAAGAAGCGAAGCTACAGTTGGCGAACGGACCTGTTCCGAAGTTGGTGTTGCAATCATCCGAGAAACCCATCGTGTATTTGTCCCATTCGATTGTTCATACGAAAGAGTTGGAGAACGAGTTTCTGGATTGCACGGGTGTACGGTATAGGTGTTGTTCGTTCGTATATCTACATCCGGATGCGATCTATTGGACTCCGAGGGCTTGGGCGGGGTACAAGGTAAACGTGGAGCGCGGAAATCATATCATGATGGATTCGGGTGCGTTCTCGTTTCAGATGTTCTTATTCAAGCATCAGGAAATCCCAAACGTCGATAAGTTGAGGAGTAAGACTATCGAGATGTACGTGGAGTTTTGTAAGAAGAGATCAAAGGATTGGGATTTCTACGTAACGTTCGATTACGTCAGGGACGTGGAAGTGGTTTGGCGTGTGACGAAAGAGCTTGAGAAGCAAGGATTGAAACCGGTTCCGGTGTATCATGGTGATGCGTCGTTGGATTGGATTAAGAAATATCTGGACGCTGGTTACAAGAGAATTGGATGTTCGCCTCTCCTGGGTGTGCGGTCGAGTCATAAGAATCTGAGATTCTATCTTGACAATCTGTTTAGAACGGTTGAACCATACAAGGTGAAACTGCATGGGTTTGCGATGACTTCCTTGTCAACGATGTTTGCCTATCCGTGGGATAGCGTGGATAGTTCTTCCTGGTCGAGGACTTCGTCGTACGGTTGCATCTACGTGGTGGATGTTGGAAAGAACACGATGGGAACGGTTCACGTATCTTTGGAGTCTGCTTCGAATCCGAATTCCTTTTCCACGTTGGCAAAAGAATCTCAAAAGGCGATCGTAGATCAGGTGGAGAAGCGCGGTTTCGATTTCAAACGTTTGAGAGAGTCGGTGACGTACCGGCACGTATACAATGGGTGGTTATTTTCACACTTGGATCAGTTCAAAAAACAGATTAGAGATACACACGTTCGGTATCAGCATCTGCTGTAGGTGATCGTTATGACATGGCGCGTGAAAAGAAAGTGCGACGATTGTCCTTTCTCGGTTAGTGGGGCTGGTTTGAGATTAAGGAAGTCACTTGGGAGAGGACGTTGGAATGAGATCTTAGCTAGTCTTAGAATCGATTCTGGTTTTCCTTGTCATAAGACTACGGTATTTGACGAAGAGGGTGATGCGGTACAAGGGACTGGTTTGCAATGTGCTGGGGCACTTGCTTGGCAAAGAAAACACAACGGGTGTGTAGGTCAGTTGGCTAGGATCATGGAACGTTTGGATTACGCGAGGAAATTGTGAAAGACAGGATGATAGAGATGGCGAAAAGAAAAGAACAGATAAAGAAGAACGCCATTTTTGAGTTTCAGCTGGATGTGCAAAAGGCCGTGGCTTTGATATTGAATTCATTGGAACGGTGGACTGGCCAAAAAATCCATCGTCACGGTCCAAACTTCGAAGAGACACCAGCTAGGGTTGCAAGGGCTTATACGGAAATCTTCGAAGGTCTCTTCGACAATGGGGATCAAGTAAAAGAAATTCTTTCCAAGACGTTTCCAGCGAAAGCCACGGAGATGGTAGTTGTTGGTCCGGTTGCGGTTTGGTCTATTTGTGCTCATCATTTGTTGCCAGTTGAGATGCGGGTGTGGTTAGGATATTTGCCGAAGAAAAGAGTGCTTGGGCTTTCGAAATTGGCTAGGCTGGCGGAGTTGGTAGCTAAGAAGCCTGGTTTGCAAGAGGATGCCACGATTGAGTTGGTAGACCTTTTGTATAAAGGTCTGAAACCGTCTGGTTGTGGCTGTTACATCAGAGGTAGGCACATGTGTATGGCTATGCGTGGTGTGAAGAGTAATGCAATTACGACTTCCAGTCAGCTTGTCGGTTCATTTTTGAAGGCTGAGATTCGCTCGGAATTCTTGGCTATGATTCGTGCGGATATTACCAAAGGAGATTGTTTGTGAGGTGGAAGGAAATTTACGGAGGCTTGTATCTTCTTTCTGAAAAGGGTGATGTTAGGAACAATTTTCCTCTATCGAGAAGATGTAGACATGACTATAGAGGTAGACTTTTAATTCCTTATGTAACGAAGAAGGGATACCTTAGGTTGGAAGTTAGTCCGGATAGGAAGGGTGTTGCTGTTCTTGTTCATAATTTGGTGGCGAAGGTTTTTGTCGGTCCAAGGCCAAAGGGTAAAGAGGTTAATCACAAGGATACGAACAAGTTGAATAACTGGTATTGGAATTTGGAGTACCTTACGCATGCGGAAAACATTCGACATGCAGTTGCGCATGGCTTGTACGGTAAAAAGAAAAGAGAAAGAAATGGACAAAATACTTGATGAGCAGTTGGAAGAATTGAAAGGCTTGGAAGAAGACTATCCAGGTCAGTTGAAAGAGTCTAGAAGGTATAAAATTCTGGAGCGGGCGGTAGACTTGGCGGATGGTATCCTGGTTGATTATTCGGATGGAGAGGTAGAAGAATTAGATTGGCTTACGGCTCGAGTTGCCGAGTCCTTTTTGAGTAGAGTAGTCGTTCGTTTGCAGTCTTCGATGCTTAGAAAAGATATGGAAGAGTGGATGAAGAAATGAACTGGGCAGAGATCGAGAAGAAGGATTTGATAAATGCTGTGGATGTGCTGGCACTGGTTCCGCAACGGGCTGGGGTGCCTTCATCCGATTTTGTGAAGGTTAGTCCAAAGAATAAGATCATTGAGATGTCTCTTTCATCTACTGTTACAGCGGTAGTACGGGTTAGTTACTCCGGTTCGCTGGGTCTGAAGGAGGCAATCTTTATTGACAAGGGTTTATTTCAGGCCTACGTGCAATCGGGGAAGACGTGGAAGGGTAATTTTAGGACCGCTGTGACGGAAGGACGATGGCATATTCGTCAGGGTAGTAGACATGCCGAGTTGGCGATTAGAACAGAGCCATTGGGTGGTTATGGGTCTTGGCGGGATAGAAACGGGCTGAAAGAAATCAAGTTGTCGGAACAGCTTAGAAAACTTCTGTTGGCCTCGAATAGCTGTTCGACTGCTGATCCATCATTACCTCAGTTGAACTGCGTGTACATTGGAGGGAAGTTGGTTCTTTCAACGAACAAGATATCCTTGTTCGTTGGGATACGGGACAAGGAGGATAGTCTAAGGATTCCGTTTCCGGTTGGCATTATTCCTTTGTTGGGTGATGACATGGTTCGTGGTGTGGGTGTAGAAGGGGACAGGGTGATCCTGGATTGCGGTTGCGGATACATCGAAGGTACAATTTCGGCGATCGCACAGAAATCGTTTCCAAAGAAAAACATAGTTGAGCAAGTGTCTCGTGGTCGAACGTGGCCTGTGTTGGTAAGACTTCCGGCGGAGAGGCTATCAAAGGTTCTGACCAGACTGTCTGGTTATCTGTCGAATGTAAAAAGAGAAGATTGGATAGTTGAGTTGGCGATAGGGGATGGTGTTGTCAAGGCTTCCGTGAAAGTGCAGCAGGGAAAATTCGAAGAGAAGATGGAATTCGAGAATGAAAAGGCGGAGGGTTTGGTTCGTTGGCCTTTGGAATTGGCACAGGCGGTGGTGGACTATATGGCGGTAAACGGTGAGCTGGTGAAGATTCGAGTGAACGAAGGAAAGAATACTCCTTATCTTCTGTCCGGTGGTGGCGTTGAAATGATGATAGCTCGCCAGATTGGAAAATGAGTTTGGCTAGGTAAGGCGTGGTTTGGTAAGGTGATGTTAGGTAAGGCGTGGTGTGGTTGTGTAGGGTTAGGTTCGGTAAGGTAATGCGAGGTGAGGTTGGTTAGGGTGAGGTTGGGTCGGCCGAGGTAATGTTGGGTGTGGTGAGGGAAAGTGAATACCGTTACGAGTCAATGTCCACAGTGTAAGAACTGGTTGACGTTGGGCTTGGATGTTGAGTTCCTGTGTCACGTATGGTGTCCTTTTTGTCAAGAGAATTTGGAATTTCACATTAGTTACTTTGTATCATTGGGTTCAAAGGCCTATGGGTGGTTGCTTGGTCGAAAAGAGTTCAAGGTAGGATGATTTATGAAAGTCAGTGAGTGGCTTAAGCAGTATCAGATGACAGGAGAAGTTCCTGAACTTACTGATTCGGAACATGGAGTATTAATGGCTTTCTGGTGTGGATGGCTAATAGGTCCGTCACACTCGCAGATAGCAGTGACTATGGATGATCGTAGATCGATGGCTATTAAAGCGGCTGAGTTTATCGAAGAGCGTGCGAGAGGATAAAAATGAAATGGATATATAGATGGATGCAGTGTAACTTGTTGGCTGATGGTTGGGATGTCCCTCCAAGTAAGGAGGATGGTTGGGAGTTGCTCTCTTTGAGTGTCTCAACGTATCCGGTGGCTATTTTGTTGTGGAGGAAGGCTCAATAAATGGCTTACCAGAATTTGCTACATTTTGATGACGACACGAAAGCCTTCGAAGTGGTGCCTGAGAAGGGTCAGAAGAAGGAAAAGAAAAAGGCTGTGTCGAAGAAGGATCAGAATAGAGGTTGCGACTTTTGTCCGCTGAACAAAGTGAAGGGTTTGAAGAAGGTAAAAAATCTAGATAAGCTCAGAGGCAAAGAGATCATGGTCTGGGCACAGAATCCTGGGGAAGAGGAAAATAGACAAGGAAAGGAACTGGTTGGTCCAGCAGGTCAGTTTCTTTGGGAGCATGCGGAATCGGTTGGGTTGAAGAGAGAAGATTGCGACATACAGAACGTGGTCCGATGTTGGACGATATCGGAAAATGAGTTTGGTCAGTGGGAGCCGAGGAGTCCTTCGAAAGAGGAATTACATTGTTGTTCGATCTATACCGAAGAGGCTTTAGAGAAGACTTATGGTAAAACAAAGGTGCATATCGTCTTCGGTCAGGTGGCAGCGAAGGTCTTGTTGAAGGGAGAGTATCGGAAGGACCAGAAGACATTTTTTTCTGAGAAGTTAAAGGCTTGGGTGATTTTGACCTATCATCCGAGTTACTTCCTGCGTGGGGCTCCGCGTTCCAAAATTCAGGAGTTCTTGGAGGCATTGGCAACGGCAGTGGCAAAAGTGAAAGGCGGAACTGGTAGGTTCACGTATATCGAGAGGCAGGATTACAAATCGGTTCCAACAAGAGATTTGAAGGTGGAAATAGAAGATCCGATAAGAGAGGTAGCCTCGAAAGGAATTGTGACATCGGTGGATATCGAGGATGGCACGAATGATAAAGGTGAGAATGTAATCGTGTACGTCGGGTTCTCTTGGAAGAAGGGGCATTCAAGAGGGGTGTTCTTCGATCACCGGGATTTGAAAAATTCTCCGGAAGAGCAACAAGCAAAGTTTCATGTTGTGTCCGGAATTATTACCGATCCAAATATTCCTAAAGCATTGCAGAACGGTGTGTATGATGTGTGGAAGTTCTTGAAGTTGTGGTCGTTGAAGGTGAAGGGCTTCGTACATGATACGATGTTCTCTGAGTATTTGAGATACTCCGGTCGAAAGGCCTATGGTCTGGAAGCGATCTCGGATATTCGATTCAGGGAGTTTGCTGGGTACAAAGGAATTCTTGATCCGTATCGTGATCCGAAGACTGGATTGGTGAATTTTTGGACCGTTCCAATGAAGGTAATCCGGGTGTATAACGGTGCGGATTGTGATCTGACCAAAAGAATTCAACGCGACAACAAAGGAAAGGTGAACGAGTCGCTCCTGAAAGTTTTGATTCTTGTGGCGCCGGTGTTGGCGAAGATGGAAATAGAGAGTGGTCCACTTTTGGATTTCGAGCATGCGGATTTGTTGGATCGGTGGTTACCGGTACGATTGGAGTCTTTGCTGAAGGAGCTTCGTCATCTTGCCGATAACAAGAAGTTCAATCCGAATTCGACGCCGCAAGTGGTTGAGATCATCTACGACAAGTTGAAGCTTGGAAAATATCTGGACGTGGAATGGAAACGAGATTATCCCAGGTCGACGAACAAAGAGACGATGTTGCTGTTGGAATCTTTCCACGCCTTTCCAAAGAGGATGCAGGAGTACAGGAAGCTAGCAAAGAAGAAATCAACGTATTTGGATGCCTATCGGAAATCAGCGACTCTTCACGAAGGTCGTGTCAGGACAAAGTGGTGGTTGACTGGAACGATTACCTGTCGGTTGCGGTCTGGTGGTGAAAAGATAAAAAAGAAAGGGGAAGAGTCGGACAAGGAAAAAGGGATCGTGAATCTGCAAAATATCCACGGGGCGGAGGAGATTGAGTGTTTGCTGGTGTCGGATATGAGATGGCGTGAGTTGTACAAAGAATGGAGAGAACAACAATGAGTGAAAAGCATGTAACGTTCCTCAGGAACGAACCAAAGTCAAAAGTGGAGCTTCTAATTGTGAAAGATGGGTGGTTGCCACTGACAGCTAATGGTGAAGATTTGGAGATGGTTCAAGATGCTTACGTTATAAGAGTATGGTCGTTAAGGGCACCATCTGGTGAGGCTCGTGTAAACGAGATTAGGTTGAGGGCAAGTGAGATGAGCGTGTTGATGCATTCGGTGGAGGAGAAATGATCCTCAGTGGACGAGACTTGAAATTGTATATCGATATAGGAAAATTGGTAATCGATCCGGTAACACCAGAACAGTTCCAGCAGAACGGTATAGATTTGGTTCTTGAAGAAATTTCGTATATGTCTGGGCCCTTTTGGCTTGGATGTACGAGAGAAGTATTAGAAATGCCAGATGATCTGATGGCCTTTGTGGAACTCAGGAGTTCGTGGGCTAGACAAGGATTCTTTTTGCCACCGACGATTGTGGATGCAGGATTCAAAGGAAATTTGACTTTGGAAATGCTGGCCTTTATGGAGCATCCAAAGGAAGCGCTTGGAAGACGGTTTGCTCATTTGATCTTTGCCAAGACGTCTAGTCCATGTGAAAAATATCAAGGTATGTATTCTGGTCAGCGCGGGATTACACCATCAAAACTGAAGTCAGAATCTAAAGGTCACGTCACGCCTGATGAAATACTAAGATCACACGGTTATGATCCAGATGAGATTAGAAGGTTGAGTAAAGGAGGAGAAGAATGAGTTTCGTGTTGCAAGATTGGTTGGGGGACCTTTCATTTATGCAACAGAGTGTGTTGCTGACGGCGATTCGTGGTGCGGATACGTTGCCGAAGAGACACATCAGTAAGTATCTTCTTAGGTGGTATCGTCGTTGTATTTTGACTTGTGCTTTTGAGAAAGTAGTGCACAAGACTCCGGACGAGCCTTGTACTGGAAATTTTACCGGTTCGGTTCCTATGGGATTGGAAGATTTGTGGCGGACGTACTTGCAAGACATAGATATGATTCTACATCATTTTCATTTGCACGTGTTGCATGCATCTGAGATACTCGGTTACAAGCATCCTGATAGACCGATCAGGGAATGGTGGGCAATGTTTTACCATCAGGCGGTTAAGGATATGCACGTTCGTCCGGAGACAGAAGAAGAAATGGATAAGAGGTTGGGAGATAGTCGGGATCAATGGATGGAAGCTGGTGGACAGCACGAGGTTTGGCATGAGTCTGGCAAGTAAGTACGCGGATCTTGATATCTATTTAGGTGCGGACCATTCGCAATTGGAAATCCGCGTTCTTGCTCAGATGTCGAAAGATGTATTGCTGACAGAGTTGCTTCAGACGGGTGAGGATATTCATTCTTCTGTTGGTTACGAGTTGACGGCAATCCCAATCGAGAAGATAAAGAAAGATAGGGATATAAGGACAGCGATCAAAGGGATTCATTTTGGAATTATCTATGGTCTGACGGAAGAGACTTTGTATCTCAAGTTGAAAGCGGATGCGGCGGAGCGTGGTGAGCAGTTCAACATGACTCGTGAAGAGTTGGGCAAGATCTATAAGGGCTACTTTAGAAAGTTCAAGGGCGTGGCGGAGTTCATCGAGAAGCAGCATCAATTTGCCCAAGACAACGCTTATGTAATGAGCTTGTTTGGTTTTAGTAGGGAGATTGCAATAGCAGGAGATGAGACGAGGTCAACGTTTTGGGCGAATCAGGCTGTGAATACACCAATACAAGCTTCGGCACATCAGTTGATGTTGGTGGCGATGGCAATTTTGGGTTTGAAACAGAAGACGTATAGCTTGTTGCAACGGCCTTCGATGGAAGTACACGATTCGCTTTACGTGTTTGTGAAGCTGATGAAGTTGGCGGAAGCCTATAAACAATTCATCCAGCTCATGGAAAAAGAGATTTTGGTATATGTGAAGAAGTGGTGGCCGGAAGTGAACTGGGTGATTCCGTTGAAGGCCGAGGCGAAAGCTGGGTTGAGATTGGGTGTAATGGTTGAGTATAAAGGCGAGTCTCCGGAAGAGTTCATCGAAATGTGGTGTCAGAAGAATAAGAAGTTCGAGAAGAAACTGCGAGAGGAAATGAAGAAAGGATTGGCCAATGCGTAGTGAGAAGACGGCTCTTGTGTTGGCTGTAGTGATAACGGTTTTGAGGGGGATGGTTTGGTTTGTTTTTGCTTTGCTGGTTACTTGGCTTTGTCTTCGAGTGGCAAAGCTGTTGGGACATTGGGAGTATGGGGTGTTGTTGTTTATGGTTGTGGGGTACTTGGCGAACATTTCGATCAGTCTTTCACAAATACTGCAACGTGTTTCCAGGAAGTACTGAAAGGGCTTGTATAATAATAGGTCATGACGAGAAAACCATTGATCGGCGAAGTAGATCCACAGACGCTTGTAGATCGTCTGGCCTTTTCGCAAGAGGAGACACAGGATGCGGCATTGGAACAAGCGAAGTTGTATATGGCTGCGGCGACCTATCGTATCAAGAAGATGCGGCTGAGACAGGAAGCGGAAATGTATGCGGATAATCTTCGGGTTGATTATAGCTTGAAGATGCGGTTTAAGCACAAAGGTCAAAAGGGAATGACCGAACGGGCAATTCAGGAGCTGGTTGATCGGGTACCTGAGATTCGTCAGGCAACGGCTGACTTGGCAAAGGCGAAGAGGTTGGAGGAGTGGTCGAAGCTTCTGCTTGATGCTTACGAGCACAGAAGAAGCTCTCTTAAGATTTTGACACAGTTTGCTTTCATGCAAGATGCATTCAGTGGGCAGTACGAAGTAGACAAGATGAAAAGGCAGAGGGAAAGGTTGAAGAAGGATTTGGGGAAAGAGGAAGAGTATGATTGACGTTCTAAGGATTTTTGCGGAGGCTTGTGGTCTTGCAATCATTTTGATTTTTTCGATTGTATTCATGGGTAGGAATTTGGTTTGGTCTCTAAAGGAGGTGGTGGATTATTATTTGTCGAAGAAACGGGAAATGTTGTTAGAGCTGGAAGAAGGGCTTGGGAGTGCCTCAAAGAAGTTGAATTAAAAACGAAAGGATAAAGCATGGATAAGAAAGAACTTGCTGCACAGAAGTTCAAGGAACGGACCGCTTCGAAACGTTTCAAGTTACCGGAAGGGAATACAACGTTTCGTGTGCTTCCGAACGCGAGGGGCCTTGACAAAGCGGAGTACATTGAGTACAGGATGCACTCCGGTGTAGGAGCTAGAAAATCCTATCTTCGGTGTGGAAAGAATATCCGCGGTGAGGGCGACTGTTGGTTGTGCGATACGTTGATTCCAAAGTTGGAGAAGTCGGGGAAGTCTTCACACAAGAGAGCGGCTGAGGAACTGAAAGCGAAAGAGAATTTCGCTGTTCAGATCATCTACAAGTCGGAAGGGAAGTGGATGGGTCCAACGCTGTGGGAAATGTCACCATCGGTTGCTAACAAGCTTTTGAATGTGATGAGCAGAAGGGATGTCAGTCATCCGGAAAAGGGATACAATCTGACGATCTCTCGTCAGGGTACGACGATGACCTCGACGAAGTACGGGGACATTGATCGGGATGACGAAAAATCTGAAGTGCCGGAGAAGCTTCTTTCGAAGTTGAAGCCCTTTGGTGAGATCCTTCGGAAGTATGACGAGAAGGTCATGAAGGCTGAGTACTACGGGCACGAGCAGGACGATGACGAACCGGAGGAGGAAGAAGAGGAGAAGAAGAAACCAAAAGACGAGGAAGAAGAAGAGAAGCCGAAACCAAAGAAACTAAAAAAGCCGGCTGAAGAAGAGGAGGAGGAAGAAAAAGAAGCCGAAGAGGAGGAGGAAGAAAAGCCAAAGCCGAAGAAGCCGAAGAAGGCGGATGCGGAAGAGGAGGAAGAGGAGTCTGAGTCTGAAGAGGATATTCCAGATCTGGAAGAAGAGGAAGAAGAGAAACCAAAGAAACCGAAAAAACCAAAGGAAGAAGAGGAGGAAGAAAGTGAGTCCGAAGAAGAGGAAGAAGAAAAACCCAAAAAACCAAAAAAGCCAGCTGCAGACGAAGAAGAAGAATCTGAAGAGGAAGAAGAGCCCAAGCCCAAAAAACCAAAGAAACCAAGACACGACGAAGACGACGAATGATTTAGAAGGTGATAAGGTGATTGTGAACGAGTCTGATTCGGATGACTTGGACGTGGGTCAAGTTGAAGAGTAAGAGATGAAAACACAGACGACAAAGGTTCGGCCTCTTTCACCGGAGGCCGAACTGACTCTTATCAAAAAGAAATTGAAACATTTTACGACGGAGAAGACGGTCAAGTACTGGCTGGATACTGGTAGTCCATTGTTAAATTCCATGTTCGGTTCTGAAGACAAAGGGATTCCGTATGGGAAGATGTTTGAACTTTCTGGTTTCGAGTCTCAGGGAAAAACAGCGCTGATGATGAAGTTAGCTGGCATGGCTCAACGCGATGGGGCAAAAATTGGTTGGGTGGATTTGGAAATGAGTTGGGATCCTGAATGGGCGAGAGCACTCGGTTTGATTCCAGAAGAGGTTTACCTATTCAAGCCGGAAATAGGAACGTTCGGAAAGGAAACGGAAGAGCGCCAGCATACAGCGGAGGAGTTGTTGGAAGAAGTTGAGATGTGGATAAAAAGACGTGGTCATGAAAATCCTGATGGTAGGATTTTTTGTTGTATGGATTCTATTGCGGCGATGTTGACGGAGGAAGAGGCGGCCGGAGGGATTCAGAATCAAAATATGAGAACGAAAGTATCAACAGCAACATTTCTTTCCCAGCTGCTGAGGCGTTGGGTGGCAATGGTTGCAAACTACAATGTGATGATGAATTTCATCAATCAGCTTAGGATTGCACCTGGTGCTTGGGGTAATCCTGAATACACGCCGGGTGGAAATGCTGTGAGGCTTTATGCATCGGTTCGCGTGCGGATGCGGAGGAAGTCTAAGAAGCTTTTGAAGGGTGGCAAGCCTATCGGTATGAAGGGTGTGATGTCGAATTGGAAGAACAAGGCGGGAGCTGGTTCTCGTGAAGGGTTGAGTATCGGTTATAAGATTTATTATTCCGGGAAGATAAAGTACGTTGATGCTGAGGAGGTAAAGCTAGAAGGGACAGAAACATGAGTACTATATACGGCTCGAAGTCTTTGACAGAAGTTTCTCTCAGAAGAAAATTGGATGTGGCATTGTCGGATGCACTTTTTGGTTATAACAGTTCAAAGCCGTTTGTTCCTAGAAATGTAATTCGAGGTGTCGCTGGTTGGATTTTTTCACTTCATTTGACGGCTGCGGAAAAAGAGGTGGCTTCACAAATGACGAAGGGCATTTTGTCGGATTACGAGAGAAGGTTGCGGTTGGTTGGACAAGAGCTTGAACAAGAAGTATACAGAAGGAACGGAGGATAAAAATGGCAAAGGAACAGAAAGATAAGATACCGGTAGTGGCAGTGACCTCGACAGAGGAGGTAATGCTCGGTCTTTGGCTTTCGGTTGCGAAGAGAGAGATAGGAATGTCGGAGGCTGCTTTAAAACTTAGGCTTCATGTTGACTCTTTGTCTGAAGAGAAGCAAGACGAGTTTAGGCTCAAGGCGAGGCCGTGGGGAATGTGGTTGATGTCAATTTCGGAAGCGTTCTTGCAGGAGCTGACTGTAATAGGAGCTAGCAAATGACATGGAAAGCGTGGTTGAAAGCTTTTGGGCTTTTTCTTTTCGTAATTGTGCTGGTATGGGGAGTAGATTTTGCGTTAAGCTTGATGAACAAATCTACCGGTTTGTTGTTGGTAGGTTTGTTCATTCTGTTTGTTTTGATGTCGTCATGTTTGTTGGTAGGTCAGTTTCTTTATAAGGAATGGCAATCGTTCGACCAGACGGTAAAAGAATTTCTTTGGCCAGAGCGGTTTAAGAAAGAAAAGAAAAAGGAGGAATGAGACGATGTCGATAGAAGCAAGAGTGACGATGTTGATTGCGTTTGTGGTGTTGTTGCTTGTGGTGGTATTTGGTGTATTTGGTTGTACAAGAATTGGGGCTGGGCATGTTGGTATAGAGGTGAACCAGGCCGGTTCGCAGCGTGGTGTGCAGGACTTTACGATAAGGACCGGATATGTCTTCTACAATCCATTGGCAACGACGATCGTAGAATATCCCACATTTGTACAGACGGCAATCTGGACGGCGAATCCACATGAAGGACATCCACAGAATGAAGAGATCACGTTTACGACAAAAGATTCAATGGTCGTGTCTGTAGACGTGAATCTCAGCTATTCGTTATTGGCGGAAAAAGTACCAGCATTCTATGTGAAGTTCAGGTCGGATGATCTGGATATGTTTACGCACGGGTTTTTGAGGAACGTGGCGAGGGATTGTTTCAACGAGGTTGCTGGTAAGTATGCAGTGGAACAGATTATGGGTGACAACGCTCCGTTTTTGCGTGATGCCAGAAGTTGCTTGCAGAATCAAGTAGCAGACATCGGTGTGCATATAGAACAGTTTGGGATCATCGGTGCGCCGAGACCGCCGCAAGGAGTGATTGATTCGATTAACGCGAAAGTACAGGCTGGTCAGATTGCTTTGCAGAAGAGGAACGAAGTGTTGCAGGCTGAGGCCGAAGCTGCGAAGACCGTTGCTTATGCCGAGGGTGAAGCAAAAGCTATGGTAACGAGGGCAGAAGGTCAGGCGAAATCAAACAGACTTATTAGCGAAAGTTTGACGGATAAGGTTCTAGAGAGAACCAGATTGGATTTGCAATGGCATTGGATCGATAAGTGGAACGGACAGAGGCCGAGTGTTGAGTCAACCGCGGGTGGAGGGATGTTGATTCAGGTTCCAAAGTAAAGTTAAGGTGTGGTTAGGTCGGGTGCGGTTAGGTCCGGTACGGCGAGGTGCGGTACGGTTTGGTGTGGTACGGTCAGGTCCGGTCAGCTCGGGAGAGGCCAGGTATGGTGAGGTAAGGTTTGGTGTGGTGTGAGGGAAAAATGAAGTGAAGAGCTTAGCTGAGGAGATGGCATTGTGAGGTTTGGTCCGGTGTGGTAATGTTCGGTCAGGTGTTGTAAGGTGCGGCTTGGTAAGGTTTGGTGTGGCGAGGTCGAGTGTGGTACGGTCAGGTGTTGTCGGGTGTGGTGAGGTTTGGTAGGGTGAGGATTAAATGAACGAACGGGAACTGATTGATTCGTTC